>JAEEGH010016164.1_pt1 | contig 16084 bp, 15 predicted proteins | sample 9134181 | NCBI WGS metagenome assembly JAEEGH01 (sample SAMN16246544, study PRJNA631951) | gut metagenome | biome: gut microbiome; feature: rumen; material: DP-attached | host: Bos | place: Iran: Karaj | collected 2018-10
AACAAATATTGAAATTAATATTTTGGTGAGTGGTCAGAACATGTCCACCTCATTTTCTATACTTGAAAATGAGTCCCGCCGCCCATGGCTTGGACAAAAAAGGCCGATTTTATGCGGTTCGGAGGGGTTATGAGCAGAAAAAAGAAAAGAACAAAACGGGGATCTGACGAGATAGAGTTTGATCTCGATAAGTTATCAGAATATATGCATGGTCTAAAGCCGGGGCAGTATGCATACGTAGATGAAATGATCAGGAAATGTGCACCCAAGCAGGAACTGGAAATGCGCGAAATGTCTGATGAGGGGGAGGATAACAAATGAATAAACCTTTTTTGCAGGCGTTTCCTACGCTTGTTCTTGATGCGGAAACCTCAGACATTTTTAAAGATGTCACGATAAGGAAGATTTCATCGACCAGAAAGCAAGACTTTATACGCATATACATTTCCAGCAGTTTGCTTATAGATAAGCCCACAGTCTATCAGACTGAGAGGGAAATACAGAAGCAGCTTTTCCCCGGATTAGCTGTTACAGTGAAAATTTGTGAGAAGTTTCTTTTATCATCGCAATATACGCCGGAATATCTCTTTGAACTGTATGGAGACAGCATTCTGACTGAGCTAAGAAACTATGATCCTGTCGAGTATACGCTTGTCAGGAAGGCAGATTTTACCTTCGAGGATGATGGCAAAGTGGTTATCTGCCTCGAGGATTCTGTTGTCGCACATAAGAGAGCGGCCGACATAATTCGTGTTTTTGAGAAGATATTCAACGAAAGATGTGGCTTAAACGCCTCTGTTTCCGTCGCTTACAAAGAAGTTCAAGACGAGAGAGACAGGACCGATTATTCGAAAGAGTTCATAAAGGTTGCCACACGTCTTGAGGAGGCTGAAGAAAAGAAAGCAGTAGAACCGGTAAAAAGAAAAAGTTCATATAGCAAAGGCTCTTTCGTACGAACAAAACTCCCGGATGATCCAAATCTCTTTTACGGCAGAAACTTCGAAGATGAAACCATACCAATTGAGAATATCATCGGCGATGGCGACGAAGTGACCATCAGAGGTCAGGTCTTAAACTGCGAAAGCAAGCTATATAAGAAGGGCGAGCGTGCCATTTTGATATTTAACATATCTGATTTCACAGATAGTATCGGGGCCAAGATCTTCGTGCCGGCAGAAACAGCGACTGAGATTGAGAAAAAGATATTTCCCGGGGCTTTCATTAAGTTGAAAGGTGTTGCTTTGACGGATAAATTCGACCATGAAGTATCAATTCAAAGCATTGTGGGAATCAAGACTATTCCTGACTTCAGAGTAAAAAGACATGATAATGCGCCGAAGAAGCGCGTCGAACTGCATTGTCACACCAAGATGAGCGATATGGATGGTGTTTCAAGCGCGGGAGACATAGTTGCACAGGCTTATGAGTGGGGAATGCCCGGAATAGCTATCACTGACCACGGTGTAGTTCAGGGGCTTACGGAGGCTTACCACTATATCCAGAAATACAAGGACAAGCACAAGGATTCAGACATAGATAAATTCAAGGTTATCCCTGCGGTAGAGGGGTATCTGGTTGATGATCTTTGCAAGATTGTGCTCAACAACAAGGGTCAACAGTTAAAAGACGCAGCGGTTGTAGTCTTTGATATTGAGACCATTGATATTTCTCCGGTTAGGGGCAAGATAATCGAGATTGGCGCTGTTAAGGTAAAAGACGGAGTAGTGATAGACAGATTTTCCGAGTTTATTGATCCTAAAGTGCCTATCCCGCCTGAAACTACGAGGCTTACAAGCATAACGGATGATATGGTAATCGGTTGTCCTACGATAGATGTCATTCTCCCTAAATTTGTTGATTTTTGTGGAGACTGTGTTCTTGTGGGCCACAATGTTTCCTTTGACATCAGTTTCATAAAGGAAAACTGTCGCAGGCAAGGAATTGATAAAGAGTTTACCTGCATCGATACCATGGGCCTCTCAAGAGCTTTTTTCCCTGATCAGGCGAAGCACAACCTGGATGCGGTATGTAAAAAGCTTGGAGTAGTAAATGAGCATCACCATAGAGCCATATCTGATGCGGAATGTACTGCTGAGATTTATCTGAAATTTCAGGACATGCTTTTTGAAAGAGAGATCTTCGACCTCGAAGCAGTAAAGGTGCTCGAGGACTGGGATCCGGAGGTGGTTAAAAGACTGTATTCCCATCACGTGATCATATTGGCCACGGATGTGATAGGAAGAACCAATCTTTACACGCTAATCAGCAAGTCGCATCTTGATTATTTCTACAGAAAACCAATTATTCCAAAGAGTCTTTTGATGCAATACAGAGAGCAACTGATAGTGGGATCTGCATGTTGTGCCGGTGAATTGTATGAGGCTCTTTTAGAGGGAAAAGCTGATGATGAGATTGCCAGGATCGTGAATTTCTACGATTATCTGGAGATTCAGCCTATAGCCAATAACCAGTTCATGATAGCAAGCGAAAGAGACAAGTACGCACACATTACGTCAGAAGAGGACTTAAGAGATATAAACAGGGAGATAGTTGCACTGGGGGAGAAGTTTGATAAGCCTGTTGTTGCGACTTGTGATGTGCACTTCCTCAACCCGGAAGACGAGATCTACAGGCGAGTCATTATGGCGATGAAGGGGATGGATGGCGAGGAGCCGGCACCTCTTTTCCTAAGGACAACTGAGGAGATGTTAAAAGAGTTTGAGTACTTAGGGGAGGATAAGGCAAGAGAAGTTGTTATCGAGAACTCCAATAAGATCTTTGATATGTGCAACAACATTGCGCCTGTAAGGCCGGACAAATGCCCGCCGGTCATCGAGAACTCGGATGAGATGCTCAGAAAGATCTGCTATGACCGTATCCATGAGCTCTACGGAGAGCAGCTTCCGCCAATTGTTGAAGAGCGCTTGGAAAAAGAGCTTAAGTCCATTATAGGTAACGGATATGCGGTGCTTTACATCATAGCTCAGAAGCTGGTATGGAAATCCCTTGAGGACGGTTATCTTGTTGGCTCTAGAGGCTCGGTTGGCTCTTCATTTGTGGCATTTGCTGCAGGAATTACCGAAGTAAACTCGCTTCCGCCGCATTATCTGTGTCCTGAGTGCAAGTACAGCGACTTTGACAGCGAAGATGTCAGGAAGTATGCGGGAAATTCAGGCTGTGATATGCCTGATAAGATCTGTCCAAAATGTGGCACCAAGATGAGAAAGGAAGGCTTTGATATCCCCTTTGAGACTTTCCTTGGCTTTAAAGGAGATAAAGAGCCTGATATTGACCTGAACTTTTCGGGTGAATATCAGGCAAAAGCCCATAAATACACTGAGGTTATTTTTGGAGACGGCCAGACATTCAGGGCAGGAACCATAGCATCGGTTGCGGAGAAAACTGCCTATGGATATGTAAAAAAGTTCTTTGAGCTGGAGAATATTCACAAGCGAAACGCTGAGGTAGAGAGACTGGCTCAGGGCTGCATCGGTGTTCGCCGTGGCACCGGGCAGCATCCGGGAGGAATCATTGTGCTGCCTGTAGGTGAGAATATTCACAGCTTTACGCCTATACAGCACCCTGCAAATGATCCAAATACACCAATCATAACAACGCACTTTGACTACCACTCAATAGACCATAACCTGCTAAAACTCGACATTCTCGGACATGATGATCCGACCATGATCAGGTTTTTGAATGACTGCACGGGAAGCAATCCACAGGAAGTACCACTTGATGATAAGAAAGTGATGTCTCTTTTCATGAATACAGAGGCACTTGGCGTGACACTGGAGCAGATCAGCGGGACCAAGCTTGGGTGCCTTGGGCTTCCGGAGTTTGGAACGGACTTTGCCATGCAGATGGTTATTGATGCGCAGCCACAGTCTTTTTCAGATCTCATCAGGATTTCAGGCTTATCCCATGGAACCGATGTATGGCTTGGCAATGCAAAAGACCTGATAGAAGCAGGTACGGCAACGCTGAGCTCCTGTATTTGCTGTAGGGACGATATCATGGTCTATCTCATCCAGATGGGGCTCGACAAACCGGAAGCTTTCAGCATTATGGAGCAGGTTAGAAAAGGTAACGTTGCAAAGGGTAAGGCTCCCAAATGGGAAGAGTGGAAAAAAGACATGACAGACCATGGAGTTCCGGACTGGTATATAGAATCCTGCCAGAAGATTCAGTACATGTTTCCGAAAGCGCACGCGGCTGCGTATGTAATGATGGCCTGGAGGATTGCTTACTTTAAAATCTATATGCCTCAGGCATTCTATGCTGCGTGGTTCTCTATAAGAGCCAAGGCTCTTAACTATGAGAGGATGTTCCAGGGCTTGTCGGTCCTAAGGCGCTACATGGCAGAATACAGATCCAGAGAAGATGATCTCTCTGCGACAGAAAAAGACGAATTGGCAGCCATGAGGCTTGCTGAGGAGATGTATGTAAGAGGAATTGAAGTTGAGCCTATCGATATTTACAGGGCAGAATCAAGGTCTTTTAAAGTAATCGGAAACAAGATCATGCCAAGTCTTGTGAGCCTGGATCGACTGGGTGAGAAGGCTGCAGACCAGATAGTTGAGGCTGCAATGGACGGTCCGTTTACATCCAGGGAGGATTTCAGGTCAAGGACTAAGTGTCCGCAGGTTGTCATTGATAATATGAACAAACTGGGGCTTTTCGGTGACCTTCCGGAATCGAGCCAGCTCAGCATATTTGATCTTATGGGGAAAGGATGAAAATGTCAGAAGAAATATCAGTAAGTGAGCGAATAAGAGAGAAGTGGGCCGAGGCCAAAGAAATGGTGCGTAATGTGTGCCATCTCACGACTATCTCTTATGTTACGTGGATAGAACCATTAGAGTTTTTACGCTATGAAAACGGAGTCGCATATATTCTGGTGCCCAATAAAAATGAGTTGGCTTTGGGATATGTGCAGGAGCGATTCGTTAGCTTTTTTGTGGATGCTATTGCATCTGCGGCGGAATTGGATGGCCTGATATCCGAGCTGTCAGTTGAGTTTACTTTAGACTCCGGCACTCCGGAAAAGGCAGAGGAAGCAGGGGTAACGGAAGAGCGCTATGCGCCGATGATCACAAGTCTAAAGCCAAAGTTTTCTTTTGAAAGCTTTGTTGTCGGCGGGAGTAACAGGTTTGCATATAGCGCTGCTGTGGCGGTTGCCGAGGAACCCGGGAACAAGTATAATCCGCTGTTTTTGTATGGTTGCCCGGGACTTGGAAAGACCCATTTGCTTCAGGCTATCGGCAATTACATATGCAGAACTGCACCTGAGAAAAGAGTTCTCTATGTCACTTCAGAAGAATTCACCAATGAAGTGGTCAATTACATCATGAAGGGGCAGACAGAAGAACTGCATGAAAAATACAGAAAGGTGGATGTGCTCCTGATTGATGACATTCAGTTCATTATAGGCAAGAGAAGCACGCAGCTTGAGTTTTTTCATACCTTTAACACCTTATACCAGGAGGGAAAGCAGATAGTTCTTTCGGCCGACAGGCATCCAAAGGAGATAGAGGAGCTGGATGAGAGATTCATATCCAGGTTTGAAATGGGGCTGACGTCAGATATTCAAAAGCCTGACTATGAGACAAGGATGGCAATCCTGCGAAAGCTGCATGAAGGCAAGGCGCTTAAGATTGACGACAGTGTATTTGACTATATTGCAAACGGAGTTGTGTCCAATATCAGAGAGCTTGAGGGAGCGTACACAAAGGTTGTTGCCTATTCCAGGCTCAATAAACTTGATCACGTCGGGGATGAAGAGGCACGGATCGCACTCAGAGATGATATCGAAAACAGAAAATCCAGAAATGTCTCACCATCAATGATCATCAGTGCCGTTGCCGAGCAGTACGGCGTAAGCGCAGAGCTTCTAAAGTCTCAGAAGAGAAGTACGGAAATAGTACTGCCCAGGCAGCTTGCCATGTACCTGATACGCGAATATACCGATACTACGCTGCTTAACATTGGAAAAGAGTTCGGTGGAAGAGACCATTCCACTGTTAAAAACAGCATACAAAAGATTATGGGAATGCTGTCATCAGATGAGGATCTGAACAAAAAGATAGCGATCATTTGTATGAAACTAAATCTTAATAAGAAAGTATAAAGATAATCGGGGGGAGATTATGAGTAATGGGGCTACATATAGGCGAATTCCGCCAAATAGCCAGGAGGCTGAGCGCTCAGTGATTGGGGCTATGATCATGGACAGAAGAGCGATCAAAACTGCCGGGGAGATATTGATTGAAGATGACTTCTATCACAGGCAGCTTGGAACACTTTTTACCGCAATAGTCGAGCTGGAGAAAGAAGAATGTGCAGTTGATCCGCTGACTTTACAGAATCGTCTTAAGGAAAAGAATGTGTCGCCGGAGGTCAGCAGCAATGAGTTCATTGCAAAGATCGTTGATGAAGTGCCAACTTCTGCCAATGTTAAGTATTATGCCAACATTGTAAAAAACAAATCGACACTCCGTAAGCTGATCAAAGTATGTAATGACGCTGAGAATTCCTGCTATGCAGACTCCGACAATCTGGAGGGCATTTTAAGCGATGCTGAGAGAACCATGCTTGAGGTAACCCAGAAGAGAAGCGCGGGAGACGTTGCACCCATTGATCAGATTGTCATGGATGCTCTCAATTTGATGGAGAAGGCCAGTAAAACGCAGGGTCATGTTACCGGAATTGCCACAGGATTTACGGATCTTGATTATATGACTACCGGATTTCATTCGGCAGATCTTGTGCTTATAGCAGCTCGTCCTGCAATGGGAAAGACAGCTTTCGCTTTGAATATCGCAGAGTATATGGCACTTCATGATAACAGATGTGTTGCGATCTTTTCTTTGGAGATGCCAAGGGTACAGCTGGTAAACAGGCTTATTGCAATGGATTCCCGTGTTAATTCAGAACATATCAAGAGCGGACTTATGTCTGACGGAGATTGGGGAAATGTTATTGATAGTGCCGGTGTTATAGGTAAATCGAAGATTATCATTGATGATTCCGCCGGCATTACACTACAGGATATCCAGGCAAAATGCAGGAAATTCAAGGTGGAATCGGGGCTTGATGTTGTATTTATTGATTACCTGCAGCTTGTGGGATACAAGCAGGGCAGAAATGCTCCGTCAAACAGACAGGAAGTTGTGGCTGAGATTTCCAAAGCGCTCAAATCCCTTGCCAGAGAGCTGGAGATTCCCATTATTGCGCTATCTCAGCTTAATCGTGATACAGAGAAAAGAGCTGACCATATCCCGATGCTATCAGACCTTCGAGAGTCAGGATCAATCGAGCAGGATGCGGATATGGTGATGTTCATTCACAGAGAAGATGCTTATAACCATGACAGTGAGAAAAAGGGTATTGCTCAGATCATTGTTGCAAAACAGAGAAATGGCCCGGTAGGAACGGTAGAGCTGGCGTGGCTTCCGGAATATACAAAGTTTGGAAATTTGGAGAAGAGCAGATAATGCTACCAGAAGGGGAGTTTTATGGAAATCAAAGAGCGAAATGAGCTGGTGCTTAGGAGTAAGGACTATCAGAAGTCAAATGAACTGATAAATGCCATGGGCAGAGGAACTGCGCTTAGTCAGAAGCTATTTGCCGTTGGCATGCTGAATATGCGTATTGATGAAACCAATAATGTAGTTGCAACCATTCCTGGAACGGAACTCAGAAAGCTCTTTAACTCCACTTCAGGGTCACTATACCAGCATATCGAGGAGCTTTGTGACAAGAACTTAAAAGGCAAGAATGGAGCAACTATATTTGAATGGCAGCTGCTGTTCAAAGACAAAGAAAATGGCAGAATTGAGGCGCACCAGGTTGTTACTGATGCAGTATTTGAGAAATGCCATATGAACTAATATACGTTGCGATGTGCAATTAATTGCACGTCGCTTTTTTTATTATATAAACAGATAAACTAACGTAGGAGGAATACCTTATGTACGGCACCGGAACGAAGAAAATGCTGAATATGCTTATCCTGGATATTCTCAGAGAGTATTCAGACGCGGAACATCGCCTGTTACAGCAGGACATTATCAACCTTTTAGGTTCCAATTATGGTATCAGCTGCGAGCGTAGAGCGATTAAGAGCAATATCACAAGCCTTCAGGATCTTGGGTATGACATTGTGGCCGACAAGGGCTATTACCTTAGAACTCGCGACTTTTCGGATGCAGAATTAAGGCTCCTCATTGACAGTATTTTTTCATCCGGAGTTATTCCGGATAGAGAAGCCCATCAACTGGTAAAAAAGCTTGAGAAGTACTCCAATAAATACTTCAAGGCGCATGTTTCCTATATTCATAGCACTCCCAGAGGCAAGAATTCAGATAATCAGAAAGTGATGGATTCCATAGCCGCCATAGATACAGCTATTTCCAAGGGTAAGAAGATCAGTTTTTCGTATCTGCAGTATGGAATTGACTTCAAGCTACACCCGAAAAGAGATATCAGATACGTTGTCAGTCCTTATCAGATGATAAGCAATAAAGGAAGATATTTCCTGGTGGGCAACTATGACGGGTACGACGATATTTCGCATTACAGGCTGGACAGAATAACGGATGTAGAGATCCTCAAGGAATCCAGAAAGCCTATGAAATCAGTAAAAGGGCTTGAGAATGGCTTGAACATTGCAGATTATATCTCCGAGCACGTTTACATGTTTTCCGGAGAGAGTGTACATGTAAAACTTCGTACTGATGAGAATTTGATGGGTACGCTGATTGATAATTTTGGAAAAGATTTCAGAGTTACGCTCGGAAAAGGTCATGATATCATTGTTGATCTCAAATGCAATCCTGATGCTTTCTTTTACTGGGTAATGCAGTATGGACAACACACGGAGGTCTTAGAGCCTGCAAGTATGAGAGAGCGGATTCAGCAAGCAGCAAAGGCCATCCAAATGAAATATTCCTGACAGAACGGATGAGGAGGCTTTTATGTCAAAGGAATTGATATGTGAGGATTGTGGCTGCCCTTTCTTGCTCCAGGAGGAAGATGGCTATTATTGTGAGGATTGCGAAAGATATTATTCGTTCGATGAAGGTTTTTCTCTAATGGATTTGCAGGAATATAGGCGAGAAGAGAGGGAAGCGAAGATCAGAACAGCATTCTTATCATTCAGGTGGACAGTAAGATGGGATACTTAGCGTTATATAGAAAGTTTAGACCACAATCGTTTGATGAGGTCCAAGGCCAGGATTATATTGTTAAGGCGCTTCAAAACCAGGTAAAACATGACATGGTTTCACATGCCTACCTGTTTCATGGTACAAGAGGGACAGGAAAGACGACTTTAGCAAGGATTTTTGCCAGAGCTATTAACTGTGAGAACACTATAAACGGAAATCCGTGCGGAGAATGCAGTTTTTGCAAGTCCTATGCTTCCGGTAGCGATGCTAACATAATCGAGATTGATGCTGCATCAAATAATAAGGTGGTTGATGTGAGACGCATTATATCAGAAGTGTCCTATCCGCCCATGAAAGGTAAATGGAAGGTATACATTATTGATGAGGCTCATATGCTTTATGGATATAGAGGTGAGGCCTTTGATGTACTCTTAAAGACTCTGGAAGAACCTCCGCCCTATGCGGTTTTTATCCTGGCAACGACAGAAATGAATAAGGTTCCGGCCACAATACTATCTAGATGCCAACAATATGCGTTTAGAAGAATTTCAATTGATATTATCGAGCAGCATTTTAGAACAATCACTGTGGCGGAAAGCATTCCTGCGGAGGAGACAGCTTTAAAATACATAGCCAAAGTGGCAGATGGTTCTATGAGAGATGCGCTGAGCATATTAGAACATGTTATTTTTGCTGCCAATGGAAAAGAACTATCGTACGATATTGCCCTGGATTCGCTAAGAATCGATGATACCAAGACACTGAGAAGGATGTTCTTTGCTTTGTATGAAAAAGACTTACATTCCGCAATAGTTATTCTTTCAGAGAAAGTTGCTCAAGGAGTAGATCTTTATCAGTTCACAAATGAATTTATTTGGTATCTGAGAAATCTTATGTTGTTGCAAACATCTGATCAGATAGATAATCTTATAGAAGCCTCATCCGAGAATCTCAAGATTATGAAGGACGATGCCAGAAAGGTAGATCCAGCTACTATTATGTTGTTTTTGCAACTATTTTCTGAACTATCCGCAGATATTCGGTACACGGAGCAGAAGAGGGTTATGATTGAATCCCTATTTGTAAAACTTTGTAAAGAATCTCGTGCTGATAACGAGTATGGTAAGCGATTAAGCATACTTGAAGAACATTCAAGGAATATAGAAAATATGGCTCATTTGAATTTGTATACAAAATAAATAGAAATGCACAACCTTAATGATCCATGGATATACTTTAAAATACTCTTATCTACATCATCGAAAGAGTTACAGAGCAGATTAAATCGGTCTTCCATGTCATTCAGTAACCCACGCAGAGTGCTTATCTCACTATCCGGCAGAATCCATCCTATGATATTGTTCTTATCACTGATTACCATAGTTCTGTCGTCAAGTAGCTCTATTTCTTCAAGAAAACCTTTATACATAAGCCATTTGATGACTCTATAAGCATTCTGATTGTTCCTAAAATAGTATCTCCATCTATTTCCGCTACACTTTTGGACATATGCGTTTACTTTTGGGAGACCGATACAGTTATAAACCAGTCGTCTATGCTGTCCGTTACTGGAAACCATATAAGCTTTTCCGTTTTGCGTGGGTGCGGGAAACTCATCCAAATATAAATTTTTCATTGAAGTATATAGGGTATCATAATCGCCTCTTTTTTCAACAGAATAGCGAATGACATCTTCTTTTGAATGATGGTAAAAGCTGAAATCGCTTACCAATCTTATATCATTTGAATCGACCCATTCATTGATTGTTTTTCTTGGCACTTCCGAATATGGAATACAAAAAGGACGCCTTACGGATTTGCTTATAGCTGTTTCCATTCTTCTTGAATAAAGACTTTCAGCCTGTTCATCACTCCGTTGACTTTCGCTATTGCAATAGGTCTTTATTTCTTCTAAAAACATTGTTAATATCCCCCTCTAAACCATATATTATACTATACTATATATAGAAACAGTGATTGTACCCCGAGGAGGTTTCTTATGTCTAATCGAGAGGATTTCCAGATAGTAGCTGATAGTTTAAATGAATGGAATATAGCTGAAGAGCTTGAAGGTACAGTATTGGTAGGACTCAGGTTTTCTACAATATACCTGACTGATAACGGCGCTTTTTGTGACTGGATGGTAAGTTTCACATCAACCAAGAAACTCCAGCTTGAAGAAGCAGAGAAGACACGTCAGGAAAGCCTTGCAGACGTTTTTTCGGGCTATGATATTGAGTATTCTCCGGAAGATTACTTTATCGAAGTCTCCGATCAGGAATTCATAGAAAACGCTTATGACGAGTATGACGTCGCAGACAATGCAAGCGATCTCGTGGATACAGTATTTGAGTCACTTACAGACCTTGCTGTATCAACAGCCATCGATCCTGAGCACGAAGAAATAGCTAAAGAGAAATTGGAGCAAAAGAAAACCGAGATCAAAGCAGCTCTTAACGCAGACTGAAAACAGGAGCCGGTAAAATGCTAATTGGAATCATATCTGACACGCACGGATTACTCCGCCCCGAGGTCATAGAAGCGCTTAGGAACGTTGATATGGTCATACATGCCGGGGATATTGACAATGCATCTGTCATAGATGGGTTAAAAGAGCTTTCTCCAAACCTTACAGTTGTCAGGGGTAATGCCGATAAGGAGTGGGCTGAGGGTATTCCCGAGTCTGCCTGGATCGAAATCCTTGGAAACAAGATTTATGTAGTCCACAACAAAGGTAAGATTACAGAAGATATCAGCGAAGCAGACATCATAATCTACGGCCATACTCATAAGTACTCTCAGGTGGAAAAAGACGGACAGATCTGGTTCAATCCCGGGTGCTGTGGAAAAAGACGACCGGACCAGGAAATCTCTTTTGCCGTCCTTGAGATCCGAGGGAAAAGAGATTTCGAATTCAGGAAAGTAGTTATTGGAAATAATCAGACGGAGACGAAGCTCCCTAAGGACATAGACAAGATAATCGTCAAGGTGATGAAACTCACTGACAAAGGAAAGAGCTATAAGGAAATCGCCAAAACATGCAAGATTTCTGAGGAGTTGGCGGAGAGTATCTGCCGGATGTATTTGACGCATCCGGGAGTGGATGTGGCAGGTATACTGCAAAGAATTTCTTAAGCAGAATCAGAGAGGTGGTCTATGAGTAGCAACGTCAAAAAGCTATGTATAAATTGTGGAAGAGAATTTGTTGCAAAAAAAACCGGGCACATATTCTGCTCACTGGAATGTAGAAAGCGCTACGGAAATCATACCGGTTACAGATGCAGCGAATGCAGGACTTTGCCCTGTGAACATCGCAATGTGTTTTCAAACAAAACGCCTGACGATTGCCCGAACTATAAGTGGACCTGGTAAATACTGATTCAAGTACGGCTTGAGTATCTGCGAAAAAACTAAACCCATACTCGCTAAAAAAGGTAGTGCCCTTTAGGTATGATAAGGAGGTAAGGAGGGCAAGGCCATGAGGAATGTCGTTGAGATCAGATCCGAGAACGGAAACTTTTTCAGAATCGGAAGGAACAGTGATGGGTACTACTTAAAGAACTTATTTACTGAGATTCCTAATGAATTCGGTTACTATGACATCAGTCAGGTTAAAAGGCTCTTCATCGATCTTTGCGAGAGAATTCAGGAATCTGTTCCTGCGACGGACCTGAATGGCCATCCAAATGCTTACATGCGTGTGTTTTATGACAACAACACTCAGATCTTGTATACCCAGGGGGAGGATGGCAAAAACCTGTGTGCCTATACCTCGAAGGCAGCGAACTTTTCAGAGTTTTATACCGGGACATTCTTCGGTGAAAGGTCTGAACTTATCACATTGGAGCACTTAAGACAGATATGTACCGGAAAAGAGGAAAAGCTTGAGACGTTCTTCAAGGCACTTAAGGATTATAAGGAAGATGACTACACTTTCCTTGAGATGGTTGATTTTCCTGATGGAAGCATATCCATCGATAAAAGCTGCTACGGTGTTAAGGCGGAAGGGTTTGTAACGATATCGCCTGAAGGTTTTATCGGAAATGATGGAGACCTGGCCTTCGTACAGCTTATGAAAAGAGAAGGTGTAAAGATAAGGCGCTGAGGACAAAATAAAAAACAAAATATGAAACCTATGAAGAGTGCGTTAGGGACAAGCCCTGTGACCGCACGACAACCTGCCACAAAGAGTGGTAAGGTGCCAAAGCTTGATCGATGGGTAAAGACATAAAGTCAGGGCTCATCGAAACGATGGGCCTTTTTGCATATCTTTTTGCAGAAGGAGTCCCTTCCGGCCTCTTCAGATAAGAAAAGGAGGAAAGGATATGAGACTTATTTACCACGATGAAACGAAACCACTGACTTATGAGCAGGTGTACAAAGACTGCCAGCGAGGCTATGGCATCAAAAGACCTGATAACGTGACCGGGTTTATGGGCTTTTTCTACAGGCTTCCGGATGTATACGCATATGGAAGGGTGGAAAGATGGCTGGAGAACAACGAGAAAATGGAAGACGAGCTTTTAAAGTTCATAAAGAGATTCTATAACGGTGATTATGGCTTTATAACTGAACTTGAGCATGATGGTAATGCTGAGAACAGGTGGCTATGCGGCACTGCATGGGGGTCTATCGCAAGGTATTCCTTTGATGGCGAGAATGTGAGTAATTCTTATGGTGGAGTAGTATTGGAATTCTTTGAAGACTACGGCCTTTTCTACAGCATAGAAGAAGATATGAGTGAAATATATGCAAAGGAGTATAGGAATCCGAATTATATACAGCAGCTTGAGTACCATGCTGTAGGTGAGTGGTATGAGCTGAACAAATGATGAACAGTCTAGAGTCGGGCCTTGTTACTATTCACAGTTTTTGAAATAAGACGATGAGGATAATTTTTTTTCATCGTTTTATTTTTTTGTAACCTTTTCTTTTGGCCAACTGTAATATTAGTATAAGACCTTAAATAAAGGAGCATCAAATGAGATTACCTGTACAGGATCTGATGAATATGTACAAGAACAATGTATACGCAGCAGCGTTTAGCATATGTAAAAATGCCAGTGACGCAGAAGACGTTGTTCAGGATACTTTTCTTCAGTACTACATGACACATAAAAACTTTGATAACGAACAGCACATACGTGCATGGCTACTCAGAGTGGCAATCAATAAAGCAAAAAATATTCAGTCCTCTTTCTGGCACAGAAATGGAATGCCTTTGGATGATTTTATTGAGACACTATCCTTTGAAACACCAGAAACTAAGGAACTATTTGAAGAGGTTATGAAGCTGCCTGAAAAATACAGAGTTGTAGTTCACCTCTTTTACTACGAAGACTACAGCATCAAGGAGATAGCCAAGATACTCAGGACCACAGAAAGCAATATAAAGGTCAGACTATCGCGCGGACGTGTCAAACTAAAAGACGCACTTAAGGAGGGCTGGGAAGATGAGCAATAGAGAACAGTATAAGAAAGCTTTTTCGGTTCTACAGACCTCCAGTGACTTTACTTTGGAGGATGAAAAAATGGCAATATTAAAGAAAAAAGCAATGTTAAGAACTTTCGCTGCTGCAGCTGCGGCTTGTTTGGTAATTGTTGGTGGTTCCGGAACGGCTTATGCTGCAAATGTTGGTGGAATCCAAAGAACAATTCAGTTATGGATACATGGTGATCAGACGGATGTAACCATTGACTTTGATGAATCAGGTAATTACATCATGGAATATACCGACGCAGATGGAAATACAAGAGAAGCTGGTGGAGGAGGCGTTGCTATAGAGGCTGATGGTACAGAGAGAGCGCTGACAGAGGATGAATTGATACTGCATCTTTCCCGAGAAGTAGATGTAAGTTATAACGATGATGGTAAGATAATGCTATATTTTCAGGGACAGGCTGTTGATATAACTGAAAAGTTTGAAAATGATACCTGCTATGTTTTTCTTAATGGAACCGATATAAGCCTTTATGTAACAGTGCTTAAAGAGAAAGATGGAGCCTTTCACATAGCTTCGAGTCCCGATAGATACTTACAATTCAAAGAGACAGAGCCGGGTATATATACCTCGTATTGATTCAGGAGAAAAAACTCAATGCTTTCATGAAAAACAATGCTTGGCATAGATTGAGCCACTGCGCTTGCAGTGGCTCAACTATTGTAATAGGCATTATAACGGGGCGGAGTTATACTCCGCCTAAAAGCTCGGGCCTTTTTGACTGTCATTTTTATGGGACTTTGATTCGTTTACAATTTAGCCACAAGGTAGCCACCACGTTGGAATAAAGAATACAACACCAATGCGTGAGTGGTAGTTTATCATCTTTTAATTAGCACTGCAGGATGCGTAGTATGATAATGGTATATGTAAGGTCTCTGAGGAATTAGCGGAGAGCGTCCTGACTTAATGAAAGAGTGGGATTTTGATAAGAAAAACCAATAATGCATGATTGTCCAAAGAGAGAATCTGAATGATTGAGAGAGTACTTATTACAGAAGATGATAAATTACAAATATTGTTAGATACTGCCCAAAACACGATTGAAAATATTGATGTTAACAGGATAAGTGTGCATTCATCAAAAGTAATAAATTGGAAATGTGAAAAAGGTCATACATTTAAAGAAAAAGTAAACGTGATGTACAGGCGAAAGAATAAGTGCTTTTACTGCACAGGCAGACTTGTCTGGTCTGGAGAGAATGACCTGCAAACATTATATCCAGAAATTGCAAAAGAATTTGATGTTGAGAAAAACGGAATAACTCCAGATAAGATTTCACCAAAAGATACCAGTTCATATTGGTGGAGATGTGAAAATAATCATCCTGAGTTTTATCAGAGCGTTGAGCATCGCGTTAACAGGAAAACTACATGTCCGTATTGTTCTGGCAGAAAATCTGTCTGTGG
>JAEEGH010016166.1_pt1 | contig 16083 bp, 13 predicted proteins | sample 9134181 | NCBI WGS metagenome assembly JAEEGH01 (sample SAMN16246544, study PRJNA631951) | gut metagenome | biome: gut microbiome; feature: rumen; material: DP-attached | host: Bos | place: Iran: Karaj | collected 2018-10
CAGTTTCTTCTGTTCGTTGTGTTGCGAGCGGGGAGCTTTGGCAGAAGAATTATGAAAATGATATGAAGGTAAAAGAGGGTGATTTACTTTTCTCACTTGATACATCTGTATATACAGCAGAACTTGATGCATACAGACACGAACTTGAAAAAAATGAGGAAGAGACATTTATAAATAATATTCTTCTTAATACAATGGAATCTGGAAAACTTCCCATGTTGGCAGAGAATTCTGATGCATATATAAAATCATCAGTATATATTTCTGAAAAAAAGAGATATGAAAAATCTGTCGAAGATGCTCATGTAAAATGGGAGCGTGAACGTGATGCGCCTCGTGGTATGTATATTCCTCAAAATGTTGTTGATGCAGAAAACACAATGGAGCAAACTCGTCTTAGTTTTGAAGCATGGCTTAATAATCAGAGGGTGCAGGCAATAGAACAGAAACGGACGCTGGAAAGTACACGGCGAACATTGGAAAGTAGAATTGAAGAGCTGGAACGCAGTATTCGTAATTGCACTATTAATGCTCCAATAGGTGGACGTATTGCAGAGGTTTCAAAACTTAATCCGGGTGATTATGTTCTTGCAGGGGAAGAAATTTTAAGAATTGTGCCAGATGGCGCAGATGGTTTAAGGGCAGATATTTATGTTGATTCTTCTTATGTGGCAAAGATTTCATCTGGTGATGTTGTGAGAATGAAATTCCCGGGGCTTCCGCCAAACCGTTACGGAATGCTTGAAACTGTTGTGGATATGGTTCCTCCGGATGCAACTCTTCAAAACGATACGCTTGTTTTTGTGGTGGAATCACCAGTGTTTGCTCCTTATTTATCAGCAAAAAACGGCCGACGGGCAACTTTGATTCCTGGTATTACCGCAGAAGCACGAATCATAACCGACCGAAGTACTGTTATGCGCATGGTACTGCGAAAACTTGATTTTTTGAGTTGATTTTAATTTTTCGAATCCCACTCAACCTCTACGCTGCGCTCTTCCTTATGCGGAATCCTCTGGTAGGTCAGGCAGTCGGCGCGGTGTACAGAAACACCTTTCGTTCTCGTAACATAACCCGCAATTAAGTCCGGGTATTGCGGCCGACAACATTGTGCCAGATTGTATAAAACGTTTCGCTCTCCCTGAACAAGAACATTTTTCTTAGGCCTGCTTTGTGCTTCGGCTGCGGCGCGGTCTTCGTTTGTCGGGCGCTTTTTGCGGCGTTTGCCAGTCTGTGTGCCAGGAACCCAAACTTCTGTGGCTGTCCCGGACCCCGAAGCGCCCCCTAGGGAAGCTCCCGCTCCCGACGAGCCAGCTCCGCTCGCTCCGCCAGCCGCCACTCCAGCTCCACCTGCAGCGCCCGTAGCTCCTGCCGCCTGCAGTGCCAGCCGCTCGCTAAAGGTAGGGTCGTTTTTAATCAGCCACGAATGAATTCTCTGGTGGGCCTTGCTGGTTTTTACAAGTTTGAGCTGGTTTTCTGTAGGGTGAGCCTGAGGATTTGTAATTACTTCTATTATCTGAGTGTTTTCCAGAGGTTTAGAAAGAGGAATAATCTTTCCGTTTGCCTTTGCCGCAATTACCTTTTCTCCAATAGAAGAGTGAATGGCGTAAGCAAAGTCTATGGCAGTGGCGCCCATAGGAAGTTTTTTTACGTCACCTTTAGGAGTGAAGACGTAAATCTCATCACCCAAAAGTTCGTTTTTAAGAGTTGCAAAATTGTTGCTGTCGGTAAGGCCTTCTTTCAAAGCTTGCAGCTTGTTGTAAATCTGAAGTCGGTCTTCTTCTACCAGTTCGCGGGATGTGCCTTTTTTGTAGAGCCAGTGGGAAGCAATTCCGTGCTCTGCCATGTTGTGCATTTCGTGGGTACGAATCTGAATCTCAAGCGGTTTTCCGTCGCACATAACAGTAGTGTGCAGAGACTGGTAGCCGTTTGCTTTAGGCATGGCAATGTAATCTTTAAAGCGTCCGTCCAGAGGCTTCCACAAACCGTGAACAATTCCCACTAGGGTATAGCACTGAGCCGGAGTTTCGCACAAAATGCGCAGGGCAAGCAGGTCAAAAAGTTCGCCCGCTTCCTTGTTGCGCTTTTTCATCTTCTGGTAAATTGAATAAAAATGCTTGGCGCGGCTCTGGATTTCTACCGGAATGCCCATCTTTTCTGCAGATTTATAAATTGAGTTAACTGCCTTTTCCAGATAGTTTGAGCGTTCGTCCTTTTTCTGGGCAACAATTGCCTTAATCTGAAGAAAAACCTGTGGGTTCATGTACTTAAGGCTCAGGTCTTCAAACTCGTTTTTTTCTGCCTGCATTCCAAGACGGTCTGCAAGCGGCGCCCAGATTTCTATAACCGACTTAGCAATTTCGTGCTGTTCTTCTTTTGTAAAGCTTCTAAGGTTACGGATGCGGTCCAATCGGTCTGCAAGAGTAATCAAAATAATGCGGGCGTCATCACACATTGCAAAAAGCATATTGCGGATGGCATCGGACTGGTTAAGAGTCTTTGTGTTAATCGGCAGATTTAAAATCTTATTAGAGGTGATGATGATTTTGCTGGCGTTTTCTCCAAACTGTTTTTCCAGCTGCTCAGAGCTTACGTTAAATTCGTGGATGGAATGGAGGATTGCACAGATTATGGTGTCGCAGTCCAGGCGGCTTTCTGCCAGAATGTTTGCAACTCTAAGAGGATGCAGATAGTAAGGGGTGCCGCAGCTTCTTTTGCGGTCGCCGGATTCGCGGACAAGAAGATTCCAGGCTTCTGTGATTTTTTCTTTTTCTTCATCAGAAAAGTATGCGTGAAGTTGAAAAAACTCAGAAATCAGGTCAGCAGGATTAGATAAATCTGAATGAAAAACTACGTCCTTACTCACAAAAAAAATTCCCCTTAAATTAAAAATAACAGATTTTTTCGATTTATAGTAGTAATTTTTTATTATATTATTTGTTATACTTCTATAAGATAAATATAAGAGAAAAATTATGCGAATTATGAAAAAACTATTTGTAAGCTTGGCATTTTTTACTTTTGGTGCCCTTCTTTTTGCAGAAAAAATTACAGTTGATGATGCCGTTATCCTGGCAGCCGATAATAATATTTCCTTAAAACAGCAGAAATTATCTTTGGATTTGCTCAAAAAACAGAAGAATGCTTCCTGGAATTCGGCTAGTCCTTCTTTGTCTTTGAGTGCAAATTATGCGGGTTCACAGGCCGGTTCAAACGAAGCCTGGTCTGATGGTTCCCAGATGAAAAACGACCCCGCACTCAGTGCGTCGGCCACGGTAAGTGTGCGCCTTGCACCTTCTCTGGCAACTTCTATTCAGAGTGCCAAGCTTTCCTACGAAGCGGGCGAAATTTCTTACGAGTCTATGGTTCGTTCCATTGAACTTAGCGTTCGTAAGTCATTTTACAATCTGATTTACAGCCGCGAAAACATTGAGGTTCAGGAAAGTGCCCTGGAAAGCGCCAAGCAGACTTATGAATCTAACCGCACAAAGTACAATCAGGGCCGTCTTTCTGAACTGGATCTTTTGAACGCCCAGTATAACTACGAAAAGAAACTGCCCGCCCTGGAAACCTTGAAGCAGTCTTACGAAATTGCCCTTGATTCTTTTAAGCAGGTTTTGGGCATCAAACTGAGCGAAAGTATTGAACTTGAAGGCAGCCTTGAAGATGTGGCCGACATGATAATCACCGAAGAAGCAATAATGATGAATCTGGATGATGTTCCGGACGTAAAAAAGGCTCAGATGAATGTTGAAGCGGCAAAAAACTCCCTGATGGCAACACGTTTTTCTGCCTGGGGGCCTTCTATAAGTGCAAGTGCCAGCGCTTCTGAAAACATTACAAACGAAACTCTTTCTATGAACTATTCGCTTGGCCTTTCAATTCCACTGGACGGTTATTTGCCTTGGTCCAGCGGGGCTCTCAGCATTGAAAGTCAGAAGACAAACCTGGAAAAGCTTAAGCTTACTCTTGAAGATACAAAAACTTCTACTGCAATCAAAATCCGTAGCAGCTACAACACAATTAAGCAGGCACAGACTCAGCTTGATATTTACGAAAAGAACGTAATTCTTATGATGCGTGCCTTTGAAATGACACTTTCTGCCTACAACGCAGGTTCTAAGGACTTGCTCGCCCTTCAGACTGCGGCAGATAATCTTGCAACCGCAAAAAATACCCTGCAGAATCAGCGATATACAATCATTTCTGCAATTCTTGATTTGGAAAATACACTAGGAGTTCCATTCGGTTCGCTCGGAACTTCGGAGGAAAGGTAATATATGAAAAAAACTTATGTAACAATGATAACTGTTGCCGCAATCCTGCTTGCTTTGGGTGGCGCTCTGGTCGCAATTAATCATTCTAAGAAGACAAAGGCTGGTGGAATGGGCATGCCTGGTGGAAAAGGCGGCTGGGGCGGATTCGGAGGCTTTGGCGGCGGGGCACAGGAAACTTCTGTGCGCACTATGGTTGCCGCAAATACAACCCTCACAGACTTTGTAATTACAAACGGCGAAATTGAAACTCAGACTGCTATTGAAGTTTTCCCTTCAATCGGCGGAAAGGTTGTAGAAATGAAGGTTTCGCTTGGTTCGCCTGTAAAACAGGGAGACGTTATTGCTTACATAGACCCTTCTGAACCGGGAAGCTATTATGCAAAGAGCCCGGTTCTTGCTCCAATTTCCGGAAGTATTATTTCTTCTCCTGTAAAACCTGGTCAGAAAGTTACTGTTAGTTCCGTTGTAACAAAAATTGGTGATATTTCAAATCTTCAGGTTTCTGCAAAGGTTCCTGAACGCTATGTTGCAGACCTGCGGATTGGTCAGCGTGCTGAAATTCTTTTGCAGGCATATGGCAACGAAAAATTCTTTGCAAAAGTTGTGCGCATTTCTCCGGTTGTAGATGCCGCAACCCGCACAAAAGAAATTATTTTGAACTTTGAACAGACTTATGAAAAAGTAAATGCCGGAATGTTTGCAAAAATCAAGCTTTATACAAATGATTATGCAGGTTATCCAATCATTCCGCAGGACTCTCTCGTAAATAATAATGATGAATACTATCTTTTTGTTGTAAAAGAAGACAGCACTGTAGAAAAGCGTCATGTTACCCTTGGTCAGAACGTAGATGGCTACTATCAGATTTTAGACGGAATTGCAGAAGGCGAAACTGTCGTAATTGAAGGTATGCTTACTTTGTTTGATGGCGCCAAGGTTCGTGACGTTGATGCGCCAAAGCCTGAAGTGCCGGAAGGCGACGCCCCAAAGGGTGACGCTCCAAAATGGGAGGGCCGCTGATGAGTCTTTCCCGACGAACAATGGATCACCCGGTATTAATCCTCATTGCTTTTGCATTGCTTGGAATGCTGGGTATCTTTACTTTCAGCAAAGTGGCCATTGCCCTTTTTCCGGAAGTAGAAAATCCATATCTTATGATTATGACCACTTACTCAAATGCTGGTCCTGAGGCCGTGGAAAAATCGGTTACAAAGGTTATAGAAAGCGCAGTTGTAAGTGTAAACGGACTTAAAAGTCTTTCTTCAACTTCTAACGAAGGTTCTTCTACAGTTAGTCTTGAGTTCAACTACGGAACAGACCTGGACGAAGTTGTAAACGATATTCGAGACAAACTTTCCCGGGTAACGCGAGCCCTGCCGGATGCGGCTAGTACCCCAAGCATCTTCCGCTTTTCGGGAAGTTCTTCTTCTATCATGCGTATTCTTGTACGCGGAAACCGCTCTGTGGATGACGTAAAACAGATTGCCGAAAGCCAGATTGTAGATATTCTGGAACAGGCAGACGGAGTAGGTGAGGCTAGTGTAAACGGAGGACGTACAGCCCAGGTAAATGTTCAACTGGACCAGAACCGCATGGCTGCTTACGGCTACACAATTCCAACAGTTGTAAGTGCCCTTTCTAAACAGAATCTGGAACTTGGTGGCGGTAAGGTTCAGGACGGTCACAAAAACTACATTGTCCGCACCACCGGTGAATATACTAGTATAGAAGAAATTAACGACACAGTAATTTCTACAATCAACGGCTATAACGTAAAACTGCGTGATATTGGATCTGCCAGCCTAGGTTTTGCAGAAACTTCCAGCGAATCATTTATCAATGGAGAAAAGGGCGTTTATGTTTCAATCACCAAGCAGAGTGATGCAAACACAGTTACAGTTGCAAACAATGTTTACAAAAAAATAGACCAGCTTAAAACAATGCTGCCTTCTGATATCACCATGGAAATTATTTCTGATGATACAGATTCCATCCGCGAAACAATCAACACTTTGATTCAGTCGGCATGGCAGGGACTGGTTCTTGCGGTAATCATCCTCTTTATCTTCTTACAGAACTTTAAATCTACTATTATCATTTCTATTTCTATTCCGCTTTCTATCATCATTACTTTGTTTGCCATGAACACTTTTGGCATTACTTTGAACATGATGACACTGACCGGACTTATTCTTGGTGTTGGTATGATTGTAGATGCCTCAATTGTTATGATTGATAACATTTACGCCTACCGCCAGCGTGGTGCCCGACCAAAGGTTGCGGCAATTTTGGGTAGCCAGGAAATGCTGATGTCTGTAATTTCCGGAAACCTTACAACAATCTGTGTATTCGTTCCTTTCCTTTTCTTTATTGCAGACCTGGGAATGATGGGACAGATGTTCAAGGGAATTATCTTCACAATCGTAATTTCTCTTGTTTCTTCGCTGATGGTTGCAATCTTCCTTGTTCCGGTACTTGCGGGTAAATTCTTGCCTCTTTCTAACCGAACAGAAAAGCCTGTTTCTAACCCGGTTCTTAAAAGAGTTTACGGAGCCTTCCAGAAGTCTATTGAATTTATAGGACGCGCTTACGCTAAACTGCTTAAACTGGCATTGGGCAATCGCCTTGTAACAATTGTTGCTGCCCTTGCTGTTCTGATTATTGCTTTTGCCCTTATTCCAACTATGCGCATTAATATGATGCCGGGTGGAAATGATGATTCAGTTACACTGAACATTACAATGCCCGTTGGAACCCCATTTGAAAAAACAAAAGAAGTATGTATGGCCTTTTCTAAAATTGTTGATGAAGAAGTAAAGGGCGCCGACAGCGTTACAGTTTCTATTGGTGGTGGCGGACGAAACTCCGGTACAAACAAGGGTAGTATTCAGATTGCCCTACCTGAAACAGACAAGCAGATTGACTCGGCTTCTGATATTCAGGCTAAACTCCGCAAGCACTTTAATGAATTCCCAGGTGTAACTTTAAGCTTCCGTGCAGGCTGGATGGGCCAGATGATGGGTAGTGATATTGATATCATCCTTCGTTCTGATGACTTGGATGCTATGCTTGATACCGCAGATAAAATTGCAGAAGTTATAAACAAAAACCAGGAGTGTGGGGAAGCCTCTATCAGTATGGACCGTGGTTTACCTCAGGTAGAAGTTGTGATTGACCGTCAACGTGCCTACGATTTTGGCGTTGATATTACAACAGTTGCCCGCGAAATAAACTATGCCATCAACGGAACTACTGCCTGCGTTTACCGCAATAACGGAAAAGAGTACAACGTAGTAGTCGCTTACCGCCCAGAAGACCGCAAAAAGATTGAAGATTTGGAATCAATTTATGTGCGCGGTTCAAGTGGAATGGTTTCTGTTGCAAACTTTGCTTCGCTCAAAAAGGGACTGGGACCTGTTTCAATCAGTCGTGAAAATCAGACCCGAATTCTGCATGTTACAGCAAGCATTATTTCTAAGACAAATGCAAACGTAGTAGAAGATCAGATTAAAGACGGAATTGCGTCATCATTTGTTATCCCGGATAGCGTAACTGTTAGCTACGAAGGTTCCTGGGGCGACACTATGAACCAGATGAAGTTCTACCTTAAGATTATTGCAATGGCAGTTCTTCTGGTATTCGGTGTTATGGCGGCAACTTACGAAAGCTTTAAGGCTCCGCTCATCAACCTTGCAACTATGCCTTTCCTCGTAATTGGTGTCATCTTCCTTTATAAAATTACCGGTCAGGCACTCTCGATTATGTCCATGGTCGGAATCATCATGCTGGTTGGTATCGTCGTAAACAACGGTATTATTCTTGTTGATTACACAAACCTGCTGGTCGGCCGTGGTGTTGCTCTTATGGACGCCTGCTACGAAGCCGGAAAGAGCCGCTTCCGCCCTGTTTTGATGACAACTCTTACAACAGTTTTGGGTATGCTGCCAATGTGTTTTGCAACCAGCGGTCAGGCAATGATGGTTCAGCCAATTGCCGTTGCTGTAGTTGGTGGTTTAATTTCCAGTACCTTTGTAACCCTGCTGATTATTCCAGTTCTTTATAGCCTTGTTATGAAGAAGCGTGATGGAAAAGTGCCTGCAAAACTGAGTGCCCCTAAGGAGGCAGAATAATGATTGAATATCGTGCCGAAATTATTGCTAATCAGTCTGTAATGGATGATATAACAGAGCTCCTGGAAAAAGAGATTCCAGAGTTTGAATACACAATGATTACAGAAACACATGGAAAGGGATTAAAAACAAAAAAGCTGGGCGACACTGTCTGGCCGGAAATGAACTTTATTCTCTTTGCCTATGTTTCGCTGGATGTTGCTAAAAAGATTAAGGAAGTTGTTGCAAAACTCTGCGAACGCTTCCCTAAAGAAGGTATCAGTTTGTTCTTTACTAAGACAGAAGAAATATAGGGCGATTGTCCTGCTTCCTGGGCGCTGCGGGGTATCTCGTAGCGCCTTATTTTTTCTCCCCGTACAAAACTCTTTCCTGGTCTTCCAAATCGTTATATACTGCCGAGTTTCTGAATCCCGCGCGGTAAGAAAGATTTTCCGCCCCGCGCATATTATATTCCCCAGTTTCCATTAAGAAAAATCCGCCGAAAACAGTGTGGTCATAAATCTGGGGCATAAGGTTTCTGATAATTTCAAGCCCGTCGTCACTGTCGGCGCGGTCGCCTGTGAGGGTAATGTCGCCGTCCAGGGCAAGGCGCGGTTCCGAGCGGCCGTCTCGCAAAAGTTCTTCTGTAAGGCTGGCGGGCACATAAGGTGGGTTAGTAAGAACCGCGTCAAACTGGTAGGGCAGCTGCTCAAAAAGGTTACTCTGAACAAAGCGCACCCGCTCCTTTAATTTGCTGACATCCCCCAAAAGCGACTCCGCATTTTTACGGGCAATTTCCAGCGCCGGCCCACTAATATCTACAAGGGTAAATTTTGGAAGGCGCTCCAGGGGCACTTCCTTTTCTTCGTACAGAGCCTTTAAAACACTAAGGGCAATGCAGCCGCTTCCGGTACACATATCGCAGACAGTCAAAATGCGGTCTGGGTTGGCATTTATTTTTTCTGCCAGTGCGCCCACGGCTTTTTCTACAAGAATCTCTGTGTCCGGTTTTGGAATTAAAACTGCGGGGCTAACTATAAAGTCATATCCGTAAAACTCTTTGTGCCCAATAATGTAAGCAACCGGAAGTCCGGTCTTTCTCTTTTCAATAGCTTCCGCCAGCCATTCTTCTTTTTCCGCAGGAATCTCAAAATCCCGCTTCATAAGGAGTTCAGTTTTTGTAAATCCCAGGGCATAAGAAAGTAAGATTTCTACGTCTAATGCTGGAGAAGGGGAAGAAGCGAGTTCTTTTATTGTGGTGCTTTTGAAGGTCTGGATAGTCATATAGGTAGTGTTGGGGCGTTACGGGGCGGTAGCCCCGTAGCGGGGGTAGCGGAAGACCGCTCGCGGGCTAGAGCGAGGGGGAGACTTCCCCCTCCTCTTAATTAATTAACCTCGTTCAGCTGCTCTTCCTTAGCGTAAACATTCAAGGCATCAAGCATATCGTCCATATCACCCATCATAAATCCTGGCAGGTTATGAGCCGAATAGTTAATGCGGTGGTCAGTCACGCGGTCTTGAGGGAAGTTGTAAGTACGAATCTTTTCAGAACGGTCGCCGTTACCAACCATGCTCTTGCGGGCAGAAGAACGCTCAGCGTCAATCTTGCTCTGTTCAAGGTCAAAAAGACGGGCACGCAAAACCTGCCAAGCCTTTTCCTTGTTCTTAATCTGTGATTTCTGGTCCTGCTGAATAACAACAATCCCAGTAGGAATATGAGTCAAACGAACGGCAGAGTCGGTAGTGTTTACACACTGTCCACCAGGACCGCCGGCGCGCATTACGTCAACGCGAACATCGTTTGGATTAATCTTTACATCAGCTTCTTCTGCTTCTGGCAAAACGGCAACAGTTGCAGTAGAAGTCTGCAAACGTCCCTGGCTTTCAGTCTGAGGAACGCGCTGAACGCGGTGAACACCAGATTCCCAGCGCAAAGTACCGTAAACAAACTTTCCGCTGATAGAAGTTACAATCTTGTTAAAACCGCCAACTTCAGTTTCCTGAGCTTCCATAGTCTCAGTCTTCCAGCCCTTGCGGTCAGCAAGGTGGCAGTACATTTCCCAAAGGTCGCGTACAAAAAGCGAAGCTTCGTCACCACCAGCGGCAGAACGAATCTCAAGAATAATGTTCTTTTCATCAAGTGGATCAGGCGGAACCAACTTAAGTTTAATTTGCTCTTCTAATTGTGGCTGCTTTTCTTCCAGTTCCTTAAGTTCTTCGCGTGCCATTTCCTTCATTTCTGCGTCATCTTCCGCAGTAATCATTTCCTTGGCATCCTGAATTCCCTGCAAGACCTTCTTGTATTCATCATAAAGCGCACACACTTCCGTCAAATAACCGTGCTCGCGCATAGTGTCCTTGTATTTTTTCTGGTCTTTTACAAGGTTCGGATCCATTACCAGCTCGCTCACTTCTTTCAAGCGATTTTCACATTCGTCTAGTTTCTTGATTAAATCCATAGTGCGGCTAGTTTATCACAAATTAGGAGGAGGGGGAAGTCTCCCCTACGTTCGGGGCGCTGCCCCTCACTACTCAGAAATTGCCATACGGCAATTTCTGACTCGCGAATTTTTGTTAAGGAGGGGAAAGCCTTCCCCTGGGCCGCACTTCGTCGCGGCCCACCCCTTCTAACGGGGCTGCCGCCCCGTAACGCCCCGCTTTGCTATTGAACACCGGGCGCCAGCGCCCTTACATACCCCGATGTTTTACATAAAATTATATTCACACTAAATAAAGAACTGTGTTATACTATAACCATCTTTGATTAAGGAGGCGCAAAATGTCAGCAATGGAACTTAAGAATTTTGAAAATCAGCTCGAACTTCTCTCTTTTGCAGAACAGCTTTCTATCATGGAATATCTTGCAAAATTGTTGCAGCGTAATCAAAATAATCAGGAAGCATCTGGAAAGGCTAGCAGCAAAAAACGCCAGTACGGGAGCGCAAAAGGAAAGTTCATTTATCCACACGATTTTGATGAGGATAATGAAGAAATTGCACAGCTTTTTGGAGCAGTTTAATGAAAATTCTTTGCGACACTCATATCTTAATCTGGTATCTTACAGCTGATCCCCGTCTTTCCCAAAAAGCCCGTGAACTTCTTGATGATGAACGCAACACTGTATATTTCAGCATTGTTTCTCTTTGGGAAGTTTCCATAAAACATGGAAGAAAACCTGATAAACTAACCCTTTCTTCTCAAGATTTTGCAAATTTTTGTGATGAACAAGGCTTTATTGAATATCCCCTGAACCAGCGGCATATTTTTATGATTGACTCACTTACTCGTCCAGAAGATGCCCCAAAACATCACGACCCTTTTGACCGTTTACTAATTTCCCAAGCCAAAGCCGACGGTCTTACCTTTATGACTCACGACTCTCTCATTCCTTATTACAATGAACCGTGTGTGATGTCGGTGTAGAAATAAAGTAAAAAACTGTTAGATTATAGCTTCGTTAATTAAATCCTGTTTTGTCCAAGTTATTTGTGCAATTATGTTTGACATGAGCTTTCCCCCGATTCTGTTTTTCGTATTTTCTCCAGCGCCGGCCCCAGCTCTTCCGTCCAGAACTTGTCGTCAATGACTTTGTTGTTGCAGGTGTGGCCAAGTTTTCTGTCGGCGCGGACTTTTTCGCCGTGGAAGTCGCTGGCGGCGGTGATGAAGTAGCCTATCTGGCGGGCACATTCTTCAAGGCGCAGGCAGTCTGTCATGCGGGCGCCGGGGTGAAAGGCTTCCAGGCCCATCACTCCGCGTTCGTAAATGTCTTTGAGGGCTGCTGGGAGTTTTCCCCAGGAAAGGTAAAGAGACATAGGGTGGGCTATTACTGGGATTCCGTTACTTTCGCGGATTGCGACAACGGCCTCATCAAGATTTGTGCCCACGCGTTCGCAGTACCAGGGTTTTCCTTTTGCAAGGTATTTGTCAAAGGCCTGCTGACGCTTGCGGACTATGCCTTTTTCTTCCAGCATGGCGGCAAAGTGGGGGCGGCCGATAATTGTGTTAGGGAACTTTTCTATCATTTCTTCTATAGATATGTCCACACCGGCGGCCTGCATTTTGGCAATAATCTGTTCGTTTCTTAAGATTCGGTTTTTCTGAAGATTTTCTACGGCAACCTTTAGAGAGTCAGAGATGTGGTCAATCCCTAGTCCCAGTAAATGAAACTCTCCTTTTGAGCCGTTAATGTTCATTTCTATGCCCGGCACAAAGTTTATGCCAAGTTTTTTTGCTTCTAAGGCTCCTTCCTCTAGGCCTGCATAGGTATCATGATCGGTTATGGCGATGGTACCAATCCCCAGGTCTGCAGCTTTTCTTATAATTTCAGAGGGAGTGTACTGTCCGTCCGAGGCTGTAGTGTGAACGTGTAAGTCAATCATAACAGAAGAATATCACATTTTTTTTACTTGTGGTATAAGAAAAAAGAGGTTATAATTTATAGATAGTATAAATTAGGGAGCAGTCTATGCCAAAGGCAATGCAATATACAAAAGGTTCAATCATATACTTTGAAGGTGATAAGGATGAAAGAATTTTTATCATGCAGAATGGTTCTGTCCTTCTTACGAGTACTGATATTGAGACCGAAGCACCAGTTGCAGAGCAGGTTCATAGTGGAGAGTTTTTTGGTGTAAAGTCTGCCCTTGGACATTTCCCTCGTGAAGAAACTGCTACTGCAGTTGTTCCTACTGTTGCTGTTGCCCTTACAGTTCAGGAATTTGAAATTCTTTTTAGTAACAATAAAGCTTTGATTATGAAAATGCTCCGTGTATTTTCTAATCAGCTGCGTCAGGTTCATAAAAAAATTGAAAGCATTTTGCACAGCGAGCCGGAAGATCAGCTTACCGGAATGCTTCGTGTTGGTCAGTGTTTTTATGATGAAGAACAGTTCCGTTCTGCCTGCGATGTTTACGCAAAATACCTTAAGAGATTCCCTAACTCTCCAAATGCGGCTGAAGCTCAGAAGATGTATGAGGCTTCAAAGCTGCGTGCAGACAAGCTTGCTCAGATGGACAGGGGGACTTCAGAAGTTTACGATGAGCCTGTTATTCAGAATTCTTCTCTTAAGATTTTTGATTTGCCTGCCTTCTCTCGCTTTGCCAAGGACTATGAGCCGGGCGAAGTTATTATTTCTGAATTTGAACCAGGAGATTGTTTCTACCTTATTCAGTCTGGAAACGTTCAGCTGGTTAAATGTGTAAATGGTGCCAAGAAGAATCTTGATGTTCTTAAGCCTGGTGAATTCTTTGGTGAAATGGCTATTCTTGATAATTCGGCTCGTTCTGCAACCTGTATGGCTACAGGCAAAGTTCGCTGTCTTGAATTCAACAAGGAAAACTTTGAACTTCTGATTACTGGTAACCCTCAGATGGCTCTGCTTTTGCTTAAGCTCTTCTGTAAGCGCATTTACGATCAGCGCCGTCGTCTTAAGATTCTTGTTATTAAAGATCTTCAGGCAAAGATTGCTGATGTATTCCTTATGCTTAATGAAATGAATCCTGTTGCAAATGAAATGGAAAAACAGCGCAAGTTTAACGTTACAATTTCTGACGTTGCTCACTGGGCTGGTCTTTCTCTTGAAGTTACAAAGGACGAAATTAACAGATTTGTTGAGCGCCATAGAATTGAAGTTTACGACAACTACATCATTGTAAACAACATCAACGATATTCAGCGCCTCTACGAAACTCGCGCCGGCATTCGCTAAATTTAAAACTTTTGCCGACTTAGCTCACCTGGTAGAGCAGCGCCCTCGTAACGCGCAGGTAGTTGGTTCAAGTCCGACAGTCGGCTCATTTATATTGTTTGCACATCCTTAGAGATGTGCTTTTTTTTTGGAAAAGTGGTATGGAAGGTAAAGTTAATAAACTGATTCTTATAAACACAATAAAAATAACAGTGGCGGCGGTGCTGGCTATTTTGGTGGCGCAGGGGTTGAGGTTGGAGTTTGCGGTTTCTGCGGGGATTGTTGCTATTCTTTCTGTGCAGCCTACAAAAAAAGAGACCCTGCGCACGGCTCTTTCCCGTTTTCTTGCCTTTGCGGTGGCGCTTGTAATTTCTGGTCTGCTTTTTAATCTCTTGGGCTTTACGGTGCCGGTATTTTTCATTTATCTTGCGGTCTTTATTCTGGTCTGCCAGTGTTTTGGCTGGATTTCTTCTATGGCAATGGATTCGGTTTTGATTTCGCACTTTCTTTCGCTTGGGGAGATGGGGCCATCACCCTTAATTAATGAAGTTCTGCTTTTTGTGGTGGGTGTTGGCTTTGGAATTGGCGTGAACCTTTTTCTGCGCAAAAAGACTGATTATATAGAAGAATTAAAAAATCAGACGGACGAAAAGATTAAGCAGGTACTGCACCGCATGGGCTTACGCATTTTGAATCCGGATTTTGCCGATTACGATGGCAGCTGTTTTGACTCGCTGAACCAAAGTCTTTTTGTGGCAAAAAAACAGGCGGAAGAAAACTTTAATAATCAGTTTTCAAGCCACGATACTTTTGACACCCGCTACCTTTTGATGCGTGAAAATCAGACCCGCGTTCTTTACGAAATGTTTAAGTGCGTGCGGCAGATTAAAACGGTGCCGGGCACTGCCCAGATGGTTGCAGATTTTCTGGAAAAGGTGTCGGTTGAATATCACAAAGACAATGATGTACAGGCATTGCTTGCTGAACTGTCACAAATCCGCGAAAAAATGAAGATTGTCCCTCTTCCTCAGACTCGTGCAGAGTTCGAAGACCGGGCAAATCTTTTTACTTTACTTGAACGTCTGCAGGAGTTCCTGGAAATTAAGCGGGCATTTTTGTTAGGTTAGCAACAAGTTTTTCTTCTAAAATCTCTTTAACTCCAGAAAGGGTGAACACTGGTAGAGACCGACGCTGCTGATTTTTGTTTCCAGGGGCAGGGAGATTTTATTGGCAATTTCAAGTGCTTTTTCAAACTGACTTTGGGAAAGGCGGGTGGCAAGTGTGGTGTGGGGGAACCAGATTTCTGGCATGTAATAGCCGTTTTCGCCTTTTTCAAATTCCGGGAGAATAAGTTTGTGAAGGGCTTTGTTTATTTCTGTGAGGAAGGCGTCTTTTTGGGGCTTGAGGAAAAGAACCTTCTTGTTAAAGTTTCCAACTTCTGTAAATTGTACCATGCCAGGCTGCAGTGCCTTTGAAAAATCCTCTACAAGCTTTGTCAGATGGGCTTCTTTTTCTTTAGTCCCGTGAAAGGCGCCGATTGTAACATGGGGCGGAATCTTGTTTTGAATGATGAAATCATTTCCGGTCAGCTTTGCAATTTCGCCCACTGCATCAGAAATAATCTGGTTTACATCCTGGGTAAAATGAAGAGAAACTGCGTATGTGATAAAGGATTTGTCCCGCATTTTTTTATTATATATGAAAAACTCGTCAGATTTCAAATTGATTCCACAGTGGAGCGGAATTATACTATGAGTAGTTCCGGGACAAAAATGCTCGCGGATGCGGATGCGGGCAAAGGAGAACCAATATGGAAAAGAATTTTTATAATATTAACGAACTGGCTCTTATTACTGGTTTTACAACCCGGTCTTTGAGAAACTTTATTTCGATGGGGCATCTTAAGGGCGAAAAAATTGACGGAATCTGGCAGTTTACCCCTGAAGAAATTGACGTCTTTCTTTCGAATCCGAATGTTGCGCCTGGAATAAAATCTAAATCAAATGCTGTA
>JAEEGH010016167.1_pt1 | contig 16083 bp, 14 predicted proteins | sample 9134181 | NCBI WGS metagenome assembly JAEEGH01 (sample SAMN16246544, study PRJNA631951) | gut metagenome | biome: gut microbiome; feature: rumen; material: DP-attached | host: Bos | place: Iran: Karaj | collected 2018-10
TTTTAGTAGATTCTGTCAAATAAAAAATATTATAAATCTAATAAATGTTATTTTTTATGTTAGAAATAGTAGAAAAATAATAACATAATATATAATAAGTAATAGTATAGAATATGTTATAAAACTACTAAAAGATGTTATAAATCTACTATTTTATAGTAGATAGAAAAACGGGCTCTAGGATTCAAATAGAGAAGACTTTTTTAACAGTTTGATAAATATCACGTCCGAGCCAAAAACACCCCTATTTTTTGATTTTTCATAGGTAACAATTCTCCTAAAAAATAAACAAAATTATCCCGAATGACATTAAAATCACACTCTTCTGCACTCGACTTTTCTTTCATTATTTTATAACCTTAAAGGTATGAATTCAAATACAGACTGCTGTAGCATGAAGAAAATTCTACGCAAAGAAATTAAACAACGGGTTTCTCAAATCTCTACTTTTATTCCTGAATATTCTTCAAGAATTTGTGATTTAATTATTCAGTCCGAAGTTTATAAAGCCTGCAGAAATTTATTGCTTTACATGGCCTTGCCGGATGAAGTAAACCTCAGCAAATTAATAAGTCAGGCAATCTGTGATAAAAAAAATATTTATGTTCCAAAAGTAAATATAGAAACAAGGAATATGGATTTTTTTCAGTATACGGTTTATGAAACAATGTGTACTGGAGCTTTTGGGATAATAGAACCTTCAGTTGAAAATTTGAAGTATGATTCTGGTAACAGTTCTATTAAAACTTTGATTATCGTTCCAGGACGGGCGTTTGCTTTTGATGGTTCGCGACTTGGCAGAGGAAAAGGTTTTTATGATTCATTTTTATTAAAGGAACGCCAGCTGCTGGAGGACAATGTAGTTTTTTGCGGAGCCGGTTTTTCTGTACAATTTTTAGAGGCTCTGCCGTTGGAGACGCATGATATAAAAATGGATCTTCTGGTAAACGAAAAAGGATTCGTCACTAAAAACTGATTTTTATCAAGTTTGTTTCTTTATTTATATTATTATTTTGATAATTTAGGCGTTTTGTTACCTCCTTAAAAAAATTTTATATTTTCATTCTATTTATTTATGTCTTTATTCTTGAAACATGGCAAAGATTATTATTATAATTTCCATAAAATCAAGCAGAAAAGATTTTTCTTTTTTCTGCTTAAAAAAATTACATTATGAGGTTCATGAATGAGTTCTAATTTTCCATTAAATAAAAGTCAACTGGATAATCTTATAAATGATTTTCCTACACCTTTCTATCTTTATGATGAAGCTGCAATCCGTGAAAATATGCGCAAGTTTACAAAAGCATTCAGCATTTTTCCTGTTTTCAGGGAACATTTTGCAGTAAAGGCTTGTCCTAATCCTTATATTTTGAAAATTCTTGCTGAAGAAGGCTGTGGTGCTGATTGTTCTTCTTTGCCGGAATTAATGCTTTCCGAAATGGCTGGTATCAAAGGTAAAAAGGTTCTTTTTACTTAGAACGAAACTCCCGCTGATGAATATCAGTTTGCTTATGACCGTGGAAATATTATTAATTTCGATGATATAACTCACATTGAATATTTTAAGAAAAACATTGGAAAATTGCCGGATACCGTTTGTTTCAGATACAATCCGGGTGCTGAAAAACAGGGATGCAATTCAATCATTGGAAAACCTGAAGAATCAAAATACGGACTTACACGAGAACAGATTTTTGAAGCCTATAAAATCTGCAAATCAGAAGGTGTAAAGCATTTTGGTCTTCATACAATGGTTGCTTCGAATGAATTGAATCCAGCTTTTTTTGTTGATACTGCAAAACTTTTGTTTGAACTTTGTGCAGAAATAAAAGAAAAATGCGGAGTTAGAATAGAATTTGTTGATTTGGGCGGCGGACTTGGAATTCCATATAAACCAGAACAGAAAGCAGTAGATTATGATGAAGTTGCAAAAGGAATTCGCGCAGAATATGACAGGGTAGTTGTACCAAATGATTTGGATCCTCTTGAAATATACTGGGAATGTGGTCGTCCGATTACAGGTCCTTATGGATGGCTTATTACAACTGCAATTCATGAAAAACATATTTACCGCGAGTATATCGCTCTTGATGCCTGTATGGCAGATTTAATGCGTCCTGGAATGTATGGAGCCTACCACGAAGTTACGGTCAGTGGTAAAGAAGAAGCACCTAAAACAAAAGTTTATGATGTAGTCGGCTCTCTTTGTGAAAACTGCGATAAATTTGCTGTTCAGCGTGCTTTGCCAGAAATTAAAATGGGAGACCATGTAATCATCCATGATGCAGGTGCGCACGGAAGGGCAATGGGCTTCAATTATAATGGAAAATTACGCTGTGGAGAAATATTGATGCGCCCAGACGGAACTTTCAAAGAAATCAGACGTAAAGAAACAATAAATGATTTATTTGCTACATTGGATTTAGATGGTGTAAAAAACTTCTAAATCAAAAGCTTAAATCAGAAAGCATAAAATAAACAGGAGTTTTTATGAATAAAATTTATGCAATGACAGATGACAAAATCACAGAGCGTGAAATTAAAAATGCGCTAGCAGCAAAAAAAATTGCCTGCGAATGTATGGTTTTGTTAAAAAATGAAAATCAGACATTGCCACTGAATAAAAAAATTAAAATTGCACTGTTCGGAAATGGTGCAAGAAATACAATAAAAGGTGGAACTGGCTCTGGAGATGTAAATACACGCAGTTTTACAAATATTGAAACCGGTCTTAAAAACGCTGGTTTTGTAATTACATCTCAGGCCTGGCTTGATAAAAACGAAAAATTCAGAAATGAAAAGAAAACTGAATATTTGAATTGGATTGATTCAGAAGCAAAAGCTAAAAATGTTAATCCAGTTTATATCGCTTTTGATCATCCTTTTACAGATCCGGGAATTGTAGAAATCACTGATGAGGAAATAAAAGCTGCTGGTTGTGAAGCTGATGATGTAACGGCCGTTTTTGTAATTTCAAGAAACTCTGGTGAAGGAGCAGACCGTAGAAACGCAAAGGGCGACTATCAGCTTTCTGATACTGAAGCTGACGGTTTGAAAAAAGTTGCTGCAGGTTTCAAAAAAGTTGTAGTTGTTTTGAATATTGGCGGAATTATTCAGATTAAAGATGTTTATGAGAATCCTGATGTTTCTGCTGTTTTGTTGATGAGTCAGCTGGGTAATCTTGGTGGAGATGCTCTTGCAGAAGTTCTCTGCGGTGATTCTGTACCAAGTGGTCGTCTTTCTGATACCTGGGCTTTAGATTACATGGATTATCCATCATCAGCTACCTTCAGCTTTAATAATGGAAATCTTGATGATGATTATTATAATGATGGAATCTATGTAGGTTACCGTTATTTTGACAGCTTTGATAAAGAGGTTTTGTTCCCATTTGGCTATGGTCTTGGTTATACAAAGTTTAGTCAAACTGTTACCTCTGTAGCTCAGAAAGATAATAAATTAAAGATTGATGTTGAGGTTTGCAATATCGGTGAAAAGTTTTCCGGTAAAGAAGTAGTTCAGGTTTATGTTTCTGCTCCAGACGGAAAATTGATAAAACCATATCAGGAATTGAAAGCCTTTGCAAAATCCAAGGAACTAAAGTCTGGTGAAAAAGAGACTCTTGAAATTGCATTTAATCTTGAAAGTCTTGCAAGTTATGATGAAAAAGCTTCCAGCTGGATAATTGAAAAAGGAAATTATCTGGTTAGGGTAGGGGAGAACTCAAAAGAAACAACTGTTGCTGCAACTTTAGTTTTTGATAAAGAGTTTGTTACAGAAAAATGCCGTAAGGTTCTTCCTTTGGATTGTGAATTACAGGAAATTAAACCTGCCGCTGCAAAAGTTGCTCCAGCCGCTCAGGGAATTGTAATCAATATTGATGAAAGCAAACTTACCTGCAAATGCAATGAATATCAGAAAAATCGCTCTGAAATGAAAACTGATAAAACACAGCTTTTGACACTTGATGATGTAAAGAATAAAAAATGCACACTTGAAGAACTGGTTGCTCAGCTGTCTGTTGAAGAAATGGCAACTTTGTGTGTAGGTGTTTTCAGTCACAATAAAGATAAATCAGTAATAGGTTCTGCTTCTGCCTGTGTTCCTGGCGCGGCTGGTGAAACTCCAGATTTATTGAAAGATTCAAGAAAAATCAAAAAGCTTATTCTTGCTGATGGTCCTGCAGGCGTAAGACTTACACCTCATTTTAAGACAGATAAAGATGGAAATCTTTTACCAGGCGGGGATGTTTTTGGTGATACAATCAGAAAGTTTGAAAATGTTCCGGAAGGAGCAATAGATTACTATCAGTATTGTACTGCAATTCCAATTGGTTGGGCTTTGGCTCAGAGTTGGGACTGCGAAATGGTAGAAAAAATTGGCCAGATGATTGGTGGCGAAATGCAGTTGTTTGGCGTTGATTTGTGGCTTGCTCCTGCTCAGAATATTCACAAAAATCCATTGTGTGGACGAAACTTTGAATATTATTCTGAAGATCCTCTTTTAACTGGAAAAATCTCTGCTGCAATTACCCGCGGTGTTCAGAAAAATAAAGGTTGTGGAACTACAATCAAACATTTTGCTGCAAACAACCAGGAAGAAAACCGCTATTTTGTAAACGCCCATATTTCAGAAAGAACCTTGCGCGAAATCTATCTTAAAGGTTTTGAAATTGCTGTTAAAGAATCTCAGCCTCTTTCTGTAATGACTTCCTACAATTTGCTCAATGGAATCCATACTGCAAACCAGTATGATTTGTGCCAGACCCTCCTTCGCGATGAGTGGGATTTTGGAGGCGTTGTAATGACAGACTGGTTTACTTCTCAGCACATGCCATCAATGATGGGCAAATATAAACCAAAGTATCCTATTTCTGCTTCTACAGGTTGTATTGCAGCCGGTAACGATTTACAGATGCCAGGATGCCAGCAGAATATTGATGATATCGTTGATTCTGTAAAGAATAATAAAGAAATTGACGGTTACAAGATTTCTCTTGGCGATTTGCAGTTCTGTACTTACAATCTGCTTAAAGTTATTCTTAAACTGGAAGCTTAGTTTATTGGTAATGAATGTAAGGTCCTTATAATCAGATATAAGAAAAAATTAAAGGCGGTGATTGCGACAAGCGCAACCACCGCCTTTTTTATCAGTTTTATCAATTTCTCAAAGAAAAAGCGTACAACTCGTACAATTAGAGTACAGCTTTCAAAAACTGTTGCAAGCGTTCACTCTTAGGATGCTGGAAGATTTCTTCAGGAGTTCCTTCTTCAGCAATAACGCCTCCATCCATAAAAAGAACTCTGTCTGCAACTTCGCGGGCAAAACCCATTTCGTGGGTAACAACAACCATAGTCATACCATCGTTAGCAAGCTGCTTCATAACAGAAAGAACTTCACCGACTAATTCCGGGTCAAGTGCCGAAGTTGGTTCATCAAAAAGAATTGTTTTTGGTTCCATTGCAAGCGCACGTGCAATTGCAACACGTTGCTGCTGACCTCCCGAAAGATTGTTAGGGTAGGCGTCCAGTTTGTCGCCAAGTCCAACTCTCTGAAGTATTTCAATTCCCTTCTGACGGGCTTCTTCTTTGGATTTACCAAGTACGTGCATAGGAGCGACCATCATATTTTCCAGCGCAGTTTTGTGTGGGAAAAGATTGAATCTCTGGAAAACCATTCCTACTTCCAGAAGAATCTTGCGTCGTTCTTTAGAAGAAATCTTGAGTTTTCTTACACCGTTTTCATGATGTGTCAATAACTGATCTTCTATATAAATTGCACCGTTGTTAATATGTTCAAGATGATTTAAAGCGCGTAAAAAAGTAGATTTGCCGGCACCACTTGGTCCGATTATACAAACTACTTCCTTTGGTTTTACAGAAAGAGTTACGCCTTTTAATACATCTAAATCTCCAAAAGAAACACATACGTTTTCTGCTCTAATCATGTCCATAAGATTTTCTCCTTTATGTAATTAAAATCAAGCGTAAGTATTTTTCTTTTCCAGCCAGCGGAAGAACAAGGTGAATACAGCCGTAATAATCAGATAAAGAATCATTGCCGGGATGTATACCAGAGAAGATGCCGTTGAAGACTGAATGCTTCGCGTAACTTTCGTAATATCAGCAAGAGCGATAATAGAAACCAGAGATGCGTCTTTGAGCATCATAATGAACTCGTTTCCTACAGGAGGAATGAGCCGTCTTATTGACTGTGGAAGAATAATAAGCTTCATAGTCTGAAGGTAACTCATACCAAGGACTTTGCCTGCTTCGAACTGTCCTTTATCGATTGATTGGATTGCGGAACGGAAGATTTCGCTGCAGTATGCGCCACTGTTTAATCCAAATGCAATGAATGCTGCAAGAAACTTATTGTTAATTGTAAGAGCTCTGCTTATTTCAGGCAGACCATAATAAACAAAGTAAAGCTGCATCAAAAGAGGTGTTCCGCGGAAGAAGAAAACGTATGCTTTACTAAGTCCTCTTAATACCTTGCTCTTTGACATTGAGCCGAGAGCAAGGATTATTCCAAGAATAAGACCGGCACATACCGAACAAAGAGTCAGTAAAATTGTGATTTTAGCACCACTTAATAACTGAGGTGTCCAGCCGATAATTTTTTGAAAAATATTCATATGCCAATCCTTATAATTTATTTTTTGTTATTTTATTTAATGCTGTCAGATAAGTCCATTCCGAAAATCTTAACATAGATGTTCTTTAATGTACCATCTGCTTTCATGTCTTCAAGAATCTTGTTAACTTTTGTCTGAAGTTCTGTATTTCCTTTTTTCATACAGATTCCAAAGTATTCATCTGGAGTTCCGCTCCAAACCTGTTTGAATTCAGTGTCTTTTGGAGCAAGGTAGTCAACTGCTACAAGACCGTCACTTACAACAACATCAATTCTCTTAAGTTTGAGGTCGTCATATGCGTTCATAACCTTGTCATAAGCGTTTTCGATGTATGTGAATCCTTCTTCAGCAGCGTGTTTCTTTGCATAAAAGTCAGATGTTGTTTCTGCCTGATAACCAACTTTCAGTCCTGCAATATCAGAGAATTTGTTGATTTTCAAAGTTGAATCTTTGCGTACAATTAAAGACTGTCCGTTTCCGATATATGGATTAGAGAATAAATAATTCTGGAGTCGCTCTTCAGTAATAGTTGCAGCAGAAATAACTGCATCATAGCGGTCTGTATCAAGTCCAGCAAAAATACCATCCCATGCTGTATCAACGAATTCAGGCTCAAGGTTAAGACGTTTAGCAATTTCTTTTCCAAGTTCGATGTCAAAGCCCATAGGAGTTTTTCCGTCATCTGCATAGTATTCAAAAGGAGGATAGCCGATTTCCATAGCAATCATGAGCTTTCCTTTCTGAACTGTGAACTCACCTTTTTCTACCTTTTTTGTACAACTAGTGAGACCTGCGATTAAAGCGATTGCACCAATAAGTGCTCCAAATTTTTTCATAATAAACCTCCAAAAATAAAAAGGGCAAATAAACTGCAAATGCAATTATTTTGCCCCGTTGCACAATTTAAATTATAGTAATTTTAGTGATTAGGTCAAGCACTCGAAATGTAGATAAAAAGTAGATACTACACTTGAAATAACCTAAACCTATGGGTTATCATGTAAATATGAGTCGTAAAACAGAAAATATTTATCAATCTCTTGATAAATTAAGGGAATTAGAAGTAGGCCTTTCGGATTTGAATAAAACAATAAATAGCCGTGAGCTTGATGATCTTGATTTTGAACTTAGTCAGGAAATAAAAAATCTCAGGTTTTGGATAGATTCTTTGTATTTGTATAACGGAAAATCAACCAGTAATGCCAAAAAAACTGCCAGCCGCGAAAATGGAAAAAAAGGTGGCAGACCTCCAAAGCAGATTACACAGATGAAGCGTCGACGTTTGGAAATTGATGCCCTCGTTCCTGACCTGGAGCATAAAATCAAGTTTGCAGAAAATCTTGAAGAAGAAAACAAACTTAAAAAACAAATAGAAGAATTAAAAAAAGAGAATCAGGAAATTTCTTCTGCCCTTGAGCAGTACACTAAAGGCAGTCTAAAATCAGAAAATTGAAAGGTTGATGTAAGCCCAGATATCATCTGAATCTTCAATTTTAAAGATATGATAAATCATGCGGATTTTATCTGTTTGACCTTTAAGCTGTTTGTCATAATTCAGAATACGGGTTTCTTCAATACCACAGAAGTTTGCAAGTAGTTTATTCCTGTCCATAAATGAAAGAAAAGCCTTTCTGTATGGTTCTGTAATAAAGTTTTCTGCCACAATTTCAAGCGCCTCAGAATAATTGTTTGTATCAATTCCTGTATTTTCTTTCCATTTGTCAGCGCCATTTGTAGTTATAAAATTATTTTTTGAAAGGTTAACTGTAAATGAATAGAGAGGTCCCCTGATAAAACTCTGGTTAAAATTGCGGATATGCTCTGTAAGGTGATCCATTTCTGTAGCAATTGTTTCCTGTTCAAGAGTATCAAGAATAATCTCAAACTCGTTTTTAGGAATTGGTTTGGAATAATAAAATCCCTGTATGCTGTCACAGCCGGTATGCTTTAAAAAATTCACCTGATCTTCTTTTTCAACCCCCTCAGCAGTAACATACATTCCAAGTTCCTTTGCCAGGCAGATTGTGTGTTCAATAAGCCGGTCACCACCAAAATTACCGATAAAATCAATCAAACTCTTATCAAGTTTTAAGGTCTCAAAATGCATTGTGTTGAGAGAAGCAAGAGAAGAGTAGCCGGAACCAAAATCATCCATCTGGAGAGTAAAACCCGCTGCATGAAAATCGTCCGCAATTTCTTTAATCTGCCTGTTGGTTATAGCGGCTGTTTCTGTAATTTCTATAGGAACAAACTTTTTATCAAGTCCGATTTTTTCTATAATATTTTTGTAGAGATTAACAATGTCCTTGTAATAAAGACTTGCTCTTGAAAGGTTTACAGAAATAGGGACAATATTCTTGCCTGCTCTTTGCCAGCCACTCAAAATCAAACAAAGGTTTCTGAAAATATATTCATCAAGCTGCCTGATTAAATTGCTTTTTTCAAATAAAGGAATAAAATCACCAGGCTGAATAATTGCACCATCAGGAGTATACCAGCGGACCAGAGCTTCGGCTCCTACAAGTTTTTTTGTAATAGGATTATATTTTGGCTGGAACCAGAGTTTGAACTCTTTTCTTGCAAGCGCATCTTCAAAAGAGTCCGTCATTTTTTTATCTCTGATTGTACGCATTGTGTCTTCTTCATTAAAAAATGCATAATCCGAGTTCTGCTGTTCCTTTGCCTTATGCTTTGCAATAATTGCTTCGTTATAGGACTGTTCAATCTTTTTGTTTGTATGCCAGGAAGAAACCCCAAAGTAAGGTCTGATTTGAGGAACGCTCATTTCTGCAGAAATCAAAGAAAGCGAAAGGGAAATATTCTTTAGTGTCCTAATGATTATTTGATTATCCTTTGTATTAAGAAAAATAATAAAATGATCTGCATTTACATGGGCCGCCAGATTACCGGCAGAAACGTCAATCAGCTCAAATATTTTATTCCATATTTCTTTTATAACCTGATCCCCTCTTGAGATACCGCAGATTGAATTAACAATTTTAAAATTATGAATATCAAGACAAATGATTGAACCGTCTGTTGCAACTTTGCGCAGCTTTTCCTTGAATTTTATATAATTGTAGCCTTTTGTAATCTGATCAAAATAAGCATACTGCTCCAGCATTTCCTGTTTTACAGCATAATCATTAGAAACTTTATCTGTATAATCTTTTACAATTGCCAGAGTGCAGATATCACCATTTTCGTTTTTAGTAAGTAAAAAACGCTGGTTTATATATAATCTGCTGTTATCTGAGCTTTCCATCCAGTAATTTATGACATAGTCACGCTTTCCAGAATTATAGGATTCGATAAGAGTGGTATTAATATGGTCAATATCACCTAATTCAGATTTTGTAGTATTGAAGGTAACTTTTTCGACCCATCTCTTTACAAATTCAGAAAATTTGCAGGGAATTGAAAGACCAACATATTCAGGAACCGAAATAAGTTCTCCCGTTTTTCTGTTTTTAAAGAAAAAGTCAGATTCTATTAAATCCTTTGTAATATTAGCATCATAAAAAGAAGTCGCAGTAGATAGCAGGGAAGTGCGGTATTGGGCTTCGTGATATAAGGCCCGTTCGAGTCTGGCAATTGTTTTCTTTTGGTCTATACTTTCTTCTTCCAAACTGTTTGCCCCCAATCATGTACAAAAGCACTCTCTAATATAGATTACCATAGAATAGAAAAAAAACTAGAAAAAAAGTAAAAATAACGAAAAAATATGTTGTTTAGCTAATCTCTCTTAATGTAAAATAAACATTATGTCAAAACAGATGATTATGGGAAATCAAGCCATTGCGCTTGGTGCATTAAAAGCCGGAGTAAATCTTGTAGCTGGATATCCGGGAACACCATCCAGCGAGATTATTGAATTTATTGCAAAATATAAAGATAAGACTGGAACTTATGTAGAATGGTCGGTAAATGAAAAAGCCGCCGTTGAAGTTGCCGCTGGTGCAAGTTATGCAGGCAGCCGAACTCTTGTTACAATGAAGCAGGTTGGACTTAACGTTGCCAGCGACCCTGTAATGTGTCTTTCTTACGTTGGTGTAAAAGGTGGAATGGTAATTGTTTCCGCTGATGACCCGGGGCCAATTTCCAGCCAGACTGAACAGGATACCCGCAATTTTGCCCAATACTCCAAGCTTCCTTGTTTTGACCCGTCAACCCCACTCGAAGCTTATGAAATGATTCAGGAAGCCTTTGAAGTTTCTGAAAAATATAATACGCCTGTTTTGCTTCGTCCAACCACGCGCGTAGATCATGCTTACGAAAGTATGGACTTTCCTGAGCTTGGACCTTGCCGCGAACCTGGCATTTTTGAAAAAGATTCCAAACGCTGGGTAATTTTTCCGCGCTCTTCTTACAATAATCACAAGCGTATTTTTGAACGTAACGAAAAAATCCTGCCTAAAGTGTTTTCCGAAAGCAAGTGGAATAAAATAGGAGGGGAAAGCCTTCCCCTCGGCTGCACTTCGTCGCAGCCTACCCCTTCTAACGGGGAACATCCCCGTAACGCCCCCGTCGCCTTTGCCGCAGGTGGTATAAGCTACTGTTATTTAATGGAAGCAATTGAAATCTTAAAGCGTGAAAATCCAGATAATGCGCAGTTACAGAATATACCGGTTCTTAAAATTGGAACACCATATCCATTCCCAAAAGACCTTGCAGAAAAGTTTTTGCGTAATTACAGCGACATAACTGTTTTTGAAGAATTAGACCCGGTTATAGAAGAAAATCTTATTCGTATTGCCGGCCGCTCCTGTATCGATTGCCATATCAGCGGAAAGTTGGACGGTATAGTTCCTGTTGCAGGCGAATTAAGCGTAGAGATTATAAAAAATATTTTGATTTCAAAGCTGTCAATTAAGGCAGAATCGGAAGCAACCGTTGTTACATCAGCTTCAGAAGGTTCATCCGCTTCATTCAAAGAAACTGCTGCTCCAGAACTTCCTGTTCGCCCCCCAGTCCTTTGTGCCGGTTGTCCTCATCGTGGTGCCTTCTATGCAGTAAAACAGGCAATGAAAAATCAAAAGACTGCTTACTGTGGCGATATCGGCTGTTATACTTTGGGAAATGCTCAGCCGCTTGATATGACCGATACCTGTTTGTGTATGGGTGCGGATATTACAATGGCTCAAGGCTTTTATCACAATGAACCGGATCGAAAATGCTTTAGTTTTATTGGCGACTCAACTTTCTTTGCCAGTGGAATAACCGGCGTTGTTAATGCAGTTTATAATCAGAGTCATCAGGTAATTTGTATTCTTGATAATTCAACTACCGCTATGACAGGACACCAGCCTCATCCAGGAACCGGCCTTACTATGATGGGCGAAATTGTTGACAAAATCAGCATAAAAAAGATTCTGGAAGCAATCGGAGTTTCTCCAATTTTTGAAGTTGACCCATTCAATCAGGAAGAAAGCGTTAAAGCTGTTAAAGAAGCAGCGGAATCAAAAGGCGTGAGTGCCGTAATATTTAAATCTCCTTGTATAGCAATTGCGGCAAAACTCGGCTATAAGTTTACCGGAGCCAAAAAAGTAGATGCAGAAAAATGTATTGGCTGCAGAAAATGTATAAATGAACTTGGCTGTCCTGCTTTAAGTGTAAGCCTTGCAAAAAATGCAAAGGGTAAACAGCTTGTAGAAATTGACAGAGCGCTTTGCACCGGTTGTGGTCTTTGTTCACAGGTTTGTCCGACAAAAGCAATTTTCTAGACAAAATCAGGTATAGTATCAGGAGTATAATTATGGCAAAAAATATATTGATTTGTGGAGTAGGCGGACAGGGAACCGTGCTTGCCGCAAAAGTTTTATCTCAGGCTGCAATTTCAGGTGGAGATCATGTTCTTTCAGCAGAAACTATTGGAATGGCTCAGCGTGGTGGTTCTGTAACAAGTCACGTAAGAATAGGGGAGGGGATTTTTTCTCCTTTAATTCCAAAAGGACAGGCTGATATTATAATTTCTTTTGAAGCCGCAGAAGCTGTAAGAAATATAGAATATTTAAAAGCTGATGGAACTGTTATCGTAAATAAAAAAGTAGTTCAGCCAACGACTGCCAGTTTAACAGGAAAAACTTTTAGCGAAGATGAAATGATTTCTTATCTCAAAAAAGCCGCTGCCAGTGTAATCGCTGTTAATACTCAGGAAGCCTGCCAGCAACTAAAAAGTGAAAAAGTTGTAAACATGGTTCTGCTGGGCGCTGCTTGTAAAACAGGAATCATTGATAAAGACGAATTAAAAGCGGCAATCAAACTTCTTGTAAAGCCAGATTTTTATGAATTGAACTGCAAGGCTGTTGATTATTTTGCTTAAAATCTTTGGCTAAAACTTTGAGCCGAAACCTTAAATCTCTTCTTCCTCGTCAAAATCCTCATCGTCCATAAACATGTTGAGGATTTCTTCAATTCCGCTGTATTTTTTTAAGTCTGCTTCTTTGTAGTGCGGGTCTTCTCGAATAATAAAGTTTCCGGCATATTCAGCAATGTAATCATAAACAAGGGATATGTCTTCTTCATCCATTTCGGCAAGATCATCCAGAGAATGAATATCTGGCAGAAGGTTGGAAAGATGCTCAATTACAAAATGATAATCTTCTTTGACCTCTTTGTAGTCCTTTGATTTCTGATTTTTAATGTATTCGGCATCTTCTTTTGTTTCGGCAAGATATTCATTAAGTATTTCAATTAAAAGTGAGTCTAATTCTTCGTCTGTCATAATCTGACCTATATTATTGTCAAAAAAAGACTTTATTGCAACTACAAGATTATTACCAAATTATTACAGAACTTCAATCTCGTCAGTAAGTTCAGCGAATGGACCAGGAATAACGTGACTTCCGCGATGATTACCAAAGAAATCTTCATTAAAGATGATATCACTTCCATCTCGATTTTCAAAACGCTGTTCCGGTTCAAAGGCTGCACCAAGAAGAGTTGTTGTAATTACACCTGTTCTATAGTCGCCAAGCAGAGCTTTAAGATTGTTTTTGAGAACATTATTCTTAAGTGAGATTTTAGCCTTTGATTTTCCTTCTACAAGCAGATTGTCTTTTTCATGCTTGCAGATTGTTGCTCCATTGATGTAGGCGTTACCTGCTACCCAGACTGGCAGATGTCCAAAGTGATATTTTCCAAGAGCCCCCATATCTGGTTCCTTATCCATCATAAAGTTAGAAATCCATTCTTCGTAGGTTGGGAAAATATCAAAAGGGGCGGTTCCGACTGCTTCATAATCACAATCTTTGGCTGTTTTTTCTGCATTTTTTACAGGGAACTGCTGGACAAAAATATTATTGTAGATTCTGTCATCACCGTGAAGAATTGTCATAAAGCCTGCAACTTCTGTTCTGTGGCGGATATGATATGGTGTGTAACGAGGTTCTCTCTGGTCATTTATAATGCTGTCTACACCGGAATTGATAAGACTGAATGAACCGTGAATAAGATTGTGAACCACTGCAATTCCTTCGCTTGGAATTGTAATAGAAACTTTAGAAAGCAAAAGATTGTTGTCAATTGTTGTAGGTCCGTGTCCAACTTCTATGAAAACATCGGTAGAGAACATAGCTCCTCTTGCCTGCTCCAGACCTTCCGGTCGCTGATTGTTGTACATAAGGTTTTGAGAGATTCTTGCGCCTTGTGCTTCCCAGTCCAGCCATACACCCATAATACAGTCGTGAATATGATTGCGACGGATAAGTACATCAATTGCGGCATGCAGCTTGATACCAGCGGTTTCTGCACCACCGAGCTGCTGGGAATTACAGATATGATGAATGTGACAATCTTCTATAGTAGAAAATACTCCGCCCATACGTCCGACAATTCCTGTCTGCTCACAGTGATGAACATGGCAGCGGCGAATTATGTGTGAACCGACATTTTCTTTTGTCCAGCCATGATACTGTCCGCGGCAAACTGCATCCCGTTCCATTTGTGTTGGGCTTTTAAGATGCTTTGTATAAAAATACATGTCATTTTCTTCATCGCGGTATTTACCCAGGGAGATTCCACAACAGCGGCTGTTACATACTTCCAAATCTTCAAAAATCCAGCCCTTGCTCCAGTGCGGTCCAATTAGTCCATCCTGGTATGAAGCAGGAGGTGCCCAGGTTGTTGCACCGTTACAGATTTTGAATCCGCTGACTGTAATATAATTAAGTCCGTTTTGCTCTGGCATAAAGCAGTTTCGGCGGACAAGGATTTCTACGTTTTCTTTGTTTGGGTCTAGTCCTTTAAAGTTGCAATAGAAAACTGTAAACTTTCCTTTTTTGATTTCTTTTGCCTGTGCGTTTACAACATATTCTGATTTACCTGCAGGGCAGATTCCATCATCATTGTATTGCAAAGCAGGGGCTTCTCCTTCCTGTTCACAATACCATTTGTATTCGGATTCTTTTTGATTCCAGGCAAACTGGTCGGCTTTTCCTTCAATACATTCTTCGAGGGTGGTAGTTTCGTACATCATAAGTCCGTTCAAAACAACAGAACCTGTGTGACGTACAGTTGGGGCAAAATACCAGTCGCCGCAAACGTAGGTAGTGTATGGATTGTAGCCGCCAAAAAGACTGTTATCAACTTTTGCAGTCCAGACATCGCCTTTGTATTTTTTCCAGCCTTTTAATATTTCTGAACCACTGATAACAGCTTCAAGTGGTTTCTCAGATTTATAGATTATGCGGCTGTCTTCTGTTCCGCCAAAACGCGGGATAACCTGTTCTCGATAGATACCGGGTTTTACAATTATTTCATCGCCTGCTTTTGCAATGCTGGCTGCCTGGTTAATCGTTTTAAAAGGAGAGTTTTTACTTCCGTCTCCATTAGATTTTGTTTTTGAACTTACATAATAAATCATAAAATGTCCTCCAATGATTTATTAAAGTATAATCCCGATTTGTTATAAATGTTGAAATTATATCTATAAGAATAGGAGAAAAATATCTGGATTTTAACTGGATTCTATCTGGATTTTGGCTGTTTGATTTTCGGTTTTAGTTGGCGTTTGCCTCAAAAAAATCAAGGATAAGGGAGTTTGCATCTATTTTGTTGATTTTTTCTGTTGGCCAGGCGTGATGTCCGTCTTTAACAAAAAGATGCCAGACTTGCTTTTGATTTTTCTTTTTTCCATACCATTTTGTTAATGTGGAAGCTGCTCCCATCTCTATAGTGTCTGAATGCTTTAGATTATTTGATTGTGCCCAGTAAGACATGACATCTTCAATTGCAGGATCTTTTGAAAACTTTGCAGAATTGTCGCTTTTTTTAGGAACGGTTTCATCTTTTTCACCGGAAATCTGAAATATTCCGACTGTGTTTTTTTTGTTCTTTTGTTCCCAGACTTTTTCAGTCATCTTCCCGGCAACGCTTACACAGGCTGCAAAAGTATGGCCTGCTTCCATTGCAAGTCTGTGAATCATAAATCCGCCGTTACTGAA
>JAEEGH010016168.1_pt1 | contig 16083 bp, 10 predicted proteins | sample 9134181 | NCBI WGS metagenome assembly JAEEGH01 (sample SAMN16246544, study PRJNA631951) | gut metagenome | biome: gut microbiome; feature: rumen; material: DP-attached | host: Bos | place: Iran: Karaj | collected 2018-10
TAAATTGGCGTTATCTTGCATTAGAAGTTTGTCCTGAAAATATTGAAACAGCTATTGCTGGTGCTAAATCAATGGGATTTGTAGGACTTAATCTGACCGTTCCGCATAAAGAATCAGCATTCAAACTAGTGGATGAAGTCAGCGAATCATCCCAAATATTAAAATCAATTAACACTATTAAATTTGAAGGACTTAACACTAATGGAAATTGGCAGCCTATCCAAGAATTTCAAAACGAGTATCCAAAACAAATTAAAAGTATTGGATACAATACAGATGCGGAAGCTATTCCAAAAGCAATAAAAGAAGAATTAGGTTTTGATTTCATCCACTCCAAAATACTTATTTTAGGTGCCGGAGGAGCTGGACGTGTTGCTGCCTTACGATTGGCAAAAGAAGGAATTGATACACTGTACATAGTCAACAGAACTCAAGAAAAAGCTGAACGCTTACGCAATGAAATTAACCATTATTATCCCACGATAAAAATAAAATTGGGATATCCTGAGCTCTCCGCAAAAATTGATCTCATTATCAATGCTACATCATTAGGATTAAAAAGTAATGATCCCTTACCTTGTGACCTTTCCAGCTTTTCTTTCAAACAAACTCAGTTTGCGTTTGATATGATATACCGCCCAGCGCGAACACCTTTTCTGGCCTATGCGGAAAATGCAGGATGTAAAATTGCAAATGGAATGAATATGCTTCTATATCAAGGAGTTGAATCATTAAAAATCTGGTCTGGAGAATCTGTACCAGTTGAAATTATGCGAAAAGCATTAATCGAAAATATTTATCCCAAGCAGTCTTAAAAATCATGTTTTCCCCTGAACAATTTTCCGAACTTCCATTTCATTTCTGGAGTGTCATGTTTTTTATTTTGGGAACGATTGTTGGCAGTTTTCTTAATGTGTGTATTTATAGGATCCCACGCGGTGAAAATATTATTTTCCCTCCATCTCATTGTCCACATTGTAAATACAGCATTCCATGGTATTTGAATATTCCACTATTTACCTGGCTGTTTTTAAGAGGCAAATGCGCTAACTGTGGAGCACCTATTACTATTCGATATTTTATTGTCGAACTCATGACAGGATTACTTTTTTTGTTAGCTTGGAATTGTGTGGGTGGCACAAGCTATGTTCTAGCAGCACTCTATTGCCTTATGATCGCGGCTTTAATTGTCGCATCTTTTATTGATTTTGAACATTTTATAATTCCTGATGGGCTGACTCTTGGTGGAATTGCGGCTGGTTTCATATTATCATTCTTTTTCCCAATTCTACACCTTACTTATTCGCAAAAGATTTCTCTGCAAAGTAGTTTCCTAGGAATACTTATTGGTGGTGGAATTCTATATATTATCAGTCGTCTAGGGAAATTGATATTTGGACATTATAAATACCCCATCCCGCCAGAAACAAAAGTCGTGTTTACTGAAGAAAATATAGAAATCGCTGATGAAAAAATCCCGTATCAGGAAATTTTTTATAGAAGCTCCGATAAAATTATTGTTCAAGCATCTTCTATTACAGTAACGCCTCACACTACTACAGAAGATGCTTCCACAGAACATGCAGAAACAGAAAATAATTCTCCTCCAAAATGGGATATGGCCAAACTTGAGCTTTCGCCATCTCTTCTTAAAATCAACGATCAATCATTTGATCCTCACACAATAAAAACAATAGAGGTTATTGCCAATAAAATCATACTTCCAAGAGAAGTAATGGGATTGGGAGATGTAAAACTAATGGCAGCGATTGGAGCATTCCTGGGATGGCAAGCTGTTATTTTTACGCTTTTTGCAAGCTCTCTTATTGGATCAATAGTCGGTGTTGTCTGTATTTTGTTAGGTAAAAATGAATTAAGCAGCAGAATCCCTTATGGTCCCTATATTGCTATTGGAACTTTGATTTGGATGCTAGGAGGTTTCTATCATATTAGATTATGGGCCGATGATGTATTGAAACCTCTTTTACAATAATGAGTTTTCACGCCATTATATTTCTGATCATTTTTATTGATCTGATTGGCTTTGGAATTGTGCTTCCAATGCTTCCGCTCTATGCGGAACATTTTGGAGCAAAAGGTCTCATGATTGGGCTGATCGTCTCTTCATTTTCTATCATGCAAGTTATTTTTTCCCCTTTTTGGGGTCGGCTTGCTGATAGAATAGGACGACGACCTGTGATTCTGATCAGTGTTGGGGCTGGCACTCTTTCTTATTTGCTTTTTGCGTATGGATCATCACTAAGTGGAAACATTGCTCTCCTTTTCATTCTATTATCCCGGATTTTCGCGGGAGCATGCGGTGGAAATGTCAATGTGACTCAAGCATATATAGCAGATATTACACCTCCTAAAACACGTTCTGCGGGGATGGGATTAGTTGGAATGGCCTTCAGTTTAGGACTTATCTGCGGCCCTGCCATAGGTGCTATCTCTGCACGTTGGGGATTGACCGCTCCGGCCATAGTTGCTACATCCCTCAGTTTTTGCAGTTTTCTCTTGGCATTTTTTCTTTTGAAAGAGAGTCTTCCTTTGGAAAAAAGGAAAATTTCAAACATCAAAAAAAGTAAAAATCGTTTTCTCGTCTGGAAGGATGCTCTCCAACATCCTCAAATTGGACCTCTTTGTATTTTCCTTTTCATCTCCACATTTTGTTTTGCCTGTTACGAAGTAACTTTAGGACTTCTTGCCAAATCAAATATCCATTACGATACCGCACACATAGGATATCTTTTCGCATGGCATGGCCTTATCACTGCATTAGCACAAGGCTTGCTGATCAGACATTTGATCTCACGTTGGGGTGAATCTCGATTGATAATGGTCAGTTTTATAGGAAGCATGCTGGCATTATTTACCATTCCCTGGTTTCATTCCCCTATCCTATTCATAACAGCCATAGCTCTCAACTCCTTATCAGTTTCGCTTAATAGACCTACGACCTTTGGTCTTATATCGCGTTATGCTCCTTCCGAACGGCAAGGTGAACTTTTAGGAATTGCGCAAAGCATGGGGGGAACTGCACGCATTTTCAGTCCATTGCTTTGTACCTTTTTATTTTATAAAGCGACATGGATGCCTTTTGTCTTTTGCGGAATGATTGCAATGGGAACCATTTTCTTAGTTTATCGCTTCATTAAAACAGTTCCTCAACAAGTCAAAAATTCTCCGGAAGAAATCGTCGCATATCCACCAGATCAGTAATAACCACTAAGTCATTATGAATGAATCAGAACTCTTTCAACAATATCAAGAACTGATCAGACAAATCAATAAGCACAATTTGTCATATTATAATGATAATGCCCCCAGCATATCAGATTATGAATACGATATCCTTTATCATAAACTCTTAGATATTGAAAAATCCCATCCAGAACTTCGATCAGAAAATTCTCCCACACAAAAAATCGGAGCCCCCCCTCCAAAAAATTTCACTCAAGTTCATCTTTCTATCCCCATGATGAGTTTGGACAATACCTACTCTGAAGCTGAAATACTAGACTTTCTGGCGCGCACACAAAAAATGCTGAATGACATCTCTCTGGATTGGACTGTAGAACCTAAAGTAGATGGTCTTTCTGTAAATATCCGTTATGAAAAGGGTATTCTTACACAAGCTGCGACAAGAGGTAATGGCTATGTAGGAGATGATATTACCCTCAATTTGAAAACAATATCTTCTCTTCCGCATAAACTCATTCAACCAGTTCCAAACATCTTAGAACTCCGCGGAGAGGTATATCTTCCTCGCAAAGAATTTGAGCGCTTGAACGCTGAACGCGAAATGCAAGGCATTGCTCCATTTGCAAATCCCCGCAATGCTGCGGCCGGTTCTCTTAAATTACTTGATCCCAAAGAAGTTTCTCATCGAAATCTGCATCTCCTTCTCTATGGTTTGGGAGAGGTCAGTCATGAAGTACCAACTCCAGTCACTCAAATAGATTTGTTAAACTGGATGAGATCATTAGGGGTACCTGTTTTCCCAGTAAACGCAGTCTATCACTGCAACGGGTTTGAAAGTCTGATCAAGGCCATTCGTGATTTGGATACTATCCGACATCAATTTGGATATGACACAGACGGGGCTGTTGTTAAACTCAACAGTTTTTCGCTTCGTGAAGATTTAGGAATGACTGCAAAAGCACCTCGATGGGCTGTTGCATATAAATATAAACCAGAACAGGTAGAAACTGTCCTTCAATCAATAACGATCCAAGTAGGACGAACAGGCATTCTTACTCCGGTAGCAGAATTATCACCAGTTGATCTGTGTGGAACTACAATCTCACGAGCAACTCTCCACAATGAAAATTATTTAAAAGATAAAGATATCAGAATTGGTGATCGTGTAATTATTGAAAAAGCAGGTGAAATCATTCCTGTAGTAATAAAATCTCTGCATCAAAAGCGCAAGGGAGATGAAAAGCTATTTGAATTTCCAGATCGCTGTCCTGTCTGCAAAACAAAAACAGAGAGACGCGGCACAGTCGCCTGGTGCTGTCCTAATGAACACTGTCCAGGTAAAATAAAAACACAAATAGAATATTGGTGTTCTCGCGGCGCTATGGATATTACAGGTGGAGGTGAAGGCTTTATTGGAAAGTTAGTTGATAATCACTTGATTCAAGATGTCTCTGATCTCTATCTTTTAACTTTGGAGCAGATCTCACCCCTATTTAAAAAAGTGGAAGATACTCCAAAAAAATCATCAAATCCTCAAAATTCTTTCTTACCCGGTTTTGAGAATATTTTGCCACAGTCTCAGGAAGATAAAAAACTATCGCTGGCAGCTAAAAAGTTTTTGAACTCTGTGCAAGAAAGTAAAAAACGTGATTTATGGTGTCTGATTGCGGGATTAGGTATCCCCAATGTGGGAAGTAACACCGCAAAACTTTTAGCTCAGAATTATCCAAGCTTAGATGAATTAGCCCAAAAATCCATAGATGAACTTTCTGAAATACAGGGACTCGGTCCAATTATTGCTGAAAGTATTGTAAAATGGTTTGCATCAGCTGAGCATCAAAAATTAATTGAAAAACTTCGCTCCGCAGGTCTGAATTTCCAGTCTTCACGGTATCATTACAACAAAATCGCAGAAGATGGAGATTTCAAAAATAAATACTTTGCATTCACAGGAACTCTATCTTTAATGAGTCGCGATGAAGCCAAAATATGTGTTGAACAACGTGGTGGAAAAATTACTTCCAGCCTTAGTAAAAAAACGGATTATCTTGTTGTCGGAGATAAACCTGGCAGCAAACTTAAACAGGCTCAAGAGCTTGGTATCACCATTTTATATGAAAAAGATTTTCAATCTATCATATCTTAAAAACATATACCCAAGAAATTTTATTATGAAACAACATATAAGAAGACTTATCAATTTTATTTTGATAGGAATGGCTATGGTCTATTCTGCCCCTATCGCAAATTCTGCTTCAATGGCCAATGTCCGCATTATTACAGATTTTATAGCAACATTCTCTTCTGCTGAGATTTCAAAACCGACAGTCGATGTATCCATCAATAAAACCACATGTGCTGGAATAACAAAACCAACTTTATATCAACACCCCGTAGAACCCAATGCCCCTGTTTCAACGATCACATATAATGTAGATATCCCCACCGCTCAAGGAGATGAACGAATTCTCTTTGTCACTGATATAGGTATATCGGATAAAATAGATTGGTTAAATCCGAAATTTGACGGAGTTCGTTTCTCTGTCCGAATCAACGGGATGACCATCTTAAATGAAACTGTAAAAGAAAAGGGATGGATACCTGTATGCACTGATATTTCTTCATTTAAAGGAAGTAAAATAAAAATTGAATTCATGACACACTCCATTGCGAATGCTGTTTATGATTGGGCCTGCTGGGGACATCCTAGAATACTCTTTTGGAGCGAATCCTCTCCTTTTCGAGACAAAGTTATTTCATTGAACTCCGGAGTATTAAGTGTCTTTCATGAAGCTAATCAGCCATTATCACTCCAATTCAGTACCCCAAACAATACTAATCAAGTACAAAATTGGAATTACACACCACGTTCCGGAAATGGAATTCGATGCGATATCGTTGATTTTAATTTTGAAGAAGGAAGTACTGTTTCACTAAACATCTCATCTCCATCAGTTGTCCGATCTATTTTTGTCGGATACTATCCTTTTGATATACAGCTTGACTATATAAGACCCAGCAGTGCGCTGCTTTACCCAAACGCATCTGTTCCTCTGCGTTGTAAAGTAACAAATAAAGGCCCTGGCAAACTAATTTCATCCGCGGCCACTGTCACTGTCTATGATGGTGAACATCCTGTTGGAAACCTGAATATTCCTCCATTAGACATTGAATCATCTTGGATAGGTGAAATATCATGGACAACACCTAATCAAATAGGTTCTTCATCTCTAATGGCGATTCTTTCCATTAATGATTATCGTAACGGTATAAACTCAAAAAGCACACAAAATAATGGGAAAAAACAGATTATCCCCTATCAAATTATTTCAAAAAATATAAATGATCTGGCGCTTGATTCTCAGACAAACATTATTAGACGCTCTTCCTGGACGGCATCTAAGCTACAAGGATCATACCAGCTGGACAATGGAAATACCCGTCTTGTTTTTGAAAGAACTAACACAGGGTTCAACCATGCCATCCTTTATAACAAAAATGGTGAAACTTGGGAACAAGTTGCCGTATGGGCACCTCTCATTCGTGTTAATTTGAACACTTCCAATGGGCCTGTTGTTTGGGAACCATCATTTACTCAAATCAACCGAGGCAGAAATGCGGATGCATCGGAGCGATATACAAACTCATGGCGTCTCACTTGTCCTGCAAATGATCCTCAAGGTAATCAATGGTATATAGAATTAAATGTGACTCTCAATAATAACTCCTCTGAAATTGATATACAGTATACATGGAGTACAACTGGTGCTCCTTTTGTCTATTCATTGCTTGGACCCAACATTTATGTTGGGGAAGGTAGTTTTGGAGGGACAAAAATCTCAGGACTTTTCCCAGGACTAGAATATCTACACGGTGCAGAATCCTCCTCATCCACGCGTGATTTTGCTCCTGAAATTGCCGACAGACGCTCCCCTGACAGCACCAAAATTACTATGCCATTGATGGCGATTTCCTATGGAACAAATAATCAGCCCGTTCTTTTAAACCCAGATAAATTTTTCTGCTCTGATTCAATCAAAACACTTTGGTCTGCAGGGAATCAACCACAGAAAACCATAGGTCTTTATTGGAATATCCAGCAAAAATGGGATGGTATTCATTCTATGCCAACACCACGTTTTTCATCACCAAACAATGATGAAGGGATGAATAATCATCGTATGGCATTATTCTTGCCTTCTATTCCTGATTTGTTGATCGAAAACCAGGAGTATTCCTATAATTGGCAGTTAGAACCCCGCAAAGTTTACAGCCTCAACGCCCAACTTGCCATTACAGACGGACCTATCCTTTCTTCAGTACGACACTATCTGGAATTAAATGGTGGATTGCCAGCCTCATCCATGCGAGCTCGTTCCGATGCTCAAGAACGAGAACTTTGCCGTAAAGGATTTGATACCGTATGGGATGGCACCAATAAGTGGTCACACTGCGTTGACTGGGCAGCACATTTTGCACCTGGTTTTGCTACTCTTCTTCTGGTTGATGCGCTGAGTGACAGTAATTCCACCGAATCATCCCTAGGGAAAAGAATCGAGGAAGTCTCCAATAAATACATTGACTCCATGGTTATGGGAATGCTTGAACAAGACTCATTTGGAAGTCTTCTAACCAGCATAAACAACTGCCATATCATGTGTTGGGAATTTCCATTTCATTATGGCTATTTAGAAACTGCCATTAATTCTTTGGATAATGAGATAAAAGGTTTGATTTCTTCACAGCAAACAAATGGATCTTGGGTATTCAATCCAACTGGAGATCAGCAAAAAAACCTAGGCAAAGCAGGAGATGGAACTATGGGAATAATGGCCTTCAATACCATGCAACTTTTACGCCATGCGCGTATTACGGGAAATCCGAATAGTTTTGAAGCCGGGATTAAAGCTCTTGAATTTCTCAATAAGTTTTCTGTTCCCCGTGGTGGACAAACTTGGGAATGTCCTCTTTACCAGCCCGATATGCTGCCAACAGCTTACGCTATAGAAGCCTGCGTGGATGCGTATCGTTTGACTTCCGATATCAACTATATACAACATGCAATTTATTGGGCCGAAACAGCTATTCCTTTTATCTATCTTTGGTCCCTTCCTGATAAACCAATGATGATTGGCTCTACAATTCCTGTTTTTGGCAGCACTTTTTATACACATACTTGGTTGGCTGTTCCCGTTCAATGGAATGGTCTGGTCTATTCATATCATTTGTTGCATCTGGTAGAAACATTGGAGTCAATTGCAAATATAACTTCTTTTCCTAAAGGCATTTTAGAATTTAGTACTCAGGATTGGAGAACGGTCATCCAGTTAATATATGCAAGTGCTACATATCAACAATGCAGTGAAGGCAATTTAATAGGAACCTATCCTGACAGCATTAGTAACTTTGAAAAACGCAATGGACCATTCATCAATCCGGAAGATATTCTTGTGAATCTGTTAGCGCTTGAAGGAAATGATCCTGATATCCACACAACAATTTGGGAATCAATACCAATGAAGAGAAAGACATTTAGTACAGCAGCAAAAATCATTACTGCAGATACTCAAAAAATGACATGGGAGCTTTCTTATTATAAAGGGAATGAAATATATGCAATGATTTCAAATATTGAAGCAGCTCCGCAAAAGATTTTAGTAAATGGCGAAGAATTAACAGAAGACACAAATTCTCTTCAAAAAAACACTGGTTGGCACTATTCCAGTGAATCCCAACGTCTATTTCTGAATATTCCAAATCCAAAAGGAAAAGTAACCTTGACTATTATCAATTCTTAGTTGACTAATAACCCCTTAAAGTTCAAACTTCGTCTATGCGGTATTGTAATATCTTAACTATATCACTTAGTACAATGGTTGCGGCACTTGTTATGCAATCTGGGTGCATTACTCATAATCAATCTGAAACGAACACACTTTTGCTGGATGAATCTAAGATTGCAGAGATTCAAGCGGCTGTAGGTGAACGCATTCAGGAGGGAGATATTCCTGGAGGAGTTCTCCGAATACACATTGAGTCTCCAATGCCCTCATTACAGCAACGGGGTGCCGTTCGGGAATGGACAGAAGTTTTTGGTGACAGAGCTCAAGATCCTGAATTAGAAAAAAATACAGCTGACACAATTTATGATTTAGCGTCATTGACAAAGGTAACAGCAACAGCACCCAGCATCATGCTTCTTTACGAACGTGGACTTCTTGATGTTGAAGCACCGGCCTCTCGTTATCTTCCCTTGTTTACAAACGCTCCACAACAAGCAATTACCGTTCGACATCTTTTAACACATACTTCAGGTCTTCGTCCGGGAATCAGCTATAAGGGCTGGAGCGGATATGAAGCCGGTATTGAAACAGCATGTAAAGAATTGCCCAGAAAAGAACCTGGCACTGATTTTGTGTATAGTGACATCAATTTCATTCTTCTGGGAGAAATTGTCAGAACTGTAAGCGGCAAACGTATAGATGAATTTGCAAAAGAAAATATCTATATTCCTCTTAAAATGAAAGACACAGGATATAATCCTCCCGTCTCCAAGCTCGCAAGGATAGCTCCCACAGAAGAAGATGGCCAAGGCGGATATTTCCGTGGAATCGTTCATGATCCAACATCTCGCACTATGGGCGGTGTCGCGGGACATGCTGGTGTTTTCAGTACTATTCATGATCTGGGCATCTACTGTGATATGCTTCTCCATGAAGGACGATATGGCAAAAGATTGGAAAAACAACTGTTCAAACCTGAAACAGTTCACTTAATGGCAACAGTTCAATCGCCTGAAATTGTGGAAGATAAAAGAAGTTTAGGATGGGATGTTGACACTGGATACAGCAGTCCTCGCGGCAATATCTTTACCCCTAGAGAATCATTTGGTCATTCCGGCTTCACGGGAACCAGCCTATGGATTCTTCCCAAAGAACGAACCTATTACATCTTCCTGAGTAACAGGCTCCACCCCAATGGCAGAGGTAATGTGTTAGGATTCCAAAGGATCTTAGGAACTAAAGTTGCGGAAATGAAAGGTCTGCAACTTCCTGAAAGTGAAAAATAACGCTTGACCCCACGACAACTTTTTTGTTTACTTAACCCGCCTTGAGGCCTGTAAGAGTCTCTCACATCATAAATTGAAGTGGATTCTCTTAGGTAGGGCTGCAGAGAGGAGTGAAATAAGAAATGACTGAATTAAAAGTTAAAAAAGGTGAACCGCTTGAACGCGTTCTGCGTCGCTTAAAGAAACGTCTTGACCGTGAAGGTGTAATTCGCGAAGTACGTAATCATCGTTATTTTGAAAAACCTTGTGAAAAACGTCGTCGCAAGATGAAAGTCGCACGCTTCTCTGCTATGTTAGCAGCTCGTTATGCTGATATGTAGTCATAAGTGTTTTTCATATTTCCCACATAAATCTATGTAGGAAAACATTTTTGCAGGGGTGAGATTTCACCCCTTTTCTATTTGCTAAAGTTAGGGACTAACCTTGCAAAAAGTACACGTTGATGTTATACTTTCGCTGATGTAAGGATAGGCTTTATCCGTTTATTTTTATAATCTAACTAAATCAACAATCTCATGGATTTTTACTCCATTCTCGAATTTATTTATGTGGTGGTATGTGTGGTGCTTCTATTTGGAGCAGCCATTTTTGTACACGAATTTGGTCATTTCTGGGTCGCCCTGAAATGCGGCATGAAAGTAGAAGAATTTTCTATTGGTTTCGGCCATAAGATCAAGAGTTGGAAACGCAACGGCATTGAATATTCCATTCGTTGGATTCCCGCTGGAGGATTTGTTCGTCTTCCTCAAATGGTTACCAGCGAAGCTTTGGAAGGAGCATCCCAGGAACCTTGTCCCCCGGCCGCACCTTGGAAACGTATTCTAACAGCTTTTGCAGGACCGGGCATGAATGTCGTTTTCGCTTTTTTTCTTGGTTGTATCCTCTTTGGGGTAGGTTTGCCTTATCTGATCAATCCCCCTATTGTTGGCCATTTGGATGAAAATACAGAAGAATACAAAATGGGTATTCGATATGATGATAAAATCATTTCTGTTGATGGACATCCTGTTAAATCCTGGGAAGATGTGCAAATGAACTGCATTCTGGCTCTGACCAATGTTGTTCCTTTTGTTACAGAGCGCGATGATCAACTTTTCACAAATTATCTTAAATTGACTGTTAATGAGGATGTTAAAGAAATGCTGGGAAGCACATGGAAACTCCCGAATCTTGAACCTAAAAACCTGCCAATAGCTCAAAGAGTGATTGCTGGTGGCGCCGCGGAAAAGGCTGGTGTAAAAAACGGAGATCACATTCTTGCTTTTAATGACATTCCTATTCAAGGAGTTCAGCAGTTGATTGATGTGATCAGTCAGTGTCCGGGAAAAGAATCTACCATTCAAATTGCCCGCACATTAGCAGACAATACCGTTACTAATATGACCCTCAAAATTACTCCAGCGGATATGGGCGGTGTTGGTAAAATAGCTGTTAATCTCAGCTCACCTAAAGCTTACGCGGTTCAATGGCCGGGCCCGTGGCCTTGGGAAAGTGTAGGTGATGCTTTTCAAAAAAACTTTATTTCTGTTGTTGCGCTTTGCAACCCCAGTAAAAGCGGAATGGGGGTCAAAGATTTGAGCGGACCTCCCGGCATCTTGGCAATGCTTGCAACCTTTGTTAAAGATGACTATCGTCTGGCCTTGAATTTTATGATTCTTTTGAATGTCAGTTTGGCCATCTTGAATCTCTTGCCTGTACCTGTATTAGATGGTGGGCACATTGTTATGTCCACCATTGAATGGATCACGGGTAAAGCCGTCAATATTCGAATACTCGAATATGTAAACACCATTTTTGCTTTGTTGCTGATTGGATTCATGATTTGGGTTTCTATCAATGATATAAAGCGATTTTCACTTTTTAAAGATTTATATAAACAAGATGCGCAATTTGAGAATGCCACACCAGCTTTAGATAGCCCCTCTACCTCTGATAGCGTAAAATAATATGAGCTACTGTCGTTCACTATATTCATACTCACGGAGAAACACCCGTGAGGTTACGGTCGGAACACCCGGCAAAGGTGGTGTCATTATAGGTGGGAAACACCCCATTGTTATACAATCAATGTTGACCTGCCATACTTCTGATACAGAAGCCTGTGTTCAACAGACACTGGAATTAGCAAAAGTTGGATGTCAATTAGTACGACTGACGACTCCTACCATAAAAGACGCTGAAAATTTGCAGCACATTGTTGCGAAACTGAGAGCTCAGAATTGTGATATTCCCCTTGTTGCGGACATACATTTTACACCGAATGCAGCCTATGAAGCCGCTAAATGGGTAGAAAAAATTCGCATCAATCCAGGCAATTTTGCGGATGGGAAACGCCCCGATATGCAGGATTGCAGTGATGATGAATACCAAGCGGCACTGGATAAAATTGAACAGAAATTTGCACCGCTTCTGGACATTTGTAAAAAGCTAAACAGAGCTATACGAATAGGCTCTAATCACGGCTCACTTAGTGACCGTATCATAGCAAGATATGGTGACACTCCTATGGGAATGGTAGAAAGTGCTCTTGAATATGCCAGAATTGCGCGGAAATATGGTTTTCACAACATCGTATTTTCCATGAAAGCAAGCAGTCCAAAGGTTACCATTGAAGCTTATCGATTACTTGCCACCAGACTTGAAGAAGAAGGTTCTGATTGGAACTATCCATTTCACCTGGGTGTGACAGAAGCTGGGCTGGGAACAGATGGCCGCATAAAAAGTGCTATTGGAATAGGCACTCTTCTTGGAGATGGCCTGGGTGATACATTGCGCGTTTCTCTTTCTGAAGACAGTGTTTATGAAATACCTGTATGCAGGGATTTGCTAGATTCCGTGTCTGAAGTTTTTCCTGACCGATCCTCTGATCCGGTAAAATCTATAGAACCATCGTGGGATCCTTACTCTTTTTCAAGACGAGCCAGTTCAGAAACAAATCTAACAGGTTCAAATATCTCATGCGGAGCTCTGCAACCCATTCGAATATTTGCGTCTTCAGAACAAATAAAACAAGTTGACACGACATTACTCTCTCAGAAGAAAGCACTTTTTGAAGCGGAGTATCCTTCTAAACAAATAATTGAAGTTTCTCCTTTTGGAGAACTTCCTAGCAACATCCCGGCTGATGCATTGGTTACCATCACAGATGGATCACAAACACCTGTTGTGAGTGCCTTTAGGTGGCTGTGTTCAAAAATGAAATCAGAAGGTTTTGTAAATCCAATTCTTTTAAAGGACACTTTTACCCCGCAATCTGCATCAAAACAACCTCTTCTGAAATCCTCGGCAATCCTGGGATCCCTGCTTTGCGATGGCATCGGCGATGCCGTACTTGTACGTCGATTTCCCGACGCGACTTCTTCCATTTTAACAGCTTGGAACATCTTACAAGCCGCTGGTGCAAGGTCTTTTAAAACAGAATACATTTCCTGTCCTTCTTGCGGACGAACACTTTTTAACATTCAAAAGGTAATCGCCGAGATCAGTAAAAGAACCAGTCATTTGAATAGTGTTAAAATTGGGATCATGGGCTGTATAGTGAATGGCCCCGGAGAAATGGCTGATGCGGATTTCGGTTATGTCGGAGGTGCTCCAGGTAAGATCACACTCTATGTTGGGAAACAACCGGTTAAGAAAAATATACCGACAGAAGAAGCTGTTGATACTCTTATAGAACTTATCAAAGAACATGGGCGCTGGGTAGATCCCTAAAAATCTTCTTTATTCAAACAGTTTAGCTCACTAAAATAGCCATGTGAATGTAGCTTGTTTCTACAAAAATAGATTTAATACTTACTGCACATTCCTGTTTTTGATAGCAGGAGTATGTGTACTCTTATCAAGCGGCTGTTCTGTCAAAAAACTGGCTGTCAACAAGTTAGGAGACGCATTAAGTCAGAGTACAGGAGGAACTTTTTCATCAGACAACGACCCCGAATTGATCAAAGATGCCCTTCCCTTTGGCTTGAAATTAATGGAATCTATCTTGGCTGAGACTCCGGAACATATCCCACTGCTTATCTCTCTTAGCAAAGGATTTACAAGCTATTCATATGCATATCTCCAAATGGAGGCAGATTATATCGAAGATGATAATTTAGAACGAGCACAAGAAATGCGCGAACGTGCCCGTAATTTATATCTGCGAGCAAGAAATTACGGCCTCGAAGGATTAGAAGCAGCTCACCCAGGTTTTACAAATGCCTTTTTTGAAAATCCCAATATTGCTCTTTCGGCATTGAAACAGAACAAAGAGGAAAATAGAAACCTTGTTCAATGGACTATATCCCCTTGGGCAGCTGCTATTTCTGTTTCAAAAGACCATCCTGAATTGATTGCGGATCTTCCCTTTATTGAAGCAATGATTGAATGGTTTATCCATTGGGACAACTATTCTGAAAATCCTGTTTTAGATTCTATATTGATGTCATTTGAAAGTGTTAGAACCAAGGTAGATACTGCTGATGGAACACTTGAAGAACGGATTCGTCGCGACTTTGATGGAGCCATAAAATTCACACAAGGCCATTATGCAGGGCCTTATGTTACTTTAGCCGAAGGAATTTGCATACAAAATCAAAATCGGGATGAATTTACGGAGCTTTTAAATAAAGCTTTAGCTATAGATATTGACAAATATCCGGAATGCCGTCTTGAAAATGTATTGATGCAGAAAAGAGCTCATTGGCTTTTGGAGAAATCAGATGATCTCTTTCTGCCAGAAACACCTCTTGATGAATAAATAATAAATAAATCAAATTATGAGACATAAGTTTTCATTTACTATATTTCTAATCGTTTTAACCTTTGTTATTTCAAGCATAACAACTTACGCACAAACCAAGTTGCGTTTGGCGACTCTTGCTCCCAGAGGAACTACATTCCATAAAACAGTTATGGAAATGGGAGACGCTTGGAAAAAAGCATCCAATGGCAAAGTCACTTTTACATTTTACACTGACGGCCAAATGGGAAGTGAAGCTGACATGGTTCGCAGAATGCGAGCGGGTCAAATTCAAGCCGCCATGCTCACAGTAGGCGGTCTCCAATCCATTGAAGAGTCTGTAACCGCATTACAAAATATGCCCTTAGTGTTCCGTGATTATGATGAATTGGATTACATTTCTTCAAAGTTAGAACCGGAATTAGAAAAGAAATTTGAAGAGAAAGGTTTTGTTGTCTTATTTTGGGCAGATGCCGGCTGGGTACGCTTCTTTTCCAAAAAGCCCATACTGGTTCCCAATGATGCTAAAGACATGAAACTTTTTGTCACTGCTGGTGAAACAGCCACGCTTGATATTGTTAAATCCTTTGGAATCAAAGGTGTTCCTCTGGCAATGACTGATATTTTGACAGGTCTTCAAACCGGTCTGATCGATGCGGTTCCCACTATTCCACTTTATGCACTTACTGGACAATTTGATGGAACCGCAAAACACATGACGGATATCAACTATGCACCCCTGGTTGGCGCTACGGTCATTTCAAAAAAAGTCTGGGATAAATTCCCCCTGGAACAAAAAGCTGAATTTAAAAAAGCAGCAGATATCGCAGGAGAAAAGATTCGTGCGAAATCTCGTTCAGAAGCAGATGAATCTGTAGAAGCAATGGTAAAACGAGGGCTGATCGTTCATCAGTTAACACACGAACAACATGAAGAATGGGAAAAATTTATGAGCGATAATGTCTATCCTGTTATACGTGGAAAAATCGTTCCAACGAAAAAGTTTGATGAAGTAATGCAGTTATTGAAAGATTATCGCGCAGAGAAATCCAAATAACCCTGTTTTATACTCAATATGTCAGAGTGG
>JAEEGH010016173.1_pt1 | contig 16077 bp, 18 predicted proteins | sample 9134181 | NCBI WGS metagenome assembly JAEEGH01 (sample SAMN16246544, study PRJNA631951) | gut metagenome | biome: gut microbiome; feature: rumen; material: DP-attached | host: Bos | place: Iran: Karaj | collected 2018-10
TGAACACGGAAAGGAAATCCTGAAGAATTTCCTTTCCATGTCAGTTAAGAATTAAGAATTAAGAATTCAGAATTAAGAATTAATGGTTACGGCAATACTGATATAAATATACAGACAGCAAAGGAGAAAGAAAGGCAATGATTAAAGAAGCTATTGTGAAGATCGTCAGCAAGGAAGACCTGACCTATGAGGAAGCCTATACCGTGATGAATGAGATCATGAGTGGGGAGACCACACCGACCCAGAACGCGGCTTTCCTGGCGTCCCTGTCCACCAAGAGCGCCCGGGCGGAGACCACGGACGAGATCGCCGGCTGTGCCGCGGCGATGCGGGAAAAAGCAACCCGTGTGGAAGCAGGGGATGAACTGTTTGAGATCGTCGGTACCGGCGGAGACAACGCCCACAGCTTCAACATCTCCACAACGTCGGCGCTGGTGGCCGCAGCGGGCGGCATGCGGGTCGCCAAGCACGGTAACCGGGCTGCCTCCAGCAAATGCGGCACGGCGGACTGCCTGGAAGCGCTGGGTGTGAACATTGACCAGAGTCCGGATAAGTGCCGTGAACTGCTGGACAAGGCCGGCATGTGCTTCTTCTTTGCCCAGAAATATCACACATCCATGAAGTATGTGGGTGCCATCCGGAAGGAACTGGGATTCCGGACAGTGTTCAACATCCTGGGACCGCTGACCAATCCGGGACATCCTTCCATGCAGCTGCTGGGCGTGTATGACGAGTATCTGGTACAGCCCCTGGCACAGGTGCTGATGAACCTGGGCGTGAAGAAGGGCATGGTGGTCTATGGCCAGGACAAGCTGGATGAGATTTCCCTGAGCGCGCCGACTACGGTATGCGAATTCAAGGACGGATGGATGAAGAACTATGTGATCACTCCCGAACAGTTCGGCCTGCGGCGCTGCACGAAGCAGGACCTGGTGGGCGGGACTCCTGCGGAAAACGCGGAGATCACCAAAGCGATTCTTGCCGGCGAAAAGGGACCGAAACGGGATGCGGTGCTGATGAACGCAGGCGCGGCCCTGTACATTGGCGGGAAGGCTGAAAGCCTGGCAGAAGGTGTCAAGCTGGCGGCGGAAATTATTGACAGCGGAAAGGCTATGACGACACTGGAAAAGCTGATCAACGTTTCCAACGTATAAATCAGGATCAGTGCCCTTCGGGCATAGTAAGGGATTTCTCCACTCTGCTGCGCTCCGGTCGGAATGACACTGTCGCTGCGACGGGGAGATTCTTCCCTTCGTTCAGGATAACATTTGGAGGTTACGGATGACTATACTGGATAAGCTTGCCGATCTTTCACGGGAGCGGGCAAAGAGAGAACAGGAGAAAATACCGGAAGCGGAACTGCGGGAGCAGGCAAAAGCGCTGGGCAAGGGTAACGGGGAGGCTTTCCTCTCTGCACTGAAAAAGCCGGGGATTTCCTTTATCTGTGAGATCAAGAAGGCGTCTCCCTCCAAGGGACTGATTTCTCCGGATTTTCCCTACCTGAAGATTGCGGAAGCTTACGAAGGAGGCGGAGCAGACTGTATCTCCTGCCTGACTGAGCCGGAGTACTTCCTGGGATCGGATGAGATTTTCCGGGAAGTGCGGGCTAAGGTGAGCCTGCCGATGCTGCGCAAAGACTTCACCGTCAGCGCCTACCAGCTGGATCAGGCCCGGGTGATGGGCGCGAACGCGGCTTTGCTCATCGTTTCCCTGCTGGATGAAAGGACGCTGGAAGCTTATCTGGAACGATGCGGGGAACTGGGAATCGCAGCGCTGGTGGAGACCCACGACGAAGAAGAGATCCGCAGGGCAGTATCCGCCGGGGCGAAGATCATCGGCGTGAACAACCGGAACCTGAAAGACTTTTCCGTGGACTTTGAGAATGCGGCAAGGCTGCGGGACCGGATCCCGGCTGATTGTGTTTATGTAGCGGAAAGCGGCGTCAAAACCCCGGAAGACGTGCAGCGGCTGAAGCAAATCGGCGCGGATGCCGCACTGATTGGTGAAACGCTGATGAGGGCGGAGGATCCGGGAACCATGCTCCGGCTGCTGAAAGGAGAAACAGCATGACGCAGATCAAGATGTGCGGGCTGCGGAGGCCGGAGGACATTGAGGCGGTTAATGAGCTCAAGCCGGAATACATCGGGTTCGTGTTCTTTCCCGGAAGCAAGAGGTACGTGACGCCGGAGACGGCGAAGGCGCTGCGGGCCGGACTGAACCCGGGGATCAAGGCGGTGGGCGTTTTTGTGGACGAAGATCCGGAAACGGTCGCCCGGCTGCTGGAGGAAGGCGTAATCGACATCGCCCAGCTTCACGGGCGCGAGGATGAAACCTACCTGGCAGAACTGCGGAAGAAAACGGACAAGCCGCTGATCCGGGCCTTCCGGATCCGGAACGCGGAAGACGCGCAGCGGGCGCAGACGTCCACCGCGGAGCAGATTTTGCTGGACGCGGGCGCCGGGGACGGGAAGACCTTCGACTGGAGCTGGCTGAAAGAAATGACAAGACCCTATTTTCTCGCCGGCGGGCTGAATCCGGAAAACGCCGGCGAAGCGGTGAGAGAACTGAAGCCTTACGCGGTGGACGTTTCCTCCGGAATAGAGACAGAGGGATACAAGGATATCAACAAGATGCGCGCATTTGCGCGGGCAGTCAGGGAGGAGCAGGTATGAGCAATCAGAATGGACGCTTCGGTATCCACGGCGGACAGTATATTCCTGAAACGCTGATGAATGCCGTGATCGAGCTGGAGGAGGCCTACAATCACTATAAGGCGGACCCGGAGTTTAACCGGGAACTGACCGCCCTGCTGAACGATTACGCCGGACGGCCTTCCCGGCTGTATTATGCCGAAAAAATGACGAAGGACCTGGGCGGCGCGAAGATCTACCTGAAACGGGAAGACCTGAACCATACCGGCGCCCACAAGATCAACAACGTGCTGGGACAGGCACTGCTGGCAAAGAAAATGGGCAAAACCCGCCTGATTGCCGAGACCGGTGCCGGACAGCACGGCGTGGCCACCGCCACAGCCGCGGCCCTGATGGGTATGGAATGTGTGGTGTTCATGGGCGAGGAAGATACGATCCGCCAGGCGCTGAACGTATACCGGATGCGGCTGCTGGGCGCGGAGGTAATCCCGGTGAAGACCGGCACCGCCACCCTGAAGGACGCTGTAAGCGAGGCCATGCGGGAATGGACCCGCCGGATTGACGACACCCATTACTGCCTGGGCTCTGTGATGGGGCCGCATCCCTTCCCGACGATTGTACGGGACTTCCAGGCGGTGATCTCCAAGGAAATCAAGGAACAGATCCTGGAGAAGGAAGGCCGGCTGCCGGATGCGGTGATCGCCTGCGTCGGCGGAGGCAGCAATGCCATCGGAAGCTTCTATCACTTTATTGAGGACAAGGACGTCCGGCTGATCGGCTGCGAAGCCGCAGGCCGGGGGATTGATACCTTTGAGACGGCGGCAACCATGAATACGGGCCGCCTGGGCATCTTCCACGGAATGAAGAGCTATTTCTGTCAGGATGAGTACGGCCAGATTGCGCCGGTGTACTCCATCTCCGCCGGGCTGGACTATCCGGGTGTGGGTCCGGAACACGCCTGGCTGCATGATACCGGACGGGCTGAATATGTGCCGGTGACCGATGAAGAGGCTGTGTGCGCGTTTGAGTACCTGGCAAAGACGGAAGGTATCATTCCGGCGATTGAGTCCGCGCATGCGGTGGCGTATGCCCGGAAGATCGCGCCGGAAATGAAACCGGACCAGATCATCGTGATTACCGTTTCCGGCCGGGGCGACAAGGACTGCGCCGCCATCGCCCGCTACAGAGGGGAGGATCTCCATGAGTAAGATCGCAAAGGCTTTTGACCATGGCAAGGCGTTTATCGCCTTTATCACCTGCGGTGATCCGGATCTGGAAACCACGGGTAAAGCGGTACGGGCTGCCGTGGAGAACGGCGCAGACCTGATTGAACTGGGCATTCCCTTTTCCGACCCCACGGCAGAAGGACCGGTGATTCAGGAAGCTAACCTGCGAGCCCTGCAGGCGGGAACCACCACGGATAAGATTTTTGATTTTGTGAAAGACCTGCGCAAAGACGTGACCGTCCCCATGGTCTTTATGACCTATGCCAACGTAATCTTTTCCTACGGGGCGGAAAAGTTTATCTCTACCTGCGAGCAGATCGGCATTGACGGACTGATCCTGCCGGACCTGCCTTTTGAGGAGAAGGAAGAGTTTTTGCCTTTGTGCCGGCAGTATCATGTGGACCTGGTTTCCCTGATTGCGCCGACATCCGAAAACCGGGTGGCGATGATTGCCAGGGAGGCTGAAGGATTCATCTACCTGGTGTCCAGCCTGGGCGTGACAGGCACCCGCAGTGAAATTACCACAGATCTGCAGCCCATTATCCGGACGATCCGGGAAAACGCGAAGGTGCCGGTGGCCATCGGCTTCGGTATTTCCAAGCCGGAGCAGGCGAAGGCTATGGCGGCCATTTCCGATGGCGCTATTGTGGGATCCGCGATTGAGAAGATCCTGGCGCAGTATGGGAAAGAGGCACCGGAACACATTGGGGAATATGTGAAGAGTATGAAGGAAGCAATCAACTGAAAACTTAAAAATGAATAATGATAGTTTGTTATAACCAGATAGGTGCATTATTCATCAGGAGGAAATGCAATGATTCGGCAGTTGTCTATTTTCGCGGAAAACAAAAAGGGTGCCATGAACCGGATTACGCAGATCCTGGCGGACGCCGGGATCAATATGAATACCCTGATCACCAATGACAGCGCGGAATTCGGGATTATCCGCATGCTGGTATCCGATACGGAACAGGCCGCGCAGGAACTGCAGGCCGCCGGGTACATGTGCCATGCGGACTACGTGGCCGCGGTGGAGATCGGAGATGAGTGCGGCAGCCTGAACGATCTGCTCACGGTGATCAATGACGGCAACATCAACCTGGATTACCTCTATGTGACCTACAACACCCTCAGCCGCCTGCCGGTGGCGATCCTGCGGGCGACCGACCTGATGGAAGTGGAAGGTTTCCTTCAGGCCAGAGGATATAAGACACTGGAACGGATTGACTGAACAGAACAAAATGATGCCTTGGCGGTATTAACCACCAGGGTGTTGTTTTTGATTCGATAACCGTAAGGCAGCATAAACAGGTTGAAATATACCTGTTTTTTTGGCATCATAAAAAAGACAACTGTCGATTGAAAACGGGATACGCGGAGGCAGAAGATGGAATACAGGATTGATGACAGACAGCTTGACGCAGGTGTGTTTATCGCATTTGTCAATCAAGTCTGGCCCGGGAAATATGATGAAAGCAGGACGGCGGAGGCGTTATCCAGGACACTGAACATCACTGCCTATGACGGCGAAACACTGGTGGGCTGCCTGCGCATTCTGACAGACGGTTATTTCTTCGGTACGATTACTGAAATGCTGGTGCTGCCGGAATATCAAAAACAGGGAATCGGAAGCAGGTTGCTTCAGCTGGCTAAGGAAAATACCCCGACGATGCTGTATTTCGGAGCGCAGCCGACAGCGGAGAAATTCTATGAGAAGAATGGATGCCCGAAGGGCTTTCAATCCTACATGATCGAAAAGAAACGGCAGTAATTCAGTGCGCAGAGTTTTTCAGACAAGAGGAATGAATATGGATAAACTTTTATTAACACATTACTATTATCCGGGGACGGATCCCTGGAAAAACATCATGAACCAGCCGGAACAGGAAGCTTTCAGGGTGGCTGCCGAACTTGCGGCTGCCCATCCCGAAACGACCAGTTTTTACCGGTTTGCAGATTTTAAGAATTACTATCCCCTGCGAAAAAGAGCAGATGAGTATGTGCGGGAAGCGTTTATCCGGCTCGGAGGGAAACCAAAGCTGCAACACCCTTATTCATTCGTGCTTGCGGAAAGTGATTATCTGAAATCCTGGTTTGACAGCAAAGACAAAATAGTGCTTGACCTTTCAGATATTCCTGACGATCAGGTAAGCTTCACGCCCGGTGACAGCTGCGCACTTCTCCAGCAGGGGATTGAGCCGGCTGTGCTGACAAAAGGGATGCTCCTGAACGGAATCAGGGACTGCGGCGGATCGGCGGAGGCTTTCCTTGAAAAGATACTGGAAGGAAGGCCTTATGTTGAGGTCCAGCTTTGGGACCGGTTTTAATCCGTCCTGAAAGATCGTTATACAGGACAAAACGGAGCAAGCCGGAACAGGAAAACAAATGATACAGTCTCTATAATCAAACGTGAAAGGAGGGATAACGATGGATTGGGTGAGAGCGATCAATCATGCCATAGAATACATGGAAGAACACCTGACAGATGACATCACGCTGGCGGATATTGCGAAGAGTGTGAATCTTTCCGCGTTCCATTTTCAGCGGGCGTTTTCATTGCTGACGGAAATGTCGCCCGCGGAATACCTGCGGAAAAGGCGCCTTTCGCAGGCCGGGGCGGAACTGACAGAAGGAAAGAACAAGGTCATCGACGTTGCACTGAAATACGGCTATGATTCTCCGGAAAGCTTCAGCAAAGCCTTTACGAGATTTCACGGCGTTTCACCGATGCAGGTGAAGAACGGGAGCTCCATCCGTTTCATGAATCGTTATACCGTCCGGATTATGATTGACGGAGGCTGTATCATGGAATACAAAATTGAAAAATGGGACGCGATGGATCTGATCGTGCATGCAGGCAGTTTTCACGCGGAAACCAGCGAGCAGGAAATCCCGGCATTCTGGGATGCGTATTATGCCGATGAGAAATTAAGAAAGATCCCGGGCTATCTCGGGGTGTGCGCACAGCAGAAAACAGACAGCGACGAATTCACCTATGGAATCGGATGCAAGGCCTCAGATGTGGCTGTCGTTCCGGATGAATTTGAAATCCTGCATATTCCGGAGCATACCTGGGCGGTTTTCAAGTGCGTGGGTCCCATGCCGAACGCGATCCAGGACATGTGGGGCAAAATCTACCGGGAATGGCTGCCTGTGGCGGATTATGAGCTCATTCCTGACTATGATATTGAGAATTATCTGCCCGGAGACCCGTCATCAAAGAATTATGTGAGTGAAATCTGTTTCCCCGTCAAAAGAAAAGCATGAACGGTGTAAATCGGGAGGCGGAAAAGATGGATCATTCTATTCGGGAGTGGCTGCTGGAAGACGAAACGCCGGAGGTTAAACTCCGGATGCTGAAGGAGTATGAGAAACTGCCGGAAAATGACGAAAGAGTCATTGAGTGTAAAAGACGGCTGCTGCAAAGCAAGGTATACGAACGCGGACTGAAGAAGCTCCGGACAGACAAGCCATGGGCGAAGTATGATGCGATTTTGGCCTTTGCGGAGTGGGGACTGACACGGGAAGATATCGGCAGCGATATTGACGATGAGGTCTTTGCCCTGATTGAGAGCACAGGGTTTAAGATGCTGTGCGGAGAACCGCTTTTGCTCAGGAATCTCGTGAAGCTGGGATACTATCGGGAAGAGATCGTGAAAAACGAAGTTGACGGTATGCTCAAGCTGATCAAGGAAGACGGGGGCTTTGGATGTATCAGCACAAACAAAAAGACCAATGATCCAAGGAAACCCCATAAGAGCTGTGCGAGACTGACAGTGGAATATCTTCTGCTGGTTGCGGAACTGCACCTGGCGGGCTGCCGGATGGAATGTGAGAGTGCCCTGATGCATTATTTCACAAAACGAAACATCTTTTACAGGACCGATGATATGAAAACGCCCATGGTGGACGTGATGCTGGGAACATTTTATCCGCCGGATCCGATCAAGATCGGCGCGCATCAGATTGTCTATGCTTTGAGAGCCCTGGGGTGCGAACCGGAATCTGAAGCGATGCAGGCCGGATACAAAGTATTGGACCAGCACCGGCTGGAAAACGGAAGGTATGTACTGACTGCGTCCAAAAGCGTACCGGCATTCAAGGCCGGTAACGTGGGTGAAGAAAACAAGTGGGTAACCCTTTATGCTTACATGGCGCGGTGAGGCTGAACGGAGGATTGGAAATGAAGCGGGAACTGGGGATTGCACGCTGCGGGATGGCCTGCTGCCTGTGCTGTGAAAACATCACGTGTAAAGGATGCAGAAAAGAGGGCTTCCTGGAACTTTCCTGGTGCAAAGACGCACAATGGTGCGAAAACCGTAATTGCGGGATTGCGAAGGGTATTAACGGCTGTTATGAATGCACCCCTGCTGACTGCCGCAAAGGACTCTATGCCGAGAAACTATCCGTTCGCGGGTTTGCGGAATTCGCCCGGAGATATGGCATTGAAGAACTTCTGGACTGCCTGGAACGGAACGAACAAGCCGGGATTGTTTATCACCGGGAAGACTTCACAGGAGACTATGATGGCTTTGATGATCTGGAGAAACTGATTGATTTCATCAGGACAGGGAAAAGATAATTTTCAGTAATTTTCTTATCTCGGAAAAAAAGAGAAAAAAATATCAAAAAGCCTATTGACCTGCCACTTGGTGGCAGGTTTATTATCTTCTCACGGAGGTGACAGCAGGATGAAAATGAGTGAGTTTTCCAGAATAACCGGAATTAAGAGGACGGCATTACAGCTATATGAAAAGAAGGGACTGCTGAAACCTGCTTCCAGGACAGAGTCCGGTTACTGGGAATATGACGATGAAAGCCTGGGCCGTGCAAGCTTAATAACCATCCTGAAAGAATCCGGGTATACACTGGAAGAAATAAAGAAGATTCTTGACAGCGGCGATCAGTTTAGTATAACGGAAACCTATAAGGCTTGCGAAGAAAGGCTATGCCAGAAAGTCAAAAAACTCAACGGATATATCAGATACATCAAAAAGGCACAGCAGAGTGCTGAAGCAGGACGTCTGTCGGAGCTGGTATTCAAGAAACTGGGAATCGCAGCGGTCCTGGAGAAAGCCGGCGGGATGAAAAATGAGATGGATCAGTACAATACGAAAATGGAAAAGGCGGAGGATGTGCTGGGACCGATTGATGAACCGGATCCTGAAATGGTGAGTGAGCTTCAGGCAATTTACTTTATTTCTCTTTTACAGGGCAAGGAACAGCCGGAAGGACCTACGGTCCAGGAAACGCTCCAGAGAATTTATGCGCATGCGAATAACCATGCTGATAAAAGTCTCCTGAAAGCAGAAACAGCTCAAGGGTTTGCTGAGAAGGCAAAGGAAATATTTAAAGCCTTGCCTGAACCGGCAATTCCTCTTCTCGAACAATCATATGGGAAAGGGTTCATTGAATATATCCTGCAGGCGTTGGATGCATTCGGGAGGACAGCGGTTGAAGCTAGTCAGCACGAATAAACCCGTTTTCATTATTTGGTATTCAGGAGGGAAGCAAGATGGCGAACAATGCGGAAGAAATGATCCGGAAACTACAGATTTGCGCGCCTTACACGGATGAACCCTTTCCGTTCAAATCGAGAGTTCTGGTCGGGCCGACCCGTTCCGGGGAAATCCGCCGGTATTTCAGACGTAAGGCCAGGCTGAACCTGGACAAAATAGCAGACTCCAGGTTATCCACCTGGGAAAAGACGCTGACGATCAGCCAGTTTATCTCTGATCATATTCCGCATGACAATCAAAAGAAGCCAATTAAATGGCTCAATGCGATCCAACTCTGGGAATACGCACAGCGCGTTCCTACGGGTTTCAACTGCCGCTGGCATGCCATTCTGCTGAGTGAACTGCTGCTTTCCATTGACATCAAAAACCGTTTTGTTACCTGCATGCCTGAAGACAAGGATGACCAGGACTGCCATGTAGTTAACCTGGTATGGCTGCCGGAAATGGACAAATGGGCTATGGTTGACTGTGATATGCAGGAATATGTGACGGATCCAGAGGGCATTCCGCTTTCTCTGGAAGAAATGCGAGCGGAGCTCATCGCCGGAAGAAAGCTGAACGTCCACCGGAATTCCGATCCGGAAGGGGTGGAGTTTATGCAGGGATACTGGGCGAAGAATCTTTATTGGTTCAGCGTTCATATGACCTATGGTTATGACCTGGAAGGGCTTCGCATCATCCCTGATACATATGTTCACCTTGTTCCTCCGGGGTATGAAATACCGGGGAAATACAGACGTTTGGGAGACAGAGTTACAACCAACGCCGCCGCGTTCTGGCAGGGATAAAAGGTCTTGCCAGCAGGGAAGAAAAGGTATAAATTAAAAACGAACCAAACAGGATATCAGGTTCCTCAGGGGACTGTTCGATACAACGGAGGGAAAAACCATGAAACACACCAGGTGGGGGATTTCATTAGCCGCAGATGTTTCTGCTCCGCGCAAGGCCTGAGACAGGACGAGCCTGCACGGAGCGGTCGGAACCATTCGTCCGATCAGGCTTTGCGCCGCATGGATTATAAATACATGTAAGGAGCAAAGCCATGAATAGACATTCTATCAAACAACTTCACAGTTTTCTTTTGCTATGGGGATCACAGACCGTATCCCAGCTCGGGACGGCCATGACGGATTATGCGATTATAATCTGGGTGTACAGCCAGAAAGGAACCGCATCCAGTGACCCTGCTGACAGTATGCTCTTTTTTGCCAACGATCTTTCTTCGCTTCCTGGCGGGAAGCATGGTGGATCGATGGAACAAAAAGCGCATCATGCTGATTGCGGATCTGCTGGCAGCCTGCGGTACGCTGGCTGTGTTTGTGCTACATTCCGCGGAGGTTCTGGAGATCTGGCATCTGTATGTGATCAACTTCCTGCTGAGCCTTATGAACGCCTTCCAGGAACCTGCCTCCTTTGTTGCGGTCAGTATGCTGGTGCCAAAGGAACACTATGCCCGGGCCGGCGGCCTGCAGGGATTCGGCGGAGCTGCGATATCCATCCTGGCGCCTGCACTGGGCGCACTGCTGCTGGCATACGGCGGGCTGGAACTGGTGCTGATCATCGACCTGGCAACCTTTGCCATTGCCTTCCTGGTGCTGCTTTTCCTGATCCGGATTCCGGAGACAGAAAAGAAGGAGACGGAAGAAGAACCGTTCTCCCAGACCTGCATGGCCGGGATTCGGTATCTGCGGGAGCACACTGCGATTTTCCGGATTACCCTGTTCCTGGCGGTGATCAACTTTTTGGCGAAGCTGGGTAACGACGGGATGCTCTCGCCCTTTATCCTGGGCCGGACGGGCAATAACCAGCCGGTACTGGGAGCGGTGGAGAGCTTTACAGCTTTGGGTGTGCTGGCCGGAAGCCTGCTTGTGACCCTGATGAAACCGGCGAAGAAGCGGATCCCCTTGATTTTCATCACGACCGGATTGATCTTTTTCGGAAACATTGTCCAGAGTATGACTTCCCAGCCGTGGCTTTGGTGCGCGGCGGCCTTTGGAAGCTACCTGTTTGCAGCGGTGATGAATGTAAATATGGATACACTGATGCGGGAAAAGGTTCCGCTGGAAATGCAGGGACGGGTGTTTTCCGCAAAGAGCACGCTGCAGAATTTCACGAATCCAATTGCTCTTCTGCTGGGAGGTGTGCTGGCAGATAAGGTATTTGAACCGTTTATGCTGACGGATTCCCCGACGCAACAGATCCTGTCCGGATTATTCGGCACGGGAAAAGGAGCAGGCATCGGCCTGATGTTCTTTATTGTCGGAATAGCAGGGATACTGATCAGCTTTACGCGGCTGCGCAAGCCGGTTTACAGGGAACTGGACCGGCAGGGAAAAGAAACGATACAAACGAATGATTGATATGGAGGATATAAAAGATGAACCGTAATAAAGCAATCGCTTTTTTCAGCGGATTTCCGGAACGCCGGTTTACAGATGAAATTGCCAGGCGGCTGGAAAAGGAACTGCCTGTGCGCAGATGCATAGTGTTTATCACAGCCTGTCCGGTGGAATATCAGCAGAATGATGAAGACTCAGCCGGAATGCACGGGATGTTTGTGGAATACGGAATCGGCTTTGAACGGTTCTGTGTGGTGGATGCCAGAATGGATCCTGCCGACGCGCAGAAATGGGCCCGGGAGGCAGACTGCTTCTTCCTGATGGGTGGCGGAGTCTGCACCGAGCAGATGCAGCTGATGCGGGATAAAGGGATCTTTGATATTGTCCGGGATGGCCCGGGGATGGTTTTGGGCGTCAGCGCCGGATCCATGAACATGGGAAAAACGACGGTAGACTGGACGGGAGACTGGGAACCCCTTGAACCGTATGAAGGACTGGGATTTGCCGATATTACTGTGATCAGTCATTTTGACTATGGTGATACGGGTCGGCTGCGGTTCATGAAGGCGGTTTCCATGGAGCGGCCTGTCTGCGCCATGGAGGATGAAAGCGCCATCTTTATCAGAAACGGCAAGGTGGACATCATCGGCATGATTCACAAGGTTGAAAATGGAAACATCGGACCGTTCACGGAGGAAGATGCAAGGCTTTGAAAATGAAAGCCGCTATACACCGCAGAGCAAATTGCTCTGCGGCTTTTCTGAATCAAAGGGAACGAAAAAGCACCGCCTCTTTCGTTCCCTTTTTGGCCTGAATTATGATATAATCCAGGCAGAGAAAACAAATCTGCAGCAAAGGTATAATCAGCGTATCACGGGAGAGGATTCGGGAAATGGCAGAGATGAAAATGGACGAGCTGATTCTCCGCTTTTTTAAGGAAGATATCGGCGGTATCCTGATCACCGGTCAAAACGGGGAAATCCTCTATGAGGATGAGAAGACATCGTTTATCCGGACGGAGAAAACAAACTGGGAGAGCGCCTGCCCCGAACCGAGGGACGGACAGAAGGGCGAACGCTGGGATCTGGTGCGCTCTGAGAACGGAAAGACATACATGGTGACTACCTCTGCGTTTACAGACGGAGAGGGATTGAAACAGATTCATCACCTGGCGGACACCAGTGATTATACGGAATTGTACCGGAATATGAGCGATTATTCCCGGATGCTTCGGAACCAAAAGGATTATGACGGGCTGACCGGACTTTAAAACCGGGGTAAATTCATGGAAATGAAACGGACGCTGTTCCGGACCCAGGATGAGATAGCCATATTCAATATGGATGTGAACAACCTGAAACAGGTGAACGACACCCTCGGCCATGAGGCGGGAGACCGGCTGCTCCGGAAAGCGGCGGAAAGCCTGAAACGGATTGAGGCAAGGAACGTGATTCCTTTTCGGACCGGCGGGGATGAATTCATCGTGGCTGTTGTTCATGTGAACCGGGAGGATGCGGAGAAGATCCGGCATGATTGGGAAAAAGCGCTGGCGGAGCTGAACGAGGCAGAGGACGGCCTTCCCTGTACGGTGGCCTGCGGGTTCGCCTTCGGGGAAAAAGGATACGACCTGGAGGAAATACTTGCCCGGGCAGACCAGGCGATGTATGAAGACAAGAAGAAAAAGAAAGGAATAAACTGAAGGACTGACATCGGAGGAGGGACGACAGAATGATCCGGACTACTCCCGCGATTGCGCGCGCAGACATGAACCGGTGCGTGCTGTGTGGGAACGCACCTTGTGACGACGCCTGCGGAAAGCTGAAACCGGCAGAGCTGCTGAGAAACATCTGGTTCGGGAACGAACAAACAGCAGCACTGCACCTGCCGGAGGAGAACCTGTGCCTGACCTGCAAGGCGCCCTGTGAGCAAGCCTGTGTCCGGCCGGGAGAAGTGCCGATCCGGGATCTGATAAACCGGCTGCGGTATCAGGTGAAGCCGGAATGTGAAACACCCCTTCCTGAAAACGAGAACAGGCTGAAGTGTGACCTGTGCGGGATTCCACTGGAGAATCCATTTTTGCTGTCCTCTTCCGTAGTGGCCAGCACCTATGACATGTGCGCACGGGCATTTGAGGCGGGCTGGGCAGGGGTTTGCTTCAAGACGATCTGCTCCCTGGACATCCATGAGGCATCCCCGCGGTTTTCCGCGATTACGGGTAATGACGGCAGTATCATCGGCTTCAAGAACATTGAGCAGCTTTCCGACCACAGCGTGGCGGAGAACATGGAGATCTTCCGACGGCTGAAAACAAAGTATCCCACCAAGTTCATCCTGGCTTCCATTATGGGAAAAGATGAAGCGGAATGGGGCGAGTTGGCCCGGTTGTGTGAAGAGAACGGCGCGGATGCGGTGGAGCTGAACTTCTCCTGCCCCAATATGGCGGAGGGAGGCCTGGGCAGCGATATCGGCCAGGTGCCGGAGCTGGTGGAACGGTTCACACGAGCCGCGAAGCAGGCCTGCCATATTCCGGTGCTGGCAAAGCTGACGCCGAATGTGGCAAACATGAGCCCTGCGGCGGAGGCGGCGAAGCGAGGCGGAGCGGACGGCATTGCCGCCATCAACACGATTAAATCAATTACCGGAGTGAACCTGCACACTTATGTAGCTGCGCCCTCCGTCCACGGACAGAGCGCGGTGGGCGGATACAGCGGTAATGCTGTGAAACCTATTGCCATGCGGTTTGTTGCGGAACTGGGGCAGCATCCGGATCTGAAAGGCATGCATCTGTCCGCCATGGGCGGGGTGGAGACCTGGCAGGATGCGCTGGAATTTATCCTGCTGGGAGGCGGTTCCATCCAGGTGACCACCGCTGTGATGCAATACGGATACCGGATTGTTGAAGATCTGAAATCAGGGCTGAACCTGTACCTGAAGGAGAAGGGCTTCAACAGCGTAAAGGAAGCAGTTGGTCTTGCGCTGGACACCCTGAGCAAAACTACTGATACCCTGGAGCGGGATACGGTTCTGTTTCCTCAGTTTGTACACGAACGCTGTATCGGCTGCGGCCGCTGCAAAATCTCCTGTGACGACGGCGGGCACCAGGCAATCCGGCTGGACGAGGAACGTCACCCTGTGCTGAACGGGAAAAACTGCGTGGGCTGCCATCTGTGTGTACTGGTATGCCCTCAGCGGGCTATTCAGCCTGGCAGGAAGCGGATTGCCCGGAACAAATAAAAAGAGGCAAACAAGAAGCTGCCATCAGTTGTTCTGTTCCGTATATACATGCGACCGGCAGAAAACAGAGCTGGTTTTATGAGAAGGAAAAGAAGAAAGACGAAAAAGAACCGTTGCGTATACAGATACGTTGCGGATGAGGCTCACAATATAGTATAATCAGAGTAACACAAAGATTTGCATATACCGACCGATAAAGGAGGCAATGATATGACCATTACCAAGAACCTGAACGGAACAGCCCTGGAGATCGCCCTGGCGGGCCGGCTGGATACTATGACCGCCCCGGAACTGGAGGCGGAACTGAATAAAGATCTGGGCGGTGCTGACAGCCTGACGCTGGACTTCGGCAAGCTGGACTATATTTCTTCTGCCGGACTGCGGGTACTGCTGACCGCACATAAGGCCATGGCCGCGAAGGGCGGCATGAAGATCTGCAACGTCAACGAGGTTGTTCAGGAAGTTTTTGAAGTGACGGGCTTTGCCGACATCCTGACGATTGAGTGACAGAAGGCGGATCTTCCGGCTGATCCGGAAAACCGCCGGGACAGAATGCTGTTTGCGGGAGAGAACAAAGGATGAAAACAGATAAAATTACGGTTTCCAGCCAGGGAGCCCGGATGGGCGCTGCACTGGAACAGGCGGAAAAGGTAGCGGCTTACAAGGGCCTGAAAATGAAAGATGCCCTGCACCTGCGGCTGCTGACCGAAGAAATGATGGGCCTGATGCGCTCCATTACGGGAGAGCGGGAAGGTATCTTCTGGATTGAGGACGAAGATGGTGAATACCGGCTGCACCTGCAGGTGAGAACGCTGCTGAACAGCGAGGAACGGGAACAGCTGCTGGCAGTTTCCAGCTCGGGGAAAAACGAGTCTGCCAAGGGTATCATGGGCAGGATTCGGGATTTCTTTGACTGGGGTTCCGACGAGGATCTGGCCACCTATACCAGCCCGCTGCTGCTGCCGGATGCTTTTGAATATACCAGTTCTCCTGCACTGGACTGGGAATGGTCCATGGCACGGTATGAAAACGCGCTGTCCTCCCGGCTGGAACTGGACGCCAAGGACGTCCGGGAGGCCTGGGATGAACTGGAAAAATCCGTGGTATC
>JAEEGH010016176.1_pt1 | contig 16074 bp, 14 predicted proteins | sample 9134181 | NCBI WGS metagenome assembly JAEEGH01 (sample SAMN16246544, study PRJNA631951) | gut metagenome | biome: gut microbiome; feature: rumen; material: DP-attached | host: Bos | place: Iran: Karaj | collected 2018-10
GCCCGGTCACTGATTCCGAGCTTCTCGGCAAGGACTGCCTGAGTCATGCCCTGTTCCTTTCTGCAGGATGCTATGAATTTTCCAATTTTGATTTGATCCATATCGGGCACCTCCTTTCATGACTCAATCATAGCCGGTATCATCATATTTTTACACGAACCGTAGGTTGATTTCCTGCAACTCTACCGCTGGTAGAGTGCAGAAAAGCTCATTTTACTTTAACTTCGCATATAGAAACAAATCATAATGCCGCTGATATTTCAGATGCTTTTTTGTATATCTCTCTGCAGATATCAGTCCGCCAAAAACCAAAGTCCAGCAGTGCTTCTTTGTTTTCTGTTTTTGTAACCAGATACTCTTTATATCCGTAACTGCTTTGAGCAAGTTGAAAAAGATATATATAAGGCATTGCCTCTAAGTCTCTCTCAGTTAGCGGTGCGTATTTCATATACTCTTCTACATATAAAGAAAAATCTTCAACATCAAAATATGATCCGTTTCTGCTTACTCCACCTGATTGGATATATGACCTCATGATCTCCCATACAGCAGGTATACAACCTGCCGAAGAGAAATCGATAACCGCCTTGATTCTTCCTCCATCGCAGATTAACTGACAAGCCGTGTAATCCCCATGAGTTGAAGTATATGTTATGCCTTTAAAATACTCTTTCCAGGCATCTATTGAATCCATCAGTTTCATTTTAAAGACAAGATCATCATGAATCCTTACATAATTCGGGTCTGACTTATTCTCATCCAATGCAGATAATAATCCATTAAACTTTTGTGAAACGGCTTCTGAAGAAAAACCCACAGCCCAATCGTAGTCCATGCTTATTTCCATAGGATAATCTTTAAGAAGTGAGTACATAACACCAAGATACTTTGCACTCTCCATTAAAAGAGAATGTGGAAGATCATTAAGATATGATTTTCCCTCTATGAATTGCTGAAGACTGATAACATGTCCTTCATACAAAACACTATTTTGACCTTTGGCGGTTTTTATAAATTCAGCAACAGGAAAATCGTTAGAAATCAGGAACTTAACAATATCTGCTTCATTATCCACTCTGTCTTTAGTGAACTCACTTTGATACTCTTTGAAAAAGAAAACACCTTCTTTGCAGTGAACTTTATAGCAATTAGCTGAGCCAAGCTCCAGACTTATACAATCCAAGAGTTCCAATCCATATTCACTGTTAAGAATCCCCCTAATCCTATCAATATCTAAAACACTTTTTTCAAGTGACATTATTTACATCCCCCAGTTATCAGTGCTCGAAACAGATATGAGCCTTATAATCATAACATAACATCAACTGTAATCCTATATGGATTAAGCATTTACAATCTGTTATCTCATCGTAGGTAGCTCCATCCTTGAAACCATCAGTATCCATGCTCATTTCTCCTTACTCGTCATCCTTCCAAAAATAAAATGAGTAATGATGCTTCTTTCTGAAGCCAAGTCTCTCATAGAATTCCATATCGGAAATCACGTAAGCCCTGGTTGCTCCAAGGTTTTTGGCTCTGCGAAACGCCTCAAATATCAAGGCTCTTGCAATGCCCTTCCCTCTGTATGCCGGTATAGTACAGACAGGCTCAACATAAACATAATCAGTCCCTGCCATATACCAGAGCAGACAACAGGCCACCATTTCTCCCTTTTCATTTACTGCTGCAACACCTAAATCCTTATTAAAATGCTTTCTGACTCTTGGAACAATCTCCTCTTCTCTCTCAAATTCTGCTTTATCATCACCATGATCAAATCCCTGCCAGAAAAGCCATTGAAGGTCATAAGCATCCTTCACAGGATCCGGGCAAAATAACTTAAGGCCATCCGGGAGTATTGCTTCAAGCGAATCAGAAAGACTCCTTTCCATGATGGTCTCATCCTGGTCCGAAGGTGTAAATCCAAGGCTCTTTGTCATCTCTAATTTGTCCGTATTCTCATCACAGATTGCCAGTCCAAAGCCAAAATCATCCCTAAGCTCTTTGCAGGCATATTCCAGAACGGCCTTATATAAATCTTTATACTCCGGAAGTACTCCACAAAAGCCCTCGCCAAAATACATATCGTAGATAGCAGCGCCAACGATTTTGTCGTCCACAGTCCAAATGCCAATGGAATTCTTTAAGCTCTTATCAAATTCAGGATGTTCAATCATCCATTCCAGCCTTGCCCAGTTCCAGTTAATATGCCTGTCATCGTTCTCATTTAATGCAATCAGAAAAGAGCACAAGGCCTCATAATCACTGTCAGTATAATTCTTAAAATCTATATTAGCTCTCATAATCAATATCTTCCTTATTGTTTACTCAAAAATCTGCCCGAGAAGCTTAAGCTTTTCCATTGTAACCCCCTCCTCTTTTATTGTTTTTCTTGTATGCTTTGGCCCATTTGGAAATTTCTTTTTTCTTGGCATAGTTTTTGGTATTCTCTGTGCCAAGGTTCCTATATAGCTCATATCTTTCAGGAAGCAGCTCACCATTTGCTATGGCTATCTTTATTGCGCATCCAGGCTCAGTCTCATGCCTGCAATTGCTGAATTTGCACTGACATTCAAGTTCTACAATATCAGAAAAAGTATCATCAATGCCTTCAGCAGTATTTGCCATACCTATTTCACGCATTCCCGGAGTATCAATAAAACAGATACCACTCTCTGTCTCAATCAGTCTTCTAATTGTTGTAGTATGACGTCCCTTATCATCATCTTCTCTTATTTCAGAGGTCTTCATTATGTCCTCTCCAACCAGCGAATTAACAAGCGTTGACTTTCCAACGCCTGAAGATCCCATGAGGCAGATTGTATTTCCCGGAATCAGATATTCTCTTAGTTCCTCCAGCCCAATGTTATATAACGCTGATATCGCATGAACTCGTACTTTGTCTGAAATCTGTTCTACTTCCCTCACATATCTTCCAACATTATTGCAAATGTCAGATTTGGTGAGAATTACAACAGGCGTTGTACCGCCCTGAAGTGCAACACTTGTATATCTTGCTATACGGTTGTAGTTGTAGTCTTCATTAAGAGATGAAACAATAAAGCAGTAATCCACGTTGGAAAACATATACTGCATAACTCCGGTTTTAGCCTGATCAGGTCTTTGAAGGAAGCTTGTTCTCTCACATACAGAAAGAATCATTGATTCTCCCTGTCTGTTATAATGAAAAGTCACATAGTCACCCACTACCGGAAGCTTATCTGCATCTTCGTTATAAAAACTGCCTTTAAGTTTTGCAGAAATTTCCTGCTCCCAGAATTTAATCTTGTAACTGTTTTTGCTTATCTGGGATATTCTTCCAAGTTTTTCTTCATGAAGCCACTGACAGGAGAGCTTTAGAGGTTTGTAGTATGGAAATATACTCGTAAACTCTTTTACCTCTTCCTCGTCCTCACATTCCTCGAAAACAGATGCTTCATAGAATAAGCCATGGATATCCTCAAAGCCATCATTAAGAGGAAGTGCCATGAACGCATCCGAATTACCAAATGCCGGGTGATGAATATCAAAATTATCGCACCTTTTAAATCCATGCTTTGGATAATATAAAGGCTCTCCACAGATGACGATTCCCTTATATCCTGCTGCTTTGGCAAGCCTTGTAGTTTCTTTTAAAAGAGCTCCTCCAATTCCTAAACTAAAGCATGTAGGCTCAACGGCTAGTGGCCCGAAGGTCAGCACTTCTTTCTCTGTGCCATTGTTAACCACCTTTGCTTTAGAGTAAAATATCGCGCCCACAATCTTTCCATTAAGTTCTGCCACACTGCTTAATTCCGGCAGATATTCATCAGCGCTTCGCAATTTGTGCACCAGCAAATGCTCATTACATCCCGGTCCGTGAATGTTCCAAAAAGCACGCATGGTCATAAGTTCTGTAGCATAGTAGTCCTTAGTAGTTTCTTTTCTTATTATTAAATTTTCCAATGTCTAGTCTCCTTATGTGTTCTAGGTTGTTTATTCTTCTGTTCTGTTTGTATACATAGTATGGAGACCATGTTTGTGTTTCTTGAAAATGTGCCAAACCAGCGCGATAAAAAGCTATGGTTCAAATGAAAAAACCGCGACAAATATGCCGCGGTAAGAATAATCTACATTATAGCCCTGTAAATATCAGAAAGCATAAACCGAGGTCATCATACTATATTCATTTACAATCTCTGTTCTGTTTGCACTCATTATTATGATTACCTCACTTTCTTCTATATTTTATTACATAAAAAGAGTACCAAATGTACGATCTTAAGTCAATATATCATTCCAATTAAAACTTACTCATATAACCTTTTCCCCGTCATCACCTATATTTTCTGTTCCAACCAAAGTCTATGGCAGAGAACATAATCTTCCATTGATTCCGAAGCTGCGCCCGCTTTTCTTCTTTAGACATTTCAGGAAGTGGCCAGGGGATAAAATCCTTTTGCAAATCCTCTTCGCTTAGCTCTGGCAGAGGGAAGATCCTATCCTCTTGAGCATGAGGACAGTCTACATATTCACCACTACGAATGAACCTGCGACGGGTAAGAATTGTACCAAGCATCCCTGTTACTGTAGGCACAAGTCCCTTGTTTTTGGGGCTCATAATTGGCATCGTAACACCCGCTGCATGACATACAACAGCCATACATTTAGCTGGATCACAGCAACCTTCGGCGAAGTAATCGCAACCAGGTCGCGCTGCTTCTGCACAATTACCCAGAGCCATACGGTGCATCGGCAGTACAGAAATATCCTGTAAACTGTACGGTTTACCAGTCTTATCAAACCACCACCGTGTTCCCTCAAGCTCTACACCTTCTCCTTCTACGATACAGAGATAAAAATCCTTTCGTGCGCTCTTTTTATAGTTATAATAGTCAAGCCCGGTCTTGGCGGCTGCAAGACAGCCTCCAATACACGCCTGTTCCAACGCAAATGCCTGCTGGGGAGTTACATTATTCTTGTCTGTAATAACTGGAGCTCCATTCTTGGTATGCCCTGCAAGTGCCAGCAGGTTTGGAAACTCCCGCTCTGTCTTTTCATCCATTAAGCTGCTGATGGCTGGTCGGAAAGGGGTTACTTCCGGCTCTCCAATTATTACCGTATCCGGGTCGCCAAATCCTCTGGCCTTAGCTTCCATCATCAACTTGTTTTGGTCAGGGTCAAATCCCATCATGCGTGTGGTAATCCTGTCTACCTCCACGCTATTATTACCTGCAATAATCTTGCCGACCCGCACAGGATCCACGGGAGCAGGTGTATTACCTTCACCCCCTATAATACCGTCTATGACAGTAAGGTCCGGTTTAAAAAGGTAGAGAAGATCTGCCAGTTTCTTGTTGATAAGATAGCTATGATTGCGCTCCCTCAAAAAATACGGAATTGTGCCCATGGCATTTTTAAAGCCCAGTGTCACACCGGTATATAGATTGGTTTTCATCTTGGGAACTGAAATATAAAATGCATTCCCCTTTACCACCTCATCAAGCGTGTCCGGAATGTATATTTCCTTCATCACCTCTGCTTTAGGCAACATATAACGCACCACAGGTCTTAGTTCCAATGCAACCAGTCCAGTGCCATAATACTTTGCAATACGGTCATAGCCTGCTATCTTGAAGCTTACAGATGTAGGTATAGGTTTCCCCGATGACTCAGCAATTGTTATTTGATTGGTAAAACGCCTTATATACCTTACTACTGCCTCGAAAACACGAGGATCCGTGGTCTCAGGATAATCAGCCTTATCAAAACCACTATTGTGATAGACGGAAACCAGATTTGGCTTGATAATGACATGACGATTGTTTTTTAGCTGTTCTGAAAAATGTATCTCTTTATCAAGGTGATCCAGTGCTTTATCAACACAGACCCTGATAGCGATAACATCTTCCCTCTTATCGTAAACATCGGTGCCAAAAGAATCTGGTAACACCACAAAGTCCTTCAAATAATCGAGATTACGTGCTTTTTCAATTACAACATAACTCCCAACCATGAATTATTCTCCCCTCAATTCTTTTCTTCAAGACGTTACTCATTAATATTATCATAAAAACTCCCTATAAGTGGTTATATTGATAATTAATTATCGAAAGAATATAATATGGTATATATCAATTCTCTAAAAAGTATGGAGGCACCTATGGTTTACACAGCAGAAAGCATTCAGAGTGTTGTGTCAAAACAGAGACAATTTTTTAGAACAGGGAAAACTCTGGACATTGAATGGCGTATTAAAAGCCTAAAGACTTTAAAGAAGATGGTTGTTGAAAACGAAGATCTTTTTTTGAGCGCTCTGCAAAAGGACCTGGGTCGAAGCAAGGTCGAAGCCTATCTATGTGATATCGGCCCCATTATCACTGAAATTAACGAGACTATCCATGGTCTGCGCCGTTGGGCACGACCTGAATTACATTTCAGTGGTATCATGTGCTTTCCTTCAATTACCACAAGGGTTTATAAGATGCCCTATGGCGTCTGCCTTATAATCAGTCCCTTCAACTTCCCTTTACTACTATCTCTAGGAGTGTTAGCAGCATGCATTTCAGGCGGCAACACCGCAGTAATCAAGACAAGTTCTAAGACGGTTGCCTGTACTGAGGTCTTAAAAAAATGTATTTCTGAATATTTTCCTGAAGAATATATTACTGTTATAGACGGCGGTCACGATGTGGCTGACCTGTGCCTTGCTGAGCGATTTGATAAGATTTTCTATACTGGTTCTCCAAATGTAGCCAAACATGTTATGGCGGAGGCGTCCAAGAACCTGACTCCTCTTGCGCTTGAGCTTGGCGGAGAAACAGGCAATTGGTGCATAGTTCGCAGAGATGCAAATCTAAAGGATGCTGCACGGAAAATAGCCTTTTTCAAACTCTGCAATTCCGGACAGGTCTGCATCAATATCAACCAGATTGCCGTTGCGCAAGAAATTGCTGATGAGTTTCTTAATGAATTAAAGGCAGAATTCATTAGACAGATTGGCGAGCGCCCAGAGGAAAACGCAGAATATCCGCACCTCATCAGCGCTTCAGCCTTTGATAATTGCGCTAAGACAGCTGATGAATATCGTTCCAGAATAATCTTTGGTGGTGACGGAAACCGTGATACCCTGCGCTATGCTCCAACTATCATCTATCCTGTAAAAGCAGACGAAGAAATTGTCCGCAAAGAACTTTTTTGCCCACTTCTTCCTGTTATTCCTTTCAAAGATGACGAAGTAGAAACTATATTGAATATTATTGAAGAACGAGAACATCCGTTGGCACTGTACGTCTTTACCAAGGATATGAAATGGGCAAACAGGGTTATGAAAACCCTTCAATATGGAGGAGGCTGCATCAACGAAGTATGCATCCACATGATGGTCAAGGGCGTACCTTTTAATGGAACCGGACACAGTGGCATGGGCGCATACCACGGCGAATGGGGATTCCGCGAGTTCACTCACCCTCAGACAGTGCTTAAGGGCAGAACCTTCTGGAATCTTTCACTTAGAGAACATCCTTATACTGGAAAAGCTGAAAAAATTAAAATGAATCTGTTGAAAAGGTTTGAGCGATGATTTGATAAATAGTTAATAAGCATATCCTCCCTATTTGCCTTCTGACGTTGTCCCTTTGGTCCTAGTCAAAAGAACCACAGTTTCGAGGCTTCTTTGATAGTCCCAACCAGAATCAGAAAGATCCACTTCCTGTGTCTCGGCCCCATTGTAGTATACCGGGAACCGAAATTTGATACTCTTCAAGAAGCGTCCATCCTCCTGTTCCTCTTCAAAGATTTCAACACGCTCTACAAAAGAGTTAATAAAGCGCTTCTTTTCTGCATCTGTGAATTCACCGTATATTTTATCAAAACTCTTAAGGATGCGATAGATAGAGTCTTTGGAAAGCTGCTTCTTGTTTATGTTTTCGATTCTCAGGGAGATGGTATCAATCTCATCTTCTATTGCACCAATTTCCTCATACAGCTTATTCATGCGCTCCTGCATATCATCATATTTTCTGTCATAGAACCTGTCACTAACATCAAGAGCGTCCATCTGCTCAGCCAGTTTATTCTTAGCACCGATTGTCTGTCGAAGTCTGGTCCGACAGATTTCTCTTTCTTTTTCCAACTCTTCAGTATCTGTTTTTGCTCCCACTTTAGTTTTGAGAGCATCTTGAAACTTTGGGTTATTGACGAGCTTATATATAACCTCTTCTACGGCAGCATTTACTTTATCCTGCCCCCATTGATGATGGTAGCTACAGTTATGACCATCGACTTTAAGCCTATGCTTGCAGGCATAATAGAAGAAATCCTTATAGTATGTACCGTCAGGTTTCTTTTTACGATTAACATTGGAATACATGGCACCATGACAAACAGGGCACCGTAGTATTCCCGATAAAATATGTTCATGCTCAAGGCTATGCGTCTTTTCTCTTTTTACTCCTGTCTCCTTTCGCTTCTGAGCCGCAAGCCTGAAGTCATCCTCTGAAATAATAGCCTCATGGATTCCATCATATAAATCATATTCTTCTTGTTTTACAACATGATATTCATTTCGAGTTCCTTGAATCTTCTCATTAGAGCGTCTGCCATAAGGCATTTTTCCCATATAGATAGGATTATCAAGTACTCCCTTTATGAAAGAGCTTGCAAATGCATCAAGCGTATTATTCTGACGCTTTTTCTTCTTGTATCCATGCGTATTTAAGTAATCCGCCACACCGTTGACACCCATATTGGTATGAATATACTTGTCAAAAATAATACGAATGATTTCAGCCTCATCTTCTGCAATTATGAGTTCCCCATTAACAAGCGTATATCCGTAGGGAGCAAAGCCACCATTCCAACGACCTTCTCTTGCTTTCTGTCTACGGCCTTCCATTGTTTGGACGAGAATATTTTCTCGCTCAATTTCAGCGACAGCCGATAGAACTGAAATCATAAGCTTTCCTGCTTCCTTAGAACTATCTATTCCATCTTCTACGCAGATCAGATTAACACCATAATCCTGCATTAGCTGTAATGAACTGAGAACATCAGCTGCATTTCTTCCAAATCTTGACAACTTAAAAACGAGAACGTAGCTTATTCCATCAGCACCACTTGCGATTTCTTCGAGCATCCTTGAGAACTCCGGTCTACCATTTATATTCTTGCCGGAGTGGCCTGCATCAGAAAACTCTTTTACAACTTCCATATCCTGATATTCAGCATATTTGCTTAGCTTATCTCGTTGGGCGTCCAAGCTATAACCGTCAACCTGAATTGCTGTAGAAACACGGGTGTAGATATAGCATTTTGTTTGTTTCTTCATTTAGAACATCCTCCTATGGAAGTTGCAATAATCCATTTTGCAGTAATTTCTTTATCATCGGTTTATACTTATCTATTCCAAAATCTTCTACAATACTTGTGATACGACCACCTGCATCTTTTGACGATGCACCGCATAAGAATACACGTTCTTCTTTTGTTCCGTAATCAAGAACAATAAATCTGTCATGAAATATTCCACCGGTGTGCTGCATGGTGAGTTTAATATTAGGATATTCTTTGCAGAAATCCGTATACTCAACATTGTGAAGTTTACCACTCCCTATATTATCGCTGAATATTCTAATATCAGTTCCTGCAGGCGCATTTTTCAGTAACACCAGCGTTCTAAGACCTATATAGTTATCGACTAAGTATATTGACTTTTTCGCTTGGCTGTATATGGAAGAATAAGCAACAGCGGCACTGCAATACTTAGTATTAAACATAAGCCATCCATTATCTTCATCATTAACAAAACCATTCATCATATCTGACAATTCTGATTTAGTAACTACCTCCCCCAGCTGTTCCATTACATCGGACATCTGCCTTTCAACGGATCCTATATCCATACGTAAGTTTGAAATCTCTGAAGTGTTTTCCATAGTCTGTATCGAAATCTGCATAACCTCGCGCTGACCGATAAGGCTCTGATTTCCAAGAATATAATCTTTCATTTTCTTAAAAGTTTTAACTAAGTCCTTACTCTGTTTTGCCGCAAGCTCTCCCTTCAGAATAGTCATTAGCATATAAACGCCCTGTTCCGTAAAAACATTAGGAAGGTATCTTGAGCCGCCCCAACTTGAGGTCAAATTTTTTGACCTCAAGTCCTTCCATTCATCTCGAGTCAATTTGAAAGTAAACTCATTATCAAAGCGATCTTGATTATTTTTCACCTGCTGATTCAAAGCTTTTGTAGTATATCCGTATATTTCTGCCAAATCTGAATCAAGCATCACCTTTACGCCACGTACCTCATATAGTTTTTCTTTCAAAAGTTCTTCCGTGATTTCTACTGGAACTATTTCAGTATTCTCAACCACTTCCTTCTTTTTATCGTCCATATTTTCCTTTCCAAATCTTGAGGTCAAATTTTTTGACCTCAAGATTCTATGTCTTAACCTTAATATTTAAAGTGTTCACTTCTGAACACTTTTTGAAGTCCCTGCAATTTTCTGCAGTTCTTTATAATATGCCAGATAGCGATAGGCTGTTCTTCTGCTGACATCCCCCTCTGCCACAATCTCCATAAAAGTCATGCCACTCTCATACTTCAACATGAAATCATTGTATGCTGCCATCCAAGCTTCATCATGTTTTTTGCGACCACCGAAGTTACGCTTTCGAAGCTTTTCATTTTCCGCCTTAAGCTCGGCAACCTCTTTTTCTAATTCTTTTATTCTCTTAAGGGCTTCATCAAGAGTAGTAATCTTCATCTCGTGCCACCTCGCTTTCTGACACCATTGTAATTCTGCGCCGCATCACTGTCAACTTGCTTTTTGGCACATTCTCTTTCCTGATTTCATCACTGAGCCTGGATTGTGATAACATTGACTATAATAATCTTTGAGTCGGTCACCAAATTTTTCGTATGAATAAACAAGTGTGACCGGAATATTGCCAATATATATGCAATAGTCATAGCCTATATCATCCATTGCAAACTTACCGGCATACTTTTCAATTAGCTCAGCAAGTACATCTATGCATCTTTCAAACGCTACATTATAAGATGAATTATCAAAGTAACTCTTTCCCATATTCTCCTTCCTTTCATTCTGGTTTTTTGGCTTTTCGCAAATTGGCAAGCAGTGCATCGGTGTACACCTGATGCGATTTTGCTTGTTGGGGAGTGTGCCCCAATCCCCCTGATTGCCGATTTTCATCGACAAGCTACGCCTGCAAAGCAGGCTAAAAACGAAGTCAATAAATGTCCAAATATTTGTTAAAAGTCTTTTCCACCTTCTTCAAAACTCGTTCATGATTCTCCTTCATATCTGAAATTGTTTTGCCATCTACAGTGCCACATGAATTGGCAACTTTTGCAATCTGGTTGATATTGTTGCTGTCAATTTTTAGAAGTTTGATGATTTCTAATAACTCACTGAAGTCTATGTGAATGTAATATCCATCGATTGCCATCTTCCTAATATAGGCGCTCATGTTTTTGACTCCTATCTTCTCCATCCTGTCATGAATCATCTGCAATTCATTTTCAGGAATCTTGATATGAATCTGTTTGTTACATGGAACGTATCCCTGATTTAACAACATTTGCTTTTCACCTCCTCTCCAGACTGGAAATCATTGTTTATGAACACATTATCCAAGAAACATACGGTCCAATCCGTATATCCAAGAGGTAGGAATATTTTTAAAAGAATTAAAAATTCCACGTTTTTAGATTTAGCCGTATCCCACAAACGTGCGTTCCGTTATAATGTAGATGTGCCATTTATATAAACTTTGTTAAAGGGGATTGGTTTCATGAAATGTAAATTATCGATTCAGGAAAAATTGAAAGATTTGAGAATAGAAAAAGGTCTGTCACTGCAAGAACTGGCAGAACAGACCGGAATATCCAGAGCATCTCTAGGAAATTATGAAACTGATGATTACAAAGAAATTACTCACAAGGCTATTATCTCCCTTGCAAATTTTTATGGAGTAACTTCCGATTATTTATTAGGACTTACCGAGAATCGTGAACAGCACAGATTCCCTGTTGATGACTTAGGGTTAGATGATGAAACTGTTGAAATATTAAAAAGTGGCAAGCTGAATGCTCGCCTAATATGCGAAATGATAAAGCATCCAGAGTTTAAAAATTTTCTCACTGACATGGAAATCTACATTGACAATCTTGCCGGAATGCAATTTAGAAACCTCAACAAAATGATTGAACAGACAAGAGTCCGTCTTCAAAACAAAGGCATATCTGATGAAGATCATTATATGAAAACATTGGCGACAGCTTCTATTTCCGAAGATAATTACTTTAATAACCTTCTCGGAAATGATATCGTAAAAATCGCAAAAGATTTAAGAGATGCTCATAGCAAAGATGCAGAAACCGGTAATGCAACTACACCTGTTGATGATATCCTTGATTCATTTGAAGAGCTAAAGACTGCCGATAATGCAACACAAGCTCAGATGATAATGTACAGCAAACTCTTTAAAATCAACTTCACTAAGATGGACCCTTATGAGTTTAAAACCTTTACCGATATCCTCCAGAGATATTCAGATCTTTGTAAACCTGTAAAAGGAACCGGACGCGGCAAGAAGAAAAAATAAACCAATGTCAAATGCTTTTCCGAAATCTATTACATTTTCTTTTTCAAGAAAAAGGCGCACTCATACCTGCCATTAGTAAGTATAGAGTGCGTCTTTTCCTAGTTGTTTATTTCAAATGTATCATCGATGAATGTACAATCTCGTCTGCTCCGGTTCATCATCCCCTTGAGCCATACAGTAAAACTCCCATCCATAACGCTCATAAAAACCAGTATGATCTGTAACAAGATAGAGCGGTGAAATTCCTTTTTTATTCATGTTCTCCACAACAAGATTAAGAAGATTTCCTGCTATCCCCTGTCCACGATGAGCCTCTTCAGTATATACAGCGCAAACATTGGGGCTTAAGTCCTTCCTGTCATGAAAATCATTATCGATTACACCTAACCCCCCGACAATTTGATCTCCTAACATGCATAGGTACCAACCATTTTCGGTCTCTTTATTAAGATACGCTGTCATACATTCAAGATAAGCATCCTTTGGGACTCCCCACTTTTTGTGAAACCAATCTGCAGCCATATCTTTTAAGTCGGGTTTTTCTCTCAACTCAAAATATTTGTATTCCGTATTCGCATTAATATCTTTTACCATCTCAACAATCTCTATATCTCCGTCAGCAAGAATCTCCACGATTGATTCATGTCCATCCTCATTAGCTCCATTCTGCCAATAGATTTCAGCCATCCTAAGATTCTCTTGTTCGTCTGTTACTCCATCAAAACACTTGTAGGCATCTCCTTCAAAAACTCTTCCAGTCACTTTTATCTTTGCAATTCCGAAAGTAGGTCTTCCTAACTTAGCAAAATAGTCTCCCCACCTCTCAGCTTCCTCGTATGACTTAGACACATATAGCGAAGCCATTCTCGAAGGGTACTCCGAATACTTTTCTTTTCTAACTTTTTCCAACGCAAGCTCACGAAGCGCTACATCCACCTTGTGCGTCAGTTCTGTATCCTTATATTTTTCAGGATTGTTATATATATCATTTACTGTTTCGAGTTCCTCATATACACGCTTGTGGACACCGTTTGGATGCTTGTCATCCAGAATGATATGTTCACCGACCTTCTTGGGAATGTCGGATATTACATGAAAAAAATATTGTTCTTCCATTACATTCTCCCTATTGAAATGGCCGGACACATAGCCCGGCCGAAATTCATTTTAATTCAGCATTGTTTCTTTTTAAAAAGTCTATATCGCTACCATACTTCATGGCAGTTTCCATATCGTTATTCATAAAGCTCTCAAACAATTCTTCAGGTATCTTTCCTGGACGAGTCCTTTCATAAATTGTGAGGTTCTTGGAATGCTTACATTTCTTACATCGATATATCAGCCATACATCAACACTCTTACCGTTAGCATTTACTCTAAATCTATAGGAATTGATAAACTCCTGTTTCTTCCCACAACCTCCACATCTAAAGAACACTCTTATTTTGGTATGATCAGACAGAAGGGGCACCTTTGCTTAAGGCCAGCCTCTGATTCCTGAGGATTCTCTGAATGCTTTTCTCCGACAGGGAAAACCTGTGTGCAAGTTCGTGTATTCCTATTCCGCCTATGTAGTTTTCGTATATTTCTTCATTTCTTTCACGAAAGAAGACCTTGGCAGAAGTCGTGGTTCCCCACTCCTGTTTTTCCTTGCAGGGAATATAGATCATTTTTCCGTCTACATATTGCTGAATCGTTTCTATTAATTCCTGCGGCAGCACGTTCTCTGCCTTAATATAGCTCATAATGCTCCTCCTAAATTGATATTTCTTTTAGGATTCATCTGAGCTTACGATTCATTTATTATTTAAGCTCAGACTACTGAGCGATAACAACTCTGATGGTCATATAATCATGCTCCTTTCCTAATCACACAAAGTATAATCCTCGTTAATTGTACGTGAACATATCTTATGATTCAACCTCAAGAATAATTATAAAAAAACTTGCGCAACAAAATATGTCCTTATATCATTTGAAAATATCTCAATGCTTCCTCTATCGCCTTCACTTTTTCCTCCGGACATCCCGGTTGTCTGCTGTTCTCTGATTTTGGCTTATTATAGTTTTCACGCTCTATAATTCCATGCTTCTGCTTTACCTGAGCGATATTAAGATTTGTTACATGAAATCCGCAGTGTTCCTGCACCCATTCCTCAATTTCCTTGTATGTAGCCTTCGACTCAGCACTTGTAGCATCAATCTCATCCAGATTAATCTCTATCTCAATATGATCATCTGGTTTTTGTTGGGACAAAAGCACAACCGTTTCCACATGCATGCTGTGTGGGAATTGATCCACCGGAGTGACGGCTTTTAAGTCGTAGCCGTTTTCGCATAAGTATTTTAAATCACGGGCCAGCGTTGCCGGGTCGCAGGATACGTAGACAATACGCTTTGGTTTCATGGCTGCCATGGTAGTAAGGCATGCTTCGTCGCAGCCTTTTCGTGGCGGATCTACTACGATGACATCCGGATTTGTAAAGTCCGCGTCCGCATCTGTCACCTTTTTACCGTGGATGCTTCCTTTTTCATAAAATTCAGGAAGTACTTCTTCTGCTTTTCCCACAAAGAAATCCGCATTGGTCATCTCGTTGATTTTTGCATTTTCCTTTGCGTTTTCAATGGCCTCCGGTACGACTTCCACGCCGTATACCTTCTTTGCCTTTTGTGCCAGGAACAAAGAGATGGTTCCGATGCCACAGTACAAATCCCAGACCACTTCATTTCCGGTCAAAGAAGCATACTCTAAGGCCTTATCATAAAGTTTCTTGGTCTGGTAAGGATTTACCTGGAAAAAGGATGGTGCGGAAATCTGAAATTTTACATCCCCGATTTTATCCGTAATGTACTCCTGTCCCCAGACACAGACAGTCTTCTTCCCAAGAATTACATTTCCCTTTGAGTCATTGAAGTTTACGCTAATCGAAGTCATATGCTCGATTTGAGAAAGCTTTGGTAAAAGCAAATCCAAAAGATTCTTTACTGCCGCATTTTCTTCTTTTGCATTCACGATAAGACATGCCATGACTTCTTCCGTGGCAAATGCCGTACGAATTAAAACATGGCGTAAAAGTCCGTGATGGGTTTCCTCGTTATAAGGCACCACGCCTTTAACAGACTTTATGACGTCACGAATCTCTTCGTTTACCGTAAGTCCCAAATGACAACGCGAGGATTCCACAATGCGATGTGAATGCCCAGCATAAAAGCCCATTAACGTCCTTCCTTCTTTATCTCGTCCCACCGGATACTGGGCCTTATTCCGATAATAATATGGCTCCTCCATACCGATAATGGGCTGTAAGACCTCATCCACCTTTGACGTAGAAAATCCGCCGATACGGGTCAGCTTTTCTCGCACCAGATGTTCCTTCATGCGAAGCTGTGCCGAATAGTCCATCTGCATAATCTGGCAACCGCCGCAGACCCCTGCCTTTTCACAGCGTGGTGTCACACGGTCTT
>JAEEGH010016177.1_pt1 | contig 16074 bp, 7 predicted proteins | sample 9134181 | NCBI WGS metagenome assembly JAEEGH01 (sample SAMN16246544, study PRJNA631951) | gut metagenome | biome: gut microbiome; feature: rumen; material: DP-attached | host: Bos | place: Iran: Karaj | collected 2018-10
TGGAACGGAATCCGCTTCCGCCGTTGCCCATCTACGAAGATGGCTTCCAAGGCGCGTTGAGCCTGATGGCGCATGGCTGGCTGGATTCCGTCGTCCATGTCGGCGACCAATGGCGGCATGCCTATACCAGAGGAACGAGCCATCCGCCGAGAACCGTCTTCGATGCAATTGTTCTTATGGACTATATCGCCCAAAAGACGACCGATAAGGAACTTGCAAAACGTCTTCTGGACTGTATCGCAAAAACACTTCCCGCCATTCAGCCTAAAGAATACGGCACCAGCATCACCCACAACTATCAGAATCTTTTCAGCTTCCTCTACCAAAGCGCGGGAGAAGAATGGCTGAAAGCCGTCACCGTCCATGCCAATTACAATCTCGACCGCCTCCGCCCAGACGGCAACTACCCCTATCGCCCTCTTCCGCCTGATGTCAAGCTCAACTATGGCACAACTCATTGGGCAGATCACGCCAACGGCCTGACGGCCACCAGCCTCATGGGTTCTGCACGTTTCGTACTCGCTTCCGCCAATCCGTCGTTCCGCGAAAAATATCTGAAGACGCTCGATCGCGTCTTCGCATGCTATCGCGACGATGTTCCGCGCGGTGCCCAGACGTGGGAAATTCCTCTCCATTCTCCAGACATTCTCGGTTCCGCCTACATGCTCGTTTTGGCTACCAACGCCTATAAGATTTCAGGCGATTCGAAATATCTGAAAGAGGCCGAATATTGGGCGCTGACAGGCGTTCCGTTCGTCTATCTCGTCAATCCCGCTGAATATCTGAATCCCAAAGGGTTATATGCTACCATCGCCGTGCTTGGAGCGACATTCTGGACTGGCGCCAACTGGATCGGCCTGCCTGTCCAATGGTGCGGCGCCGTCTATCGTAACGCTCTTTACGAATATCTGGATATTCTCGACAATCCCACAAAACACGCCTTCTGGAAGAAAATCGCCGACGGCATCACGATTACAGGCCTGCAGTTTACCTACCAAAAACGCGATGGCGATCCAGACGATGAAATTGGCTTACTTCCTGATTCCTATAGACTTCTGACGGACATCAAAGGCGGTCCATCCATCAATCCGGGCACGATCCAATTGTTTATGCCGCAGGCGTATGACGAAACGCCCGTCATCAACGTCAAAATGTTGAAAACAGGCCTTTTCATCCACGCATTAGGCGAAATCAAAACGATTTCCGACTCCCAAGCGGAAATCGCTCTCTGGCCTGCGAAACTGACGGATGTGCTAATCTCTGGTCTTTCCGCCAAGCCGTCGGAAGTCCTCTGGTGCGGCAAATCCATCCAAATCAACTGGCTTCCCGAACACAACGCCTTCATTGCCAACATCCAAGGCCATGGCACGCTGGAATGGCGGTAAATGGACTTTAATTCACAATTGACATAGTTATAAGGAGATTTTATATGTTCAGACATTTGTGTTGCGTTGTCGCCGCCACCACACTCGCATCCGTCGCATTGGCCGATGGCTACCGAATGGAATGCGGCGGATTGACCGCCGTCTTCAACCAGCATGGCAAATTGATTGACCTTCAAAATCATGGTGTCAGCATGCTGGCCAATTCCGCCGATGGCCCTGCCTGGACGCTCTCATACAAAGGCGGCAGCATTGATTCGAAGGCATATCCGGAGCCTCCGCTTGTCACATATGGTGATGGCGAGATGACGTTCAGATGGCAGGCGGCAGACCTCCCGTCAGTCATCTGTTCGGTTCGTCCGAATGACGACAATGACGGACTGGCGTTTTCATCGTCTGTGGAAAACAACACGAAATTCCGTCTTGACGACTTCCGCTATCCGCAGGAGTTCCGCTTCAAAATAACATCTCCTGAAGACTACTTGATTGTCGTCCAGAACACCCACCATGAAACCAATCTTACTCCACTCAAGGATCTGAAAAAGTTCGAAGTCATGTATCCCGGATTCATGTCCATGCAGATGACTGGATTCCGTCTTGGACAGGATGCTTTGCTGTTCTATACCGATGACACGACCGCCCAAGTGAAAGACCACCACTACGACTCCAACGGTGATATTCTTGATTACAATGTCTCCCACTACATCGCCTTGCGCCCTGATAAATTCTGGGAGCCCGACTACTCGCTGGTCGTCTGCCTCCTTCCAAACGGTGACTACAACGACATGGCCCACCGCTATGGGAAATGGGCGCGCGCCCAACGATGGGCACGGAAGAAATTCGTGGACAAGCTCGCTCTGCGCCCTTCAATGGAACGGATTCTGACCGATGGTCTCGTGCGCATGGACAGCCTGCCCGCCGGCAAGGCGTTCAAGCAGGATAAAGCGCATGAGCCATGGCACTATATTGGCGATCCAAAACTTAATCCCAATGCCATATATGAACCTTATAATGACAGCCTGTTGAAGATTTTGTTGCGCCATGAGAAGCTGTATGGCGTCCGGCCAGGCTGGTGGCTCCCAATGTGGAGCGGAAGCCAGTTTGATTCGAATTTTCCCGTTTATTTTCCTCTGCCGGACTACATGGGAGATTTCGAAAAATTCAAGAAAGAATGCGAACGCAATGGTCTCACCATTCTGCCTCATGTAAACGTCGTCCAATGGGCGGTTTTCAATTTCACACCGGAATCACAGAAACGCTATCAGGCGGAATGGGACGGCTCGAACTACCCCAACTGGATCTATGCAAACATCCGGCAGATCATCACGAATATCGGACGCTCCTTCGAACGCGAACTCCCGACCATCATCGGCCTGAGTTCACCAAGCGACCACCACGGCATCTATCTTGACTGCTTCGCGCAAGGATTCGCAAAGGACAACAATCCCGCAAGCCCATACTGCGAAGAGGCCAATTGCTACCAACTTGGGAAACTGCATTTGGCCCGCAACGTCAGAAAAATCATCGCAGGCCCTCTCATGACGGAAGGACGCATGGAATATCTTCTGCCATACACGGATTTAACCACAGGAGCAAACGGTGGTTCCCCTAACCAGCTGCCGCTGTGGGACATGGTCTATGGCGACTGCGTGGTCAACAATACTTTCAACTCGCATTGGTCGCCCTATTTCCGTAAGATGTGGATGATGCAGGGCGGCGTCATCAGTTCCTACTGGCCCAAATGGGGCGAAGACAAAGGGCAGGATCTGGACATCTACACAGAGACCACCTGCCAGCGTGTCATCCGCCATGTTGAAGGCACGTTGATGCGCCGTCATGACCGCCCGCAAGGTATTGCGGTCTCGCAGTGGGACAATGGCGTGGTCTTTTGGAATCCGCCCGTCGCACAGGCTGACAGCAATCGATACAGGCCATGGGGACCTGCCGCGAAAAAGAACGATGCTTCGCCCGAAAATCTCACATTTGCGACAGCGCTTGGTGAATTCGCCATCGAGAAAATTGCACGAGACGGCATCTGGGCATGGATGCCCGACGGTGATTTCATCGCCGACCACGTCCGCAAAGTCTCCCGCAATGGCGAGACCATTTTCTCCTGCGACTCGGACGATCTTGTGGTAATTCGTGGAATAGGCCGTTGGGTCATCCGCAACTGCTCCGACAAGCCAGTGAAAGCCACCATCTATTCCAAGTGCTTGAAAGACGCTGTCTTACCACAAGGCAAATGGGTGCGGCAACAGCGCGAAGAGACACCTAATTGCACCGATGGCACCGTCACTCTTGAAATTCCGGCCGATGAACTCTTTGTAAGCGGTATCCCGCTCTATTCGGAAAAATGATCGCCATCATGTGGCTCAATCGTATGGGCCATATGATGTGCCATAGGGAAAAATCAACAAGAGATAAACTTTATAACAATAAACAGTTGTAAGTAGCTCTATCATATCTTATATTATCATTATTGAGCAAATGGGTTAGTTGCCATTGTAAAAAATTGAAATGACTCTATGGAGGTCTGGATAGCGTTGATAAGGACTTGGCATAACTGCATAAGCAGTCTGTAAGACCGGAGGAGACAAGATGAAAAAACTAACGGCCGATGACATCATCAAACTCCTGATGGTGCTGATGGGTATCTTCGCTCATTAAAGCAGGGATAGTTTCCGCTCCTCTGCCACTAACTGATGGACTACCCCACTCACATGCCGATATGAGATTTTATTAGTAATTTTATTTTTTCAATAGTCAGATATTATATACAATATTATTTGAAAGAAGATTCATCATCTTCTTCTAAAATACGAAATTTAGCATCATAGTTTATTATAAAATCTAATTCAATTTCTGTCAGCTCTATTTGACATGCAAGTATTTGATCTATTATATCCATTACTGGTTTAGATTTTTTTGGGAAAAATATCTGTTGCTCGCTGTATCCTGTACGTTTATTCTTTGTTTTCCTTATTTCAGAATGTGCAAAAAAATCATTATTCAAAATTAATGCTATATTTGACAACTGTTCTGATTTTTTAAATGATTTAAAATCAATTGGGAAATTGTCAACTTCCCTAGAATTCAATTGACGACCATAAGAAAAAGCCTGCCAATAGAAATAGAATAAAGAAGAACAAATTGTAGCTATTGCACAATTTCTGTTAAGTTCAGTTGAAAAAACAAGTGTTTTGCAATGTGAAGAAATACTGGCTCCTTGTTGTTCATTTCGAAACTCAGGAGAAAATGTAAAAGCTCTTGCAAAGTATGAAAATGAAGTCAAGTAATAACCTGCATATAGTCCTTCACTAGAGTAATGATGTGCAAGCGTTATTCTATTGCTATTATCGAATAATTTAGTTAAAGCTTGTTTCCCAAGCTGATTCACCATTTTTGGAAATGTCCCAACATATCTATTCATTGAATCATTATCATAAAAAAACTTTATTTTACTATCAAATAATACTGACCTTTCCATACCATAAAAGCGTATATAATTTGTATTATACAAAGCTGGACTATAATTTTTTACTATATGGCAAATCAACAGTTGCATTCTAGCACCAGTAAAGAGAACTGATGGATTCGTATCACCACAAAATGCTGCAAGGTGTGTAAGGTGTTGAGCAAATATATTTTGAAGGGGTACCATCTGATTGGTATGCGTGGCAGTCAATGGAATAATAAAACTCATGTATCCGAAAGATTTCAGAATTATACATGATCTCTCTAATACAAAAGCAAAAAGATTTGCACAAGATAATGTGTTATATGAAGCAAGAACTTTATAATCAGATATGACATTTCGATATTCCACATATGGTGGATTACCTATAATTACATCAAAACCACCATGATTGGCTAGAATCTCATAGAATTCAGTGAACCAATGGAATGGACAGTGGGATTTTTTCCAAGAATCAAATTCATTCTGTTTCTTGATATCAATGCCATAATTGCCAGCCAATAACAAATCCAGTTCATGATTGAGTTCAGATAGTTTTTGTTGATACTTGGCCTTGGCCTCCTGATATGGTTGACGTGCAATCTGTGCATCTTGAAAAATCTTGAAGGATTGAGCCACTTGATTGGATCGTTCTTTAAATTCAGCTACTCGTTGGTTGGTGAACAAATCCTTGGACATGCCATTATACAACTCCTGTTCTGTGGCATAACCAACCAGAGTGTTTCCTGGACGAATGTTAAAATCGATATCAGGAAGCGGTTCCAATCCCAAATTAGGCTTTCGAGGATTGACGTCAACCGTTCCCACCAACTTAAGGAATAAACGTAACTTGGCGATTTCAACCGCCTCCTTCATTATGTCAACACCATATAAATTATTCAATATGATGCTCTTGAAGATGAAATAATCCAAATTTGGATGTTTTGGATCGTGGATTTGCCTCAATTCCTCTTCGAAGAAAGGAAATGTTCCAGGTTGCTCCTCTTCGACAAAGTCCTCAATTCTATCAATACAAGCAGCATAAAGAGGTTCCAAAATGTTCAGAGCTGCAAAAAGAAATGCACCAGAACCACAAGTCGGGTCTAGAACGGTGATTTTGCGAACAGCACGATAAAAGTGCTCAATGAAACGTTTGTCATCTGTATTGTCCAAGATGTCTTGGATAAACTGTCGAATGTTGAGATTGTAGGTAATGAAATCATTGATAGAATGGATTTCTCCAGAGGAGATTTTGGTTCGAAGTTCTTTTACTCGTTCACGTCGGGCGATGAGTTCACGCCAAGTTTCTGTTGGCAGAGAAAGTTGTGAATTGTCAACCTTTCGATTCCAACACTGCCGTTTCTGCCAAAGATGGACTGGCGTATCATCAGAGACAATCTTTTCGGCAAGTGCATCATCGAAGCCATCCAGAACATCTTGCGGCAAATCATCTTGCACCGATCCACCTTCTGCAAATCCATGCTTCATAGCTGGATAGATATATGCATCACCACTTCCCCTTAATGAATTCCAAACAAAAGAATCCTCCGCCATTCCTTCTGGATATTCCTTTTCGACCTGATCAAACAGGAAAGGAATAATGCAATTCTGGCTGATGTAGTTGGTGATGTCCTCTTTTGTGTAATACGCTCCCATTTTGGCACGTTCATTGATGTACTTCTCAAAAATGTAGCCAATGACATCGGGATTAATGTGGCATCCATCCCCATGGGGAGACGTATCTAGATGCCATTGCCATTGATCGAAAAACTTGAAAACATTTACAAAAGCTTGATCTTCTATCTGAATACCATCAAATTGCTTTTCCAATTCATGAACATCAAAAAGACCACCATTCAAATATGGTATCTTACCAAAATTAATCGTATTATCCACAGAACGTTGATCTTCTGGCTTGCCAAGAGTGTCATGAAACAAAACCAGAAGAAACTGGCGATAGAAGCTGAAAAACTTGTCAGTACCATGCTTCTGCTGGCATTCATGCAACTTGTCACTAAGATAGTTCGGATTGCTGTCCAAGAAACTACGTTTCTGAATAAAATAGCAGAACATCAGACGATTCATCATCAAGGAGGCATACCATTGCTTGTTCTGGTTCTCCTTATCGATAATTTGATCATCAATCCCTTTAATATATGTCATGAAACGCACATGTTCTTTCTTGAATTCATCATAGAATTTTTTTGTAACTGATTCCGAATTCTTTGCAAAATTCTCATGCACTTTGTTGAGAACATCAATTAATGTAATATTATCCTCTTCACTGATTGTGAAGACCAAATTCTTCAATCGTTGGAATAATCCTTCAGTATCTTGATCAATATGATATTCAGCTTCTCGAATACGTCGAGGTTTGTTCTCTTCATGAATGACGTATTGCCATTTCTGTTCAGTACGTTTGGCATCTGTATAGATAATGATATGTTCATGATATTGTTTTGAAAATTTACTCTCAATTTGTCTGCGGACAGATGATTCAGGCACTTTTCCGTTGTTATCTGGTGCACAAACCACAATGGCAAAACCACGTTTCTGGGCGATTCCCTTGATGTCAAAGACACATTTTTCAATGGGAACTGGATTAATCGTGTCGTTGAAATGATCCCAACCCAATTGGTTGAAAAGAGATACAAAGTCAAATTCTCTGATTAACTTGGAGAACTGTGATTTATTCATGGTATTGCCTATTTGCTATCAAACCTGTTTAATACCAAGAGAACATAGAATACGTGGTTCTTTATCCTGCTCATTATCATCATTGTTGTACAGGACAAGTTGATTATTTTCTCTTAAAGAGCAAACTAATTCGACCAATTGAAAATCATGGATCCCACTACGCAATTGTCTGCTAATTGCTTCTTTTGCATAGTCTTTCAGTGGATATTTATAAATGTCATCAAATGCCTTTTTGAGTTCATCTGATATAAAAAGTGCATTCCGTGTGTTCTCCATAAATGTCTTAAGGCGATGGTATATTTTATAACGAGCACCATTGGGCTTGCCAAGCTGACCGCCGACACTGTTTTTCTGCTGTTCGCGAATTTCCTCCATTGCCTTAGCAACCAATTCATGGTGTTTCTGGATTCGTGGTCTGGCTATTGGCTCATCTGCATTACATCTTAAAGCCTTGAGAATTTTCAGCGGTGAACTGGTCACTGTATTGCCTTTCATGTCCAGCCAGACAAGTGAATCATTGTCATCTGCTTGCGCATAAAGGATCACGCCATCCGATTCATGTTCAATTGCTTTTGTTCGAGTCGAGTAGATGACATTGGCAAGATTTGGTATTGTTTTCTCAAGACTGGGATTAGTTTTCAATGCATTCTTCCATTCCTGATATGCGTAAGAGGCCAAATCGACATCGGAATCATCATCACTGTCATCAAAGATACCGGCCTTTTCATTGTATAGATCCTTGATATTCACTGGATCGCCTTCGAAAAACACCTCATCGGAACCGATAGTTTCAGCGTTCTCCTTTATGCGCTGCTGAAGTCTCCCGCGAAGCCTGATAATTCGTTCAATACCATTTTCCGGCAGGAATGAATAGCAAAGTATTGTGTCTGATTTTTGTCCTATACGATCAACACGTCCAGCTCTTTGAATCAGTCGAATGATGGCCCATGGCAAATCATAATTGACTACAATATATGCATCTTGTAGATTCTGGCCTTCACTGATAACATCTGTTGCAATGATGACCCGAATCTCAGATTCTGGATACGGATGTGTTTCATTACGAACTTGCGGATTGCTGTTAGGACTGAATCTGCAGATAATATTTGTTGAATTTTCAGTATCGCCTGTAATCAACTCCACTTTATCACCTAATAACGGCTTCAACTGTTGAAATAGGTATTCAGCTGTATCAGAATACTGTGTAAAAACAAGCAGTTTGTCTTTTGCATGAGTTTCATTGCAGAGTTTCTTTAATGCTCTCAATTTACGATCTTTGTCAGGATCCCATTTCACGATAGAATCAAGAATTTCCTTGAGGCGGGCATTGTCATACGTCAAATCCGTCTTCAATTTCTTCTCAAAAAGGCTACTACGAATCCAATCCATATCTTCCCTGCCAGAATGCCGCATTGCGTTATAGATTTTTTCTGCTGCTGTCTGATTAAAATCAAACAATGTCCCCTTCCCCTCATTGTCTTGATCTGAATTGATGGAATCAGCCATTGAAAGCATGGCCCCTGCAGTCTTGCCTACCGGCAAATCAAGATTATTCTCATAAGCATATAGATAAACGGCATTTCTCATATACTGACGTTTTACAGAAAGCAGGAAGGAATGCCCACTGCTTTCAAGACGTTTGAACAAGCCTGTTCTGGCAAACCCCAATAGACGCATTCCAGCACGTCCAAGATTGTCAAGAATTGTCCTTTCTGCTTGATTCGGAGGGATTTCCGGTTGCGCAATAAGATATTTTTTTTGTCCAAGTCCATATCTTGGCAGACGGAGCTTATCAAGAAGTCCTGCTACATGGTCGGAATACAGCTGTGCATATTGGTCTTCTTTGTCATTTTCATCCAATGAAAAATCCACTTTTCTTGGCAAGCGTGTTGGAAATGTCTGTTTTCGGCCATCTGGGAAACACAGATATTGTTTCCCGTCTTCACCTACTTCCGTGTAATTGTTCTTGATGAAGCTCCGGGTTCTTCGAACCAGATATAGCCTCATCAATTCATTCCAGTCTTCTGAATAAAAACTTTTCTGGAAAGCCGCAAGAGTATTTTCATTTGTCTGATGCTTGGCTCTGAACTCGACAATTCCACCAATACTTTGGATATACTTTTCAGGTGAAATTCCAAGATTTTTTGTATCATCAAGGAACAAGCCTAATTGTCCTCCAAGATCTTGATATGACTTGTTATAAGGGGTTGCCGTCAGCAAAATCACCTTGCTTTCGTTCTGAAGAATATATTCACGGATGGCTTGATATCTTCGTCCTTCGCTGTTACGTAGATTGTGGCTTTCGTCAATGATAACCAATCGGTAACGCCTTGCATTGGGTAATTCTTTTTGAACAGTCGTGACAGATATAACTTTTGCCCGCAATTGATATTCATATGCATAGTCTTCCCACATTCCAGTTAGATTGAGTGGGCAGATGATGAGAGTCTCCATTCCAAAATCATCTTCAAAAATCTTTGCTAATGCTGTCGCTGTAATAGTTTTTCCCAAACCGACAACATCGCCAATCATGACACCGCCACGCTTATGTAGATGATGTGCTGCCACTTTTACGGCATTCGCCTGAAATGGCAATAAACGATTCCTACACTTTTCACTCAATTCAAATGACTGAATGCCTGCTCTCGCCTCTCTGGACAAGTGGTACATTACCTTCATATATATTTGATATGGAGTGAATTCCTTTTCCGATGCCCAGCTTTCGTCAATGATCTTTGCAAGCTCGTTGGTAATGTCAAGAGAATACTGATCATCCCATCGATCTTGAAACCAAGACGCAAGTTTCAAAGCGGCATCTTGCTCAACAACATCTACATTGAGTTCTCCTTGTTTTGATATACCAGACAGGGTCAAATTGCTACTTCCCACGAACCCGATTATAGGAGCAGCATAATCATCACGGTGAATAAGATACAGCTTTGCATGAAGGGTATGCTTCAGAAATAGCTTTACTTTGACAATACCTTTCTTCAATTGGCCCGACAGTTTTCTCAATGAACTTTCAACAATGTCTGATGGAAGACCTAATGTCAATTGTTCTTTGAAGTGTAGAATCTGCTTTAGCCGAAGACGATTTGCCTCAGCATTGTCCATTGTAGATTGTGCTGTAAAATAATCCCGCATCTCATCGTCAATGTTCTTTTCCATCCCGATGAGCACACGACAATAATATTTTGAATCGTCATTTTCATCCCCCAAACCATCAGGGAGACAACTTCCAGATAATTGTTCAACCTTATCAATAAGCTGGTTCCATCCCCAAAGATTGAAATACCCTATGCAAAAATCAGCCCGAGTGGCTTGGGCAAGGACTTTGTTAAGACCATTACCCAATTTATTGTCAATATTGTCGTAAATGGTTGGCATAGCAAAAATGAAAAAAAAAAGGACGCCTCTTTCCGTGATTCTCCGAGGTTTGCTACGACCTACATACAAGCACGAAAGGAGACGCCCAGAATGGGTGCCCCTGCCGTGTGCTTGTATGTGATTTACAGAAGGTAGCAATTTCGGAGAATCACAAAGCACAGACACTATCCGCCGAAGCGGACAGCTATGTCAAGAAAAAAGCACTATTTTTTGTTATTTGTTAAGACTCAATGCCTCCTTTTGAGAATTGATTGGATTACATAATTTCTTCACTATAATAATATAAAGTCATTTTTCAATCTCAAAGTCATAAAAAATCATCATTCTTTTTATGATTTTGAATAATTTATTGGACATGCATGTATGATTAATTCAGTAGTTCTACATTGCAGGAATAACTCTGTGGACTCCACTGCGCAGGTTGACGACATTCCCCCAAAAAAATTTTTTGCACTGTCAGGATGATATGGCGGCGGCGTTCCGCCTTCACACAACGGCGGGACGCCGTCGCTACACCGCCATTGATAAGGATGCTGCCTACAGCGGCATTGTCGCACCCTTACGGGCGCTATAGGAGAGAGTTGTCTTACCACCAGCTGCGCTCATTACGTTTGCTTGCAGGTGGTTACGAATAGTCACGCCCTGCGGGCGGAGTCACTCCGCGACGATGTATCGCCCTTCGGGCGATTGTCAATTCATAATTCAAAATTCATAATTATGTAGTTACAGACAAGCAGATTATACTGTTTGTAGTGGGACTGTGGTGCTCTTTTTCAATACAAAAAGCACAACCCATCCCAAGACATCAATCAGCCATAACGGCGGCACGTTTCTCCTGAAGCATTTCCCGCAAAGACTTCAACTGCTCGGCATTGATTCGCAAGAATTTCAAAATCCGCTCGTCACTACAATGGTCCGCATCCAATTCTTCAAGAAAATCAAGCTTGTCTTTTATCTTTTGTTCCTCTCTTCCTTCCTCTCTGCCTTCCGCTTTTCCTTCCGCTTTTCCCTTTTGTACCAAAAATTGTGAATAATTGCACATGTCTTCTGCCTCCCGTGTCTTGCATAAACCATATTTTTCATGAAGCGGTCCCGCGGGAGCGGGACTCTCCCAGTTTTTCGCAAGCCAATCAATCGGCCACGATAGCGGCACGCTTCTCCTGAAGCATTTTCCGTAAAGATTTCAAGTGTTCGGCATTGATTTGCAAAAGCTTCATAATCTGCTTGTCACCGAAATGGTCTGCCTCCAAGCGCTCAAGGAATTCAAGATCTCTTTCTTCTCTCACTTCCTTTTTCGCTTTCTGTTTCAAATACTCCGAATAGTTGCACATGTCTTCTGCCTCCCGTGTCTTGCTTAAACCATATTTTTCATGAAGCTCGTCGAGCCGCTCCAGCAGCGGACGCAAGACATCAATCATCCGCCATGGCGGACTGTCTTTCCTGAAGCTTGCGGCGCAAATACATCAGACGTTGGGCATCAATTTTAAGAATCTTCATGATTCGTTTGTCGCTGGAATGAAGCAGTTCCAATTGTTCCAGAGTCTCTAGCTTTTCTTCCTCTCGTCCTTCTTCTCGTCCTTCTTCTCGTCCTTCTTCTCGTCCTTCCGCTCGTCCTTCCGCTTTTCCCTTTTGCACCAAAAATTGTGAATAATTGCACATGTCTTCTGCCTCCCGTGTCTTGCTTAAACCATATTTTTCATGAAGCTCGTCGAGCCGCTCCAGCGGCGGAGCGATGTCTGTCAACAGTAATTGCAGATAGCGGATCTCTTCGTTCACAGGGTACGTCGGGTCGTCGTTGAAACGGACCGTGCAGCCTTCGAGCAGGTCGTAGTCCTCCTTGGCGGCGGCGACGTCGCCTTCGCCGAAGACTCGTTCCCCCATGAGGAAGAAGCGGTCGATGGACGGTGCCTCGCCTTTGTCCAGCTCCGGGCAGAACCACAGCGAATAGCATTTGCAGATGCCCCCATAGTCGCTCTTCGCGAACGTGACGCCATGCTGCAAAGATACCGTACGGCATAGATAATATACCATGCGTGATTCAATTGGATAGCCAGGCGAATCATTATTTTGCACTTCGATGTTGATGACCACGCCGATTGACTTGCCGGGCTGTTTTGGCGAAGGCAGCAGGAGGACGACGTCGAACACCGTCGTCCCTTCCGCCAGCTGCTTGTCCTCCACGTTGTCGGTCTTGACGCTCTCCGGCGGCGCCTCCCCTGGATGGACGGGTATCCTGCGGATGTCCACCTTCGCGTTTGGAAGATACTCCGTCATGACCTTCTGGACGGTAAGTCCCTTGTATTCATTGATGAAATGGACGAGCAGCCACGCGAGCACCTCCCGGTTGCTGAAGATCTTCTTGATGAGGGGATCCCCGTCCGGATTGTCCTGTCCGCCCAGCAGATTGTGCCCCAATGAGCTGAATTGCAGTTTCGTATCTTGTTCCATTTCTGTATGTTCCGTTAGTTTGCCATCCTTTCTCTCGGCCTTGAAGCCTTCTGGCAACGACACAACATAGCACGGCAATGGCAGAAGTCAACAAAATATCCTTAATAAATATCTATTTTGCTATATTTTATGACTTCTGATGACTTTATATGATTTACTATGACTTTTGGCACATTTCAGAGATGATGGGAACAGCAAAACAAGTCTCGCCCTTCAGACAGTGGCGCGCTCCGCGCGCTATTTCATGGGGGCATCCTACCGCAGACGGTGCATCGCTTCGCCCGTCTTTGCCATAGGCTGCGCCGTGGTCTTCGAAGCGCTTGCCATTAGTGGCGAATACTTTATTGTATTTTATTCATATATATCTTATATTATTGCTATTGATTCAACTGATTAGTTGCCATCAAGTCAAAGGCTTGAAATGCCTCCTAAAGAAAAATCTGTCGGATGTTGATGGCAAGTATATGTGGCGAAACGGATTTTGAAGGCTGTGAGACCGGAGGAGACAAGATGAAAAAACTAACGGCCGATGACATCATAAAACTACTGGCGGCACCAGAAACATATCGCATGGAGTTCAAGGAGTCGCAAGACACTCTGCCGCAATCGTTCTGGGACAGTTATTCCGCCTTCGCCAACACAGATGGCGGCATTATCCTGCTGGGCGTAAAGGAGATCGACGGCAAATATCATGTCCAAGGTGTGAAAAACGCCGAAAAGTTGATGCAGGAAATCTGGAACAGCGTCAACAACCGCCAGAAAATCAGTGCGAACATCCTTTTCAACCGATGCGTCTATGCGGTCGATTGCGAAGGCAAGACAATAGTCGCCGTGGATGTCCCACGCCCAACCTGCCATGACCGCCCAGTCTTTGTTGGAAGCAATCCCTATACGGGTTCCTATCGCCGCAACGGCGAAGGTGATTATCGTTGCAATGAAGAAACGGTGGATGCCATGTTGCGTAACCGCAGCCATGCAGGCGGCGACCACCAACTTGTCGAAAGCATGACGATTGCCGATTTGAATCAAGACACGCTTCGTCGTTATCGTAATCGATTGCAAATGCGACGTGAAGGTGCACCATGGAATGAAATCGAAATCGAAGAACTTCTGCTCATGACCGGCGCGGCACGACGTGATGAGCAAGGCATTGTACGACCTACGCTCGCCGCCCTGCTCATGTTCGGCAACTTCGGTTACATCGTCGGCGAATTCCCGCACTATTTTATAGATTACGTCGAACGGCTTGACGACAATCCACGCTACAGCGACCGCATCTCTCCGCTGACCGCCGATTGGAGCGGAAACCTTTATGATTTCTACACACGTGTCGCGTCACGTCTGACGGCCGATGTCAAGACACCCTTCGCACTGGACAAAGAAATGTATCGCATTGACGACACGCCTGTCCACAAGGCCATCCGTGAATGTTTGGCCAACACACTTGTCCATGCTGACTTCTATGGACGTCGTGGCATTGTCATCGAGAAACGTTTCCGCCATATCACTTTTGCCAATCCTGGAATCTTCCGTGTGCCATTGGACATCGCCATTTCCGGCGGAACAAGCGATGCACGCAACGATGTCCTTTTCACGCTCTTCGCTCTCGTTGAAATCGGTGAGAAGCTCGGTACAGGCCTCGTCCAACTCTTCGCCCTATGGGAAAAGAACGGCTGGACACGACCTGAACTCCGCGAACAATTCGATCCAGAACGCACTATCCTCACGTTGGATTACAATGATGTGGAGGATGCCACGATGAACAATGAGCAGAGAAACGCTCCCCAGAAAGCAGAAAATGCTCCCCAGAAAGCAGAAAATGCTCCCCAGAAAACGGAAATCGCTCCCCAGAAAACGGAAATAGCTCCCCAGAAAACGGAAATAGCTCCCCAGAAAACGGAAATAGCTCCCCAGAAAACGGAAATCGCTCCCCAGAAAACGGAAATCACTCCCCAGAAAACATCTCAAAAGATAGTTGCTTTAATGTCTGAAAACCCTAAAATCACCCGACATGAATTAGCATTATTTCTTTCTATCAGTGAAGATGCCGTAAAACAACAAATAGCAAAACTAGTAGAAAAACAAATTATCCGCCGCGTCGGTCCAGACAAAGGCGGTCACTGGGAAGTTTTGGAGAAGAAATAAAGAAAATGACCAAACAAGAATGCTACATGGGAATGTTGTGGGGACTCGTCGTTGGAGACTGCCTCGGTTCGCCAATTCAGTTCTCTCCAAAAGACGGTCATCCGTTCATCACCCAAATGGAATACTGCCCAGTGTTCGACATGCCCGCCGGTTATTGGACGGACGACTCGTCCATGGCGTTCTGCGTCATGGAAAGTTTCAGTCGGCTGGGGAAATACGATTTGGCGGACATCGCCCATAATTTCGTCCGTTGGCTAAAGGAAGGCTTCTGGTCCAGCGCCGACCATGCGTTCGATATCGGTAACGCCACATGGTCTGCCGTCGACGGAATCAGAAACGGCCGACTGAAAAACGGGACGGAAGACAGTCAGGGTAACGGCAGCATCATGCGGCTCGCCCCTTCTTATATCATGGCCCGTGAATTGAGTTTGTCTGTTATTCTTCACGAAATCAGCGACTTGACGCATGACAGCCATGCAGTCCGCAAGACCGTGGACAAGATGGCTTCTGTTATGGACGATCATTGCGCAGGACGGAAGACGGAAATCCAATCGTCGTACG
>JAEEGH010016178.1_pt1 | contig 16074 bp, 12 predicted proteins | sample 9134181 | NCBI WGS metagenome assembly JAEEGH01 (sample SAMN16246544, study PRJNA631951) | gut metagenome | biome: gut microbiome; feature: rumen; material: DP-attached | host: Bos | place: Iran: Karaj | collected 2018-10
CGTTATTTTATTCGTTATCTGATTATATTCTGTAATCTATTAACTAATTATAACACCTCGTTTTTATTTTGTCAATACGGTTTTGTTTTAATATTTGCTTTAAATGTATAAATTTCCACTTGACAAACATAAAATTATTTTGTATAATTACAAAATAAATTGCCTGTCGTCATCAGATTCGCTCAGGCATCAAGTAAGGGTGACTAAAATGATCAATGTTGCTGTTGTCGGCTTCGGAGTCGTCGGTTCCGGCGTGGTTGAACTTCTTGACAAAAACAACAGACTTTTCTCAAAAAAATTAGGTCAGGATATTTCCTGCAAGTATATACTCGACATAAGAAAGTTTCCGGACAGTCCTTATGCGTCAAAATTTGTAAGTGATTTTTCCGTTATAGAAAACGATCCCGAAATCAATATCGTTGTAGAAACTGTCGGCGGTGCAACGTTTGCCTATGAATATACCAAGCGAGCTCTTTCTGCAGGCAAGCACGTTGTCACGTCAAATAAAGAACTTGTGGCTAAGCATGCTCCCGAACTCCTTGCTCTTGCAAGACAGAATAAAGTATGTTACCTCTTTGAGGCTTCCGTCGGCGGCGGCATTCCGATCATCAATCCCATGTATCACTGCCTTGCGGCAAACGAGCTTAACAAGATCGTCGGCATAATGAACGGAACTACAAATTATATACTTACAAAAATGATAAAAGAAGGCGTTTCGTTTGACAGTGCGCTCAAACAGGCTCAGCTGCTCGGATATGCCGAAAAAGACCCTTCTGCCGATATAGACGGTATAGACACAGGCAGGAAGATCTGTATTCTTGCATCTCTTGCCTTTGGCAGACATATTTATCCCGAAAATGTTATGACAAAAGGAATACGCGGGATATCCCTTGAAGATATTTATGAGGCAGACAGACAGGGAATGGTCGTAAAACTTCTCGGATACGCAGAAAAAAAAGACGACGGTTGCGTTGATATATTTGTTTCTCCGTGCGCTATTCCCAAAGATCATCCTCTTGCGAATATAGAAGATGTTTTCAACGGGATAACCGTAACGGGCGACGCGATAGGGGACTGTACTTTTTATGGCAAAGGAGCCGGCAAAATGCCTACGGCGTCAGCCGTCGGAGCGGATATCATAGACTGCATAAAGGGCACCGAGAAAAGCAGTCTTTACTGGGTCGATGCGGATAATTCCGAATTTGTCCGCAGTTTTGATGATCTTGATCTTCATTATTTTAAAAATGATATTGTATTACTGAAGGAGTAATTCATTTGAGCCTTATAGTTCAGAAATTCGGCGGCAGTTCCGTTGCGGATACGGAACGCATACGCAGAGTAGCACGTATTATTACCGATACATATAAAGAAGGCAACGATGTTGTTGCAGTCGTTTCAGCACAGGGCGACACAACAGACGACCTGATCGAAAAAGCGCACGAAATAAACAAAAAACCGTCAAGACGCGAAATGGATATGCTCCTGTCCACCGGGGAGCAGGCATCTGCGGCGCTGCTGGCAATGGCTATCGAAGATCTCGGATTTCCCGTCACCTCGCTTAATGCGTGGCAGGTCGGCATAACATCCGACAGCAAGTATTCAAACGCCAGAATAAAACAGGTGGCTGACGAACGTCTTCGCCGTGAGCTCGATCAGCATAAAATAGTCATATGCGCCGGATTTCAGGGCGTAAACAAGTATGACGATATCACTACCCTGGGCAGAGGCGGAAGCGATACGACTGCTGTTGCGATCGCTGCTGCACTGCGCGCGGATATATGCAAAATATTTACCGATGTCGACGGCGTATATACCGCAGACCCGCGCATAGTAAAAAACGCACGCAAGCTGAACGAAATAACATACGATGAAATGCTTGAACTTGCTTCTCTCGGTGCGCAGGTTTTGTGCAACCGATCGGTCGAGCTTGCAAAAAAATACAGAGTAAATCTTGAAGTGTGCTCAAGTTTCAGAATGGTTCCGGGCACAATAGTTAAGGAGGATGTTAAAGTGGAAAAAATGCTCATCACCGGGGTCGCAAAGGATAATAACGTTACCCGTATTTCCGTTATCGGTCTTGAGGATGTTCCGGGTGTCGCGTTTAAACTGTTTTCTTTACTCGGACAGAATAATATAAATGTTGATATAATTCTTCAGTCTATCGGTCGTCACGGAACAAAAGATATCTCGTTTACCGTCGCATCGGATAACACTCAGATGACTCTTGATGTCCTTCACGAATCGTATCCCGATCATCCGATCACATATGATGAAAATGTATCCAAGGTCTCTGTCGTCGGCTCAGGTATGCAGTCAAACGCAGGCGTAGCGGCAAAAATGTTTGAAGCGCTCTATTCCGTCGGCGTTAATATTCAAATGATAAGCACGTCCGAAATTAAAATCAGCGTTCTTATCGACAGAAACGACAGCGATAAGGCACTTGAAGCTATCCACGATGCCTTCATCTGATTTTCAAAAATCATTTAAGAAAAAGCCTCATCTTCGGTTCGTTTTTACCTGATGAGGTTTTATTATTGGAGTTTGTAATCAGTATTCGGCATATTATCCAAAATGTCACCTGCGCTGAAAAAAGGGGTTGATTTTTTCGGCGTATTGTGATATTATATATAGGATCGATTGACCTTGTATTTGGTTCAGGGAACCGTGATTTTTTATCACATCATTCCTCAGCCGATCTTTTTTCATGTTTAATAAACGGCAACAGCCCAACATATCACACAAACAAATGGAGATTATATGAAAAAATTCAGTTTCGTTTTAGTTTTACTTATCACATCATTGTTTCTTTCTGTTTTTCAGATCGGCGCATTTGCCGATAGCGCTGTTTTAACATGCAATGCCAGCGCTACGGATCTATATCCCGGTTATGTGGTCTCTTTTACGGTCGATCTGCAAAACGCTCCCTTGGCAAAATCACTCGCTTTGGTTCTTGAATACGATCGTGAATCATTTGACCTCATTTTCGCCTCCTGGGACCTTGGTTCTGCCACTATTTCCGATGTTTCCTCCGAAACGGGTGCCGCAGTAATCGCATATGAAAATGATACCGATTTGAACGGAACCATATTTACGTTTACACTGTCCGTTAAGGAAGGGGCATCCGGCGGACGCAAAACCGTTACGATAGTCCCCAAACTTAAAAACGGAACTACGGACCTGGACTGCTCAGAAGCGTCAGCATCTCTTAACATACTCTTCTCGGAGTGTCAGCATCCAAACAGAACGTATTACGCCGCCAGGGAATCTACCTGTAAAGACAGGGGCTGGGAAGCGTATTTTTCCTGTCCCGACTGCCGCAAAGTATTTGCAGCCGACGGCGAAACCGAGCTCAGCGCGATACCTTACAAACCTCTTTCAAACGAACATACCGGCGGCGAGGCAACATGCATCTCTCCCGCAATATGTACCGTTTGCGGTAATCCCTACGGCAGACCCGATCCGAACAATCATACTAATGAAGACATCAGAAACGTTACACCGTCAACATGTACCGATTACGGATATGCCGGCGATATTTATTGCGGAGACTGCGGTAAATTTATTGTTTCCGGTTTTATAACCGAGCCGCTCGGTCATGATTATGTTACTGTTGTAACCGAACCGACATGTGTTTCGCGGGGATACACATCGACCGTTTGCAGTCGCTGCAATGATACTGTGATCACTGATTATAAAGAACCTCTCGGCCACGCTTATACCGCTGCAGTTACCTCGCCTACATGTACATCTGACGGATATACCGTGTTCACTTGCGATCGTTGCGGAGAATCATATACGGGCGATTATACTTCTGCGCTCGGGCATGATTACGGTCCGTGGCAGGTTACCGTTGAGGCCACAGAAGACAGCGAAGGGGAGCAGATCAGGGTCTGCGGAAGAAACAGCTCGCATGTCGATAAACGCATCATTCCAAAACTGAGCCATGTTCATACTCTTGCACAAGTTCCGGCTGTTCCTGCAACTTGCCTTGTAAACGGCAGCATAGAATATTGGGTATGTTCGGGCTGTAATAAGTATTTTTCGGATGCGGAAGGTAATAACGAGATATTGCCTGAGGATGTTGTTGTTCCCGCTTCAGGTCACACATGGGGCGAATGGACGGTCACAAAGCCCGCACAGGTCAATGTAAAGGGTGAAGAAACACGTGTTTGCGTTAATGATCCTTCTCACACAGAAACACGTGAAATCGAAGCCCTCGAAGAAGAGATCATTCCTGAAAATGAACCTGAAAGCGAGAATAATACAGAGGCTGAGAATAATCCTTATCCCTTTGCGGAAGATGAAGCCGAATATGAAAAATTAGCCGACTCTGAATCAAAATTATGGATGATCACACTGATCGTTCTTATACTTATCGTTATCGCGTTACTTGCAATGCTTTTCATCTCCAGACGTAAAAGCAATCCCAAGCCAAGATACGATATTGAAGATGACGATTTTGACGATGATGATGACAGTGATAACCCGTGAATCGAGAATGGTTGACTGATCGGCAATGAATTCTTAAAATAGCACTAAAAAAGAAGAAATGGGAAACCGCGATCTCCCATTTCTTTTTTGTTGTTTCTTTTTATTGATCTTGTTCTTCCGGCCAGAGCACTTTCAGCGTCTCTCTCGGCGAAACGGCTTCGTTATCGATAATTCTCTGATTATATTCTTTGTAAATATCAACAAGCTCCGCAACGGATTTATTTTTTCTGTCTGTTATTGCTTCGTTAAACTGCCTCATACCTACAATAAAATAATTGTATTCCGTGTTTCTGAACATATCGAAGAAAATATCCGCATCCCTGTCGTCGAAGAAATAATTGTAAGTCATAAATTCCTTTATTTTATCTTTTGTTTCATATCCTTCAAACGGTTCGTATAATTTATCTATGATAAATGCAGATGCGTCAAAATTTTTGCTGTATGCGGAAAATACTATCATCGAACGGAAGCTTTCGTGCACAGCGAATCTCCTTCCGGGATCTACATCCGGACCGGTCGGAGCGGGCAAAACGGCGTAGTTTTCAACGTTTCTCGAAATCCTGCCGTTATATCCGAAAAGCTGCTCCGTATCAACAACGGTCATTGTAGCTTTTCCTTCTATGAAAGCGTCCGCAACTGCATCCGGGCTCGTTACATTATGGTCAAACGCAAATGCATACTCACCGTTATATATATCTCTGAACTCCTGGAGCGCCTTCAGCGCGTTGGGCTCAGCATATCCCCAGGTGTAATTTCCGTTGCCCTTGTCAATGATTATCGTGTCTCCGTTTGAGCGCAAGATCATTTCTCCGAGATAGGGCGGGTGAGCAGACATACCGTATACTTTTGTTTCGCCGCCTTCTATTACTGTTCCTGCTTCAAGGGTCTCTTCAAATTTATCCCAGTTCCATTCTTTGTTTTCAACTGTTTCACGAATGTCCGGTATTCCGAGAGAAGAGGCAAGGTTCATGTTTGCCATAAAAATATATCCGAAAGACGAATAGTTAAGTTCAGGCCATGCTGCAGGAAGAATTCCGTAAAGCTGACCGTCCCAACACATTTCTTCAAGCATTGCAGGGGTGCCCCATTTTTCGGAATCCCGATAGTCAATATAACTGTCAAGCGAATTTATGCTTTGAAATATCCCTATCTTCAGGGATGATCGCAATCCGTGCGTACTGCCCTGAAGAACATCACAATAGAATGCTCCAGACATTGAATGAACGGTAAAATCATTCTCATTTGCTCCGTCGGATGTATAAAATGCGTCGATCGTGCAGTTATAGTTTTTCTCGATTTCTGCCTTTCTTTTTGCTGCAAGATCGGAAAACAGAGTTCCCGAGGTAAAGCCTAAAACGTTTTCTGCGCTTGAGTCTCCGAAAAGCGTGGCACAGGTAACGGCATATCTCATAGAATATCCGTTCAGATCAGCTCCGGCAGTATTACTGCCTGCGTCATAATCAAGATCAAATGTTTCAGGTGTCTGAGTTGCGCATGCAACGGAAAGAATCATTATTACCGCAGCAAGCAAAACAGCCTTCAGTGTTTTTTTCAATTATGTCATCTCCTTGTTGCTTTATTGTATGTCGGCTCGATTTATTTGATTTCGATCGAGTATGCGGCGGAATAATCGTTGTTGGGTTCAAGAGTGATTATCGCGGGCTTTTCAGTCAGTTCTTCGTCGCTTTTCACTTCAGAAGGAAGTCCGTTCCACGGTTCGATACAAATATACGGAGCTTCTGTCATCGGCTTATGCCATATTCCGAGATATTCAAAGTCCGCGAAATCAACGGTGATCGAGTTTTCAGACTTTTTTGAGCATACCGTAAGTTTTCTCGATCTCATGTCTGATAAAATTATCGCGTCGTTATCAAAAAGATCATGGCGAAGCGGAAGTATCCTCCTGTTCTCAAGAGCGAACGGGCGTTTTTCCCCGGTTATATAGCAGTTTTCGCAAATAACTTCATTTGGCTCGCAGTCGCCTTCAAAAACGATTGAGTAATCTTCAAACTTTTCTTCGTTGTTTATCGGAATGTTGAATCCGGGATGAGCGCCTACGGAAAAATACATCGTCCTCTCTCCGGTGTTCCTTACTGAATAACGAACAGTGATCTTATTGTTTTCAAGAGTAAATTTTACGTTAAAATCAAATTTGAAAGGATAGACTGCAAGCGTATCTTCAGAATCGGAAATTCCGAAAACAACAGAACTGTCGGTCTGTTCTCTTAATTCAAGCTCTGAAATGCGCACAAATCCGTGCGGACTTTTAATTGAGTAGATTTTATCTCCAAGTCTGTATTTCCCTTCTTTTACTCTTCCGACGATAGGGAAGAGGTTAGGCGATCTGCCTGCCCAGAATTCGGGATTTCCCTGCCACAGATATTCTTTGTCGTTCTTTTTATTAATTATAGAACGCAATTCCCCGCCCAGAGATGAAAAAGTCAGTCTGAGCAGATTGTTTTCAATAATGTATTCCATGTTTGCCTCTCCGTTTATAATGATTTGCAGAATTCTTTGAGGTATTCGCGGAACCCTTCACCGATTTCGGGATGTTTCAGCGCCATTTCCACCTGAGCCTTCATAACGCCGAGTTTGTTGCCCATATCGTAACGCTTTCCTATAAAGTCTACAGCGATCATTCCGTCTGTATTTGAGAGCACTTTCATTGCGTCGGTAAGCATAAGCTCTCCGTTATTCAAAGGTACCGTAGTGAGTATATCATATATTTTCGAAGGAAGGACCATCCTGCCTAGGCATGAAAAAAGTGAGAAAACCTGTTCAGGTTTCGGTTTTTCTATCATATCGGTAAGATTGTAAACATTGTCATGCATTTTTTCAACTTTCATAGTCGAATACATAAGGATCTGTTCGGGTGTGACTGCCTGAACACCAACAACGCCTTTGCCTGTTTCTTCATATGCGTCTATAAGCTGTTTTGCAACGGGGTATTCATCATTGATTATTACGTCGTCGCCGTAACAGACAACAAACGGATCGTCTCCCGTAAAAGACGCTGCCTGCTGCAACGCATGACCGGTGCCGAGCATTTCTTTCTGTCTCGTATAAACGATTTTAACATCGCTTGCAATATCCTTCACAAGATCAAGCAGTTTTTTCTTCTTTTCGCCTCCGGCTTCAAGTCGTTCCTCAAGTTCCGGAGATTTGTCGAAATGATCTTCAATAAGAGTTTTGCCTCTTGAAATGATGATCATTATGTCTTTTATTCCGCTTGCGGCAAGTTCTTCAACTATATACTGAAGAGCCGGCTTGTCTACTATCGGAAAAAGCTCTTTCGGAACTGATTTTGTTGCAGGAAGCATTCTTGTGCCGAGACCTGCAGCCAGAATTACTGCTTTTGTTACTTTTTTCATATCGGTATCTCCTTAAAAATATGTCAAATTCTTTTATCTGAAAACAACGGACCTGTTATCCAGAAATGCAGTTCTTGTTAATGACGCGGCGTTTTTTTGCCCGGTTTCATCTGCATATGCAGCAGTCAGCAGTGCAGGGCTGATATTGCGGTCGTTCCCGCATGGGGAAATAATTTCATAAACAGTATAACCGTCGATCTCACCTGTTTTTTTAATTTGCATTTCTTCTTTCAGATCTATGCTGATTTCTCCGCTTTTTGTTTTTTTGACGACCGGTATTGAATTACTGCTTATAAATTCATCAAACATCGAAACGTTATCGTCGGATATTTCAAGTCTGTATACGGCTTTTTCGATATACTTGAAATCTCTGTCTGAATCGTATATCTCCAAAAACGAAATACCGTCCGGCGCCTGCCCATTCATTCTTTCAAGCAGAACGGAGTATTCTGGCGGATCAACGAGCTTTATGTCAAGCAGTTCTCTTTCTCCGCAAACTCCTGTAGGCAACGCGGCAGAAAAAACCATGTACGGATGTGGGTTGAAGCCCTGTGTGTACCAGATCGGTATTTCAGCTCTTGCCATTATTCTTTGCATACAGCGGTTGAGATCTAAATGGGAAATATATTTCGCATATCCTTTTTTGGAAAAAGCTACTCTTGTCATGGGCATACATCTCCCTTGCAAAGTTTGTTCACTCCGCATCCGGCGCATTTTTCGGCGCAGCTCGGCGTTGTTTCCTCTTTGTATGCCTTTTCGCATTCGCGACGCAGAAAATCCGTTGTTATCCCTGAATCAACAAAACTCCATGGAAGTTCTTCTTCAAACGGACGTTTTCTTGCGGTATATGAATAAAAATCGATGCCGCATTCGTCGGCAGCCTTCTGCCATTTTGAAAAATCAAAATGTTCCGACCATGCGTCGAGCCTGCATCCAAGCCTCCATGCCGTCTGAATAAGTCGGGATATTTTTCTGTCTCCGCGTGCAAAAACACCTTCCAGAACAGTCGTATCGGCGTCATGATACTTGTAATGAACCCGCTTTGATGTTATTGACGATTTCAGCAGCTCCTGCCGTCTCTGTATCTCGTCAAGTGTCAGCTGCGCTTCCCACTGAAACGGAGTATGCGGCTTCGGCACAAATGTCGCGCATGAAATGGTTACGTTGATTCCCCGTGAACGGTTCGTAGCGTATTTATAAAAATAATCTACGACCTTTTCCGCAGTTTTAGCGATCCCGATAATATCTTCATCGGTTTCTGTAGGAAGACCGATCATAAAGTAAAGCTTTACTGCTGATGCACCGTTTTCAAACGCTATTTTACACGATCTTTCTATATCTTCATCGGTAATGTTTTTATTTATAACATTGCGCAGCCTCTGAGTGCCGGCTTCGGGCGCAAATGTCAGTCCTGTTTTTCGTATAGAGCTTATTTCGTCGCTTATTTCTTTTGAAAAATTGTCAATTCTCAATGATGGGACAGCAAGGCTTATTTTTCTTGGTATGCAATACTCTTTCAGTCCGTCCGCAAGCTCCGGCAGCTTCTGAAAATCGCTCGTTGAAAGTGAAAGAAGCGAGATCTCGTCATAACCGGTGCTTTTGCATAGTTTTATTGCATCTTCCTTCAGCCTTTCGACCGGTTTTTGCCTGTATGGCCTGTAAATTATCCCGGCCTGGCAAAAACGGCATCCGCGAATGCATCCGCGCATTATTTCAAGCGATATCCGGTCATGCACTACCTGCGCAAAGGGCACAACAAGCTTGTCGGGGTAATAAACATTCGGCAAATCATTAATGATCGCCCTCGTTACCTTTTTCTGCTTTTGACCGTGGTTAGGAACATATATCCCTCTTATGTCTTTTGCTCGTTCGAGAAATTCGTTTCTGTTCTTTCCGCATTCCTTATACAGATCAAACAGTTCATTTAAGTTCTCTTCTCCTTCGCCGATATCTATCACGTCAAAAAAATCGGCAACGGGTTCGGGATTGCACATGCACGGACCGCCTGCAAGAAGGATCGGCATATCATCGCTTCTGTCTTTTGCAAACAGGGGAATTCCTGCAAGATCAAGTATGTTGGCGATCCCGGTGTATGAAAGTTCGTAAACGAGAGTGAATGCAACAAAATCAAATTCTTTCAGTTCATCCTTTGATTCGAGTGCAAAGATCGGTGTTCCGGTCGAGCGTAAATACTCTTCCATGTCGGTGTTGGGCGCAAAAACTCGTTCGCACCATAAATCGTCACGCTCATTCATCATGTGATATAAAAGCTTCATACCAAGGTGTGACATTCCAACATCATAAAGATCCGGAAAGCAGTAAGCCACACGAGTATGAACGTTTTCTTTTGATTTATGAACGGAATTCAGCTCCGTTCCGATATACCATGACGGTTTTGAAACGGAAGAAAGTACGGAATCAATATTTTTTATCATTTTATACCGGTATTTTTATTATTTTTATATACATTTGTATATACATAGTTATTATATCTCAATGCTGCTCATTTTTCAAGGCATTTTACAAATTTTTACTATTTATTTTTACGGTGGTCCGAACCGACTTGAATAACATTTCCAAAAAGTTAAACCTCTGCAAAAAAGAATATGAATAATTTATGTTTTTTTATTTTTAAGCTTGACAAGCGTAAGAATTTTGTCGTATAATATCTTATAATGAATAAGTATATGTAAAAGGAGGTATTTCGCTTGTGAAAGGCAGCCGACCACCTGTTTTTGAAAGTCTTTTTTCGTATCTGAGTCGTCTTGATAAGCCGATACTTATCCTTGTTACAGCACTTTCAGCATGCGGCATGGTAGCAATTTCATCTGCTGTTATTGCCGATTCCTCCAAGTCCCGTTGCATTCCTATGCAGCTGATAGGGATTATCGGCGGATTTATAATAATGTTTATCGTCGCAAGAATAGATTATGAGTTTATCTGTAAGTTTTATATACCCATCGCGATCGTTTCGTCTGCTCTTTTGCTTGTTACCGCTATTTTTGCGGACAGTCAGGGCGGTAACTATAACTGGCTTACTTTCGGTTCTGTGAACATTCAGACATCAGAGTTTACAAAAACAGCTTTTATCGTAAGCATATCAACACATATTTCAAGAATAGAAGATAAGCTGAACAAGCCGGTTCATGTACTGCTTTTAGGCGTCCATTTTTTTCTTTATTTTATTCCCATCCTTCTTCAGCACGACCTTGGCTCAGCAATAATTTATGCTGTAATTTTTGTTTTCATTCTTTATTCTGCAGGGTTGAAATACCGATATTTTATCGTGGCGGCTGTAGCGGTGATCGCAGCGGCTCCCGTAATATGGCAATATCTTCGTGTTGACCAGAAAAAAAGGATCATATACGGTTTTCAGCCGGAGCTCGACCCTCTGAATTACGGCTATCAGCCTATTATTTCAAAACGTGCGCTCGGTTCGGGACAGATGTACGGCCTCGGTTTCGGCAACGGAATACAGACTCAGAACGCTCTCTTGCCGGCAAATCATACGGATTTCGTTTTTGCCATAATAGGTGAGGAATTCGGGTTTATCGGCTGTATCATAGTTCTTGCGCTTATAGTGGCTCTTGTGGTTTTTATTCTTCTTAACGTCACCAATATTAAAAACACCTGCGGCAAGCTTATATGCGTTGGCGTAGCCGGCATAGTTATCGCGCAAACGCTTGTCAATATCGGCATGGTCCTCGGTCTTGCGCCGGTAATCGGCGTGACGCTTCCTTTTGTTTCATACGGCGGTTCTTCCGTTATGAGCCTTTTCTTTGCCATAGGCATGGTTCAGAGCGTCCGCCAGAAGGAGCTTACAGACAACAGCCTTCGTTTCGGCGGAAAATCGAGACGGATAAACCCTGTCAATATCAATTTCAGCAACATCTCTAAAAATCGGGAGAAAAACAATACATGAAAAACAATCAATTTGATTTTGCCGTTATAGGCGCCGGAGTTTCAGGCGCGTGGATCGCATACGAGCTTTCCAAATATACTGCAAAAACATGTCTTATCGAAAAAGAAAATGACGTCGCTATGGGCGCAACAAAAGCGAACAGCGCCATTATTCATGCGGGGTATGACCCGGTTCCGGGCACTTTGATGGCAAAACTTAATATACGCGGAAACGAACTTGTAAGAAAACTCTGTAAAAAAATGGATATTCCGTTCAGACAGATCGGGTCTCTCGTTATTGCATTGACCTATGAGGATGAAGCAAAGATCCGCGAACTTTACGAAAGAGGACTTCAGAACGGAGTTGAGGGGTTGAAAATACTGAATAAAGCCGAAACGCTCTCTCTTGAACCGAATCTTTCGCCTGAAGTCAGAGGAGCTCTCTTTGCGGAAACCGCAGGCGTATGCTCTTCTTTCGAAATGAGCTGCGCTCCTGCAGAAGTTGCCGAAAACAACGGAGTTGAACTGATACGCAATTTTAAAGTAGATAATATCCGCAGCAACGGAGAATACACCGTGCTCGTTTCGTCCTCGGGTCAAACCGTATCCGCACGAACCGTAATAAACGCTGCCGGTGTCCATGCCGACGAAATAGCGAAGCTTTTCGGCGACGATTCGTTTACCATCACAGCCAGAAAAGGCGAGTATTCGATCCTGGACAATAACTGCGGAAACCTTGTTCATCATGTTATTTTTCAGCCGCCTGTCAAATACGGTAAAGGAATACTTGTATCGCAGACTGTTGACGGTAACATCATCGTCGGTCCTACCGCTGAAAATATCGACGATAAAGAGAATAAGGCAACCACGTTTGAGGGACAGCTCACTGCTTTTGAAGGCGCAAGACGTTCTGTTCCGTCCGTCAGCGAACGAGACGTTATCACATCGTTTACCGGCATACGTCCTATAGGAGGAAAAGGGGATTTTATAATCGGTTTTTCTGATTTTAATAACCGTCTTTTCAATGTCGCGGGTATAGAATCTCCCGGTCTTACCGCAGGTCCGGCAATAGGTGAGTATGTCGTTGAAAAAATAGCTGAAAGCGGTTTTGAATTTGTCGCAAAAGAAAATTTTGACAACAACCGAAAAGTAATCCGTTTCAAAGACCTTTCTGACGATGAAAAGAATAAAATAATAGCTCAGAACCCTCTTTACGGGCGCGTTATATGCCGTTGCGAAACAGTCACGGAGGGCGAGATAGCGGATTCCGTAACAAGAGGAGCCGGCGCAAGGGATGTTGACGGAGTAAAACGGCGTGTCCGTGCCGGTATGGGCAGATGCCAGGGCGGTTTTTGCGGACCGAGAGTAATGGAAATAATAGCAAGAGAGCTCGATATTCCGATGAGTGAAGTTACAAAATTCGGCGGCGCTTCACGAATGACGGAAAAAGAAATGATATAAATATCCGACATAAAAAATATTAACAGAGAGAATATAAAATTTATGAAAATGAATGTAAATGTTGCGGTGATCGGAGGCGGTCCCGCAGGGCTTGCCGCGGCGCTGGAATGCAGAAAAAACGGTATCGATAATATCCTTGTTATCGAAAGAGACAAACAGCTTGGCGGTATTCTTAACCAGTGTATCCACCCGGGATTCGGTCTCCATGTTTTCGGAGAAGAACTTACGGGACCGGAGTATGCGCAAAGATATATCGATATGCTGTCGGATACAGACATCAGAACAATGACCGACACAATGGTCCTTTCTCTTACTCTGCAAAAAGTGATCCGTGCGGTAAACACAACGCTCGGTGTCGTCGAAATACACGCAAAAGCAGTTATTCTCGCAATGGGCTGCAGAGAAAGAACAAGAGGAATGCTTCGGATTCCTGGCACAAGACCGGCAGGTATATATACCGCCGGGACCGCTCAGCGACTCGTTAATATCGAAGGACTTATGCCCGGCAAAAATACCGTGATCCTCGGATCCGGAGACATAGGCCTTATCATGGCAAGAAGAATGACTCTTGAAGGCGCAAAGGTCAGCGGAGTTTACGAAATTATGCCTAAAAGCGGCGGACTGAAAAGAAATATAGTCCAGTGCCTTAACGATTTCGGGATCCCTCTTCATCTCAGTAAAACAGCCGTCGAAATACACGGTCGTGAAAGGATCGAAGGTATTACTGTAGCTGCTGTCGACGAAAATCTTTCTCCGATCAAAGGAACGGAAGAATATGTCGAATGCGATACGCTGCTTCTTTCTGTCGGACTTATTCCGGAAAACGAGCTTTCAAGAGGCGCAGGAATACTTATCGATCCCAAAACTAAAGGTCCGGTATGCGAAAGCGGTTTTGAAACATCTGTTCCGGGCATTTTCGCGTGCGGAAACGTTTATAAGGTTTATGACCTTGTTGACAACGTAACAAAAGACAGCGTTCTCGCAGGCAGATACGCTGCAGAATATATAAGATCAAAAAGTGAGTAAAGAAAAAATATGCAAACAACTAATGTTACATGTGTGATTTGTCCGAAAGGATGCAATATAGAAGTCGATCACGAAAACAGAGACGGCAAAGAAGTCGTTCTGGCTGTAAGAAACAATAAATGTCCCAGGGGCTACAAATACGCGTCTGCAGAGGTAGTGAATCCCGAAAGAGTATTGACTTCAACAGTCCGCCTTGCAGGGGGCACTTATCCGAGACTTTCAGTTAAAAGTGAACATCCCGTTCCGAAAACATCCCTTTTTGACTGTATGCGCGAAATAAGAAAAGTATCTGTCACATCCCCGGTAAAAATGGGCGATATCATCATCGAAAATGTTGCAGGAACCGGCATCAATATCGTCGCTACTCATAGCGGTTGACGAATCGTCAAATGTTGAAGAATTTTAACAAAGTCGCACTTGAAAAACAAGGGAATCTGTGCTATAATACCAAAGGTTTGCTGGTATGGCTCAGCAGGTAGAGCAGTTCACTCGTAATGAACAGGTCATCGGTTCGAATCCGATTACCAGCTCCAAGACCCCTTGCTTTTGCAGGGGGTCTTTTGTTATATATTCACCTCGGAAGAAAAACAATTTCCGTGAAAGGAACATGAAATGAGAATTCTTTATCTTGATCTCGATACTCTTCGTCCCGATCATCTCGGCTGTTACGGCTATCACAGAAACACATCGCCGAATATAGATTCCGTAGCGAAAGACGCGGTTCGTTTTGATAATTATTACTGTTCCGATGCTCCTTGTCTCCCGTCAAGAAACGCACTTATGACAGGTCGTTTCGGTATACATTCAGGGGTCGTCGGTCACGGCGGTACTGCAGCTGATATGCGCAGAGAAGGCTGCTCACGCGATTTCTGCGATAAGCTCAATGTCTCGAGCCTGCCCGGTTTTTTACGCAGACAGGGGCTTCGGACCGTTCTTGTCAGCCCGTTTGCGGAACGTCATTCATGCTGGCAGTTTTATGCCGGCTTCAGCGAAATGTATAATACAGGCAGACAGGGCGGAGAATCCGCCGATGAGATATCTCCCGTTGCGCTCGACTGGCTTGAAAGGAATGCTGAAAAAGATAACTGGTATCTTCACGTTAATTTCTGGGATGCGCATACTCCGTACAGAGCGCCTCTTTCGTTCGGCGAACCGTTCGCAGACGATCCTCTTCCCGACTGGATAACAGACGAAGTCCTTGCTGAGCATGTCCGTCATGTCGGACCGCATTCCGCGAGAGAGATAGGTATGTATAACAGCAATGAAAACCCCAACGTTCCGCGCCATCCCGGCGAAGTCGTAGACAGAAAAGGGCTTCGCAGGATGTTTGACGGCTATGATACAGGTATTCTTTACATGGATACTCACATAGGCTATATTCTCGATGCTCTTAAAAGGGCGGGAGTTTATGACGATACCGCGATCATCATAAGCGCCGATCATGCCGAGAATATTGGCGAACTCGGTCTTTACGGCGAACATGCCACAGCCGATTATGTCAACTGCCGTATTCCTATGATCATAAAGTGGCCCGGGGGAAAGACAGGCACAGACGATAATCTTCATTATAATCTTGATTTGCTGCCTACGTATGCCGAACTTTTCGGGGGACAGCAACATTCTCTGTGGGACGGTGAATCGTTCGCAGATTGCATCGTTCCCGATACTGCGGTTCCGTCAAAAACGAGGGACTATCTCGTTTTATCTCAATGCGCCCATCTCTGCCAGAGAGGCGTTCGCTTCGGAGATTACATTTATCTCAGATATTACCATGACAGTTATCATCTTTACCAGAAGGAAATGCTATTCAATATTAAACACGTTC
>JAEEGH010016186.1_pt1 | contig 16067 bp, 13 predicted proteins | sample 9134181 | NCBI WGS metagenome assembly JAEEGH01 (sample SAMN16246544, study PRJNA631951) | gut metagenome | biome: gut microbiome; feature: rumen; material: DP-attached | host: Bos | place: Iran: Karaj | collected 2018-10
CCATTTTAATTTTCCCAATTTAACTAGGTCAAAACTTGTCAGCCTGTCGTGCAATATGTCAAATAGAGCGTTGCCGCTCGTCTTCTCTAAGATTGCAGGGGCAAAGATAGGGAATATTTCTGAAACGACAAAGCATTTACTCACTTTTTTCATATCACGGACTGATTATTATTGCAGTTACAAACTACCATTGCCATCTTTCAGGCGGTAGATGATGTGATTGATCATTCTGCCTACTGTATTCAGTGTACGACGATCTGCTGCTGAGAGATAGATGTGGTAATCGTTGTAAAGATGCATATTCAACTCATTATAATCAATATCCGTAAAGGCAGGATTGCCGTCAAAACGCAACGCCTTCTGCTTATTACAAAAGACAAACAGGTCTAAAAGTTCCTGTCTCTGTTTATCGTAGTTTTCCATCTCAATTTTCAGCATCTCTCTGTACTCAGGTGTCGTTTCTGCTTCGACATAGAGCATCAGTTCCTTCATGCTTTGGAGGGTCCAGTCAGCATCATGATCTACTCTGATGCCGAAATTGTGTCGAAGGAGGAAAAGGAATTTGTCATTATCGAAAGAATAACCTTCAACATTATCGTAGTCGCTCACTACCAAATAACGGCGACGGCAAAACTCAAATACGTACAAGAAATTGCTCATGAGTGGCGTATATGGTACCTCTCCTAACTCAATCAGTTTATATGGGATCTCCTTCAACTTTAAGCAAGAGGCTTGCTGTTTACGAAACTCATCAAATCCGCCAGACTCTAGTATCATTCTAAACATCATGTCCTTTTCTTCACCAGACATGTTGTCAACGAGATTGTTCATTTCTTCTTTAGTCATAATTTCAATTTTAAAATTTAACACTCTGTGAAATCATATAGCAAACTCCCAAGCCAAACAGATGCCTGTATCGCCATAAGGCAGGAATTTCCAAGTAGAACCCTTCCTCAGTGAGAGGGATCGCCACCCAAGCACAACATCCCCAGATCAAAGCTGTATAAGAAAAGATTCTGGGAATACCTGACATAACCATGACTGCAACAATAGCCATGTGGAGGTAAGGAATACCTTTAGTTACAATATCTAATGTCATACTCTGTTATTATGAACGAATCTGATTACACTGCATATTTAATGGCACTATGGTATCACCTACCAAGCACATCGTCTTAGAAAGACAACGAGCAACTTCCTCTTCTGGGTTACAAATGTTAAATATGAGGAACAACTTATTCGTGTCATTAGAGGAATCATAATCAATGTGTGTTCTACCGAACTCCAGATTATCCAGAACTTCTCCAAAATGAAGTGCAAAATTGTGTAGATCGGAAAAAGAAACACCTGCTTTTCTGTTAAACGATCCTCCTACATATAAATAATTACATCCAAATACCATCTTTCTGACTAATGGGTTATTGTTTACCACATCGGCAAAACGGCCCCAAGCAACATCCTGCCAATTATCCATCTCCTCTGGAGTAAGGCGAATCACTCCAACGGCCTTACTTTCACTGTCAAAGGCTTCGTCACCTAGTATCATCCAATTCTTTACCATATCATTATAATTTATTAGGTTCGTATTCTACGGCGTATATATTATATGCAAATACTTCATCGTTGTAGTCATATCTGCCTTGGCAATTACATATTCCTAGATTATACTTTTTATTGAGATATTTGCGTATCTTAGAGAATAATGGTCCATGTGGAGTCTTTTCTTTTACTTCCATAACCTTGTCTATATAACAGTGAATCATTTCATGTATGATAGCTTCACGAATTACCCAATCTGGTTCATATGTTGTCATAATATCAATCCAGATTTCAGGAATGTCATTATATCCATAATATTGGCCCAAACATCCATAATAGAGAGACATCGCATTAAAACGGAATTTACAAGGTGGTAGTTCACCTGAAAAGTATAAATGGTTATATTCATTGTATTTCCTTTGAACAAGCTCTTCTGTTATTTCTTCATAAGGCTCTATCGGAATTTTAGTAATGGGATGTTTCATACATTTCTTATAAAGATTCTCTATATTTTCTGTATTGCCAGGAGTTTTTCCAACGATCTATCTCCCAGGCGCGGTTTACCATTTGGGGATGGGTGTAGAAGGCTACTCGGCAATTCTGCTGAATACGATCTATCCATGAGGATCTTTCAAGACTATGGTACTCGCGAGCCTGCTCTACAAGCTGGTAAGGACTGCCCTTTATCTCCTTCATACCACAAGTGAGTTTCAGCATGGCCATCTGAAATGTACGCTCCCCTACTACGGCCGCAGCACAACGATCAGCAGACAGTTCACTCTTGCGGCTCCAGTATTGCATAGCCATCAAGGCAGGCCCCAAAGTGGCATAGGATAACAACTCCAACCAATAGCCTAACTCATGGATGGTTCGCAACAACGTATTATACAAGGTGTGCTGGCAAAGGATATGACCACACTCATGAGCAATGATGCAACGCAACTCGTCGATGTTCATCCGCTCTACGATAGAACTGCTTAACGCAATGAACGTGTTGGTTTCACCATAAGTATAGGCGTTCATTACAGGATCGTTGTAGATATAGAGCTCAGGCTCTCGTATGCCAACTGTCTTCACAACCCCTTGGAAAGCAGAATAGAGACTGGGGAAATTCTCGGCATTGACTTTCAGCAGCATACCAAGGTTCTCACCACGAAAAAGCTGCTCATAGCCATACTCCATCGAGAGTCTTATAAGTTCATCGAATCCCTTCAGCCGACGCAGCACCTGTAATGCCTTGGCATCCTCTGGATGCATGATATCTGAAGCTTTCATAGGCTAATACTTTTGGGTTAATGATGCTGTCTGACGGAAGCGCATAGAGGCTACCATGATAACAGCGGGAATCATGACACGATAGGCAGGAGAAGCAATATCACTCAGCGTCCAGCCTGCCAAGAGCGCCCAGCCTATAGGACCCGCTGCCATTCCCAAGTATCGACTAACAGCACTCATGCCCATCATACCAATCCAACGACCTAACAGCATACTGGCAATTCGTGACGTGACATAATAGATCATCTCTGTCAGCAAATAAGTGTTTCTGCGGATGGCAAACAAGATGGCAGTTACAAGCATTTGGTGGTTCAGGCTCTTGTGAGGAATACCAGCTTTGTCGGCCAGTTTTCTCAGTTCTTCATCAGATAGTTTGCTGGTAGTCTGTTCGCAGATCGTAGTCAGCAGTTCACGTTCCATAGCTGGGGTGTCATCACAGTCATTCACTTTAACACCCATCCTCTTACATACGCGTCTTACAATCGTCTCATAACTGTCTGCTTCTCCTTTGCGACAGATCGTCCTGACAGTATTGCTGCCGAACTTCCGCAACTCTTCCGCCAGCTCTGCTGCCATCAGGTTCATTTTGTCCGGATAACAGTTGAGATAGGCATCCGTATCCGTCAGTTGCTCACTCAGCCTTACCTCACCTTTATTATTATAGGTGAGGATATCGCACAACGTACGAAGGTCATCATTCTGGCAACTGGCCAAGAACATTAAATCTTTGTCTTGTTTCATATCTTTACCCTCCATTTTAAGTTTCTGGGTGCAAAGATACGGGCAGGGGCAGACAAAACCTGTCCGATGGATATTTTTATTTTAATTGCTATGTTGACTTACAGGGGTAACAATAACAAATGGCAAGAGTTGGCCGCAACGCGCAACGTAGCAACATGCAACTTTTGTGGAAAGCGAATCGACTGAGGAGAAGGATTATTTGTATTAATATATTAATATTATATATATATTATAATATATATATAATATTATAATAATATACTCCCTTTCTGCTGATTCTGGCATTTCGAAAAGTTGCGCGTTGCTTTGTTGCGCGTTGCGCCCTTCGAAATGGCCCAAAAATAATTCAAAAATAATTCGAAAAATATTTGGTTTGTATTGAATTTTTTTGTACCTTTGCACTGTCATTATGAAAGACGCAGAGATGCATGATTAAGGATAAAAATTGCTAGATTTAAATCTAGATTTTGCGCGCATTAATGGTAGCAATATTTTTCTTTAATACACGATATTCAGGCGTTTGATTATGACTATGAAAACATTTAACATCAACTATTCGATTTGTTTTTTTTATTTATGGCTATTAAAGTTATTGCACAGCGTCGTGAAGTTAAGCTCGGTAAGAATCCTGGAATGAAGTTCGTGATGCGACCTGACCTCTACGTACCCATCGCCGAGAAGAAGGTGTTTCAGGAGGCTTCTACCCACTCAGGTATCTCCTCAGGTGTGATCAAGGCTGCTTGGGATGCTGCCGGTGAGGTGATCCGCACCTGGGCGACTGAAGGTCACTCTATCCCCCTGCCCGGACTTGGCACAATGCGCTTTGGCGTGCGCTCGAAGGCTGTTGAGAAGCTGGAGGATGTGAAGACAAACCTGATCAGTGTGCGTCGTATTATCTTCACGCCTAACGTGGAGGTGAAGGATGAGCTGAAGAACACCTCGATCCAGATTACCTGTCTCGATGAGGATGGCAACGTGCTGAAGCGCGTGACTTCGGGTGACAGCGGTGAGATTGAGGACACTGAGAACGAGAACGGTGGCAGCACCGACAACGGCTCAGGCAGCGGCTCAGGTGGCAACGGTGGCAATACCAGCGGTGGAAACACAGGCGGCGGTGACGGTGGTGATGATCTCGATAAGAATTGATTATGACGAAAAAAGAGACTACTAAGTTTATTGTGCAGATTATCGTGTCGATTGCGAGTGCGATCCTAACTGCACTGGGTGCAACATCCTGCATAGGACATTAAACATTAAAAGAATGAATCCTCGTCAATGGGCGAGGATTCATTTTAGGAAGATGTCGAACTTTTCGTTGTAGTCGGGCGACTCGATAGAGAGCAGGTTGAGCACCGAATGGAAGATGTAGTGCTGTTCGAGCAATGCGGGCAGCTCGCCTACCGGGGCATCCTGAGACTTGGCCGTCGGCTTGTAACGCCTGAAATTGTCGGAGGTCCACACGAGGAAAGGTATCTCATATTGCTCCTTGGGCGCAAGTTTCATGGGCAGGCCATGCATGAACATGTTGTTTTCACCCAGCGACTCACCGTGGTCGGAGATGAAGATCATGGCAGTGTGCCAATCTGTCAGTCCGCGCAGGGTGTTGATGAGCCCGTCGAGCAGGAAGTCGGTATAGCGGATGGTGTTGTCGTAGGCATTCACCAGGTTATCCACCGGCTGATAGACATGGAATTCCTCAGGACACTTGTCGGCGTATTTCGGGCCGTGACTGGTGCTGGTGTGCAGGATGATGAGCACCTTGTCCTTCTTGCTGGAGAGGATGCGCTCACGCAGGCCTGCGAAAAGGATACCGTCATAATCCCTGTTGACATCGGGGTACATCTTGCCCAGATCGACATCCGTGAGGTATTCGTCGATATGGATGGGCGGCTCGCCCCAGTTGTAGGTGCGCCACGACACATCGACACCCGTGCGGAAGGCGTAGTTGGGCAACAGCTCATAGAGGTCGCCGCTGTCGATGGGCTCGAGGATGGCTTTGGTGCCAGCCGTGGTGTAGGTAGCGCAGGCGTTGGCCTGATAGACCTTCAGTCCCTCCTGCTTCGACAACAGCGGATTCGTGTCGCGCTGATAGCCGTAGAGCTGGAAGTTGGCTTTCCTGGCTGATTCGCCGATGACGAGCACCACCACCGCCTTTTCATGGTCGGTGATCTGACCGTCGGCCAGTTTGATCTCTTCGACCTGTTCGTCGTGCTGACTGCTGAGGACGCGACAGGTGTTCACCAGATAGGACCAGGGCTGTAGGAGGCCGCCCAGTTCGGTGTCGTGCTGACTGATCCAGAGCGTCTGACCGATGTGCATCAGGGCGATGACGAGGACGACGGCCAGCGAACTGCCACAGCAGACGGCCAGCTTCTTGGCCTTGCCATAGACCACCGGCTGCCACAGACAGTAGAGGGCCGGGAGCACACCAAGCCCCAGGATGCACAGCCACAACGACCAGCTGAAGAAGCCTGAGGCTTCGGAGTAGCGGGTGTTGAACACGTTCTCGATGGTAGTGGCATCGATGATGACACCGTAGGTGAGGATGAAATGGAGGGCCGTGGCGTTGATGACGGCCAGAACGGCCAGCAGAACGCGCCCCACCACCCGCAGCAGCCACATCACCAGGTAGGTCATCATGAAGTTGAGCACTAACATGATGACCACCAGGGATGCGAGCAGGAAGAGTTTCCCACCCGTCGGTTCATCGGTATTCTGAGCCACATAACTGAAGAAAGGGACATTGTAAAACAACAATGTCCCTAAGCTCACGATACTTGAGAACGTGAATAACGATTTACTTGCTGTCAGCCTCTGCCTGCTTGGTTTCAGGTGCATCCTCACCATAGTAGTTATAGTAGGCATTATAACGGTTGTAACCCCAGTTGCTGTTCAGACGGTCGGGATCGAGCTCCTTGGCCTTGTCGAAGTATTTGATGGCCTCCTGATAGAGGGCTCTCTTAGCGTTGGGATCCTCTGTGTTCTGAGCAGAGAGTGAGAGTGCAGTACCAGCGTAGGTCTGAATCATGGCCACGTCGCCCTTGATCTCACAAGCCTTCTTCAGTAAGGCAGCAGCCTCCTCGGGCTTCTCGTTGAGGATACCAAGACCCTTGTCAGCGAGGGCTACGAAGTTGTTGGGGTTAGCTGCGAGGGCATCGTCGAGCACCTTGAAAGCAGCGTCCTTCTGGCCGATGCCATACAGGGTGTTGTAGAGCTTCTCCATCACACCGTCGGTCTTGTGCTCAGCATAGACGTCCTTCAGCTTGTTGCAGTAGCTGAGAGAATCTTCATGGGTCTTCAGACCGTCGCCGAGGATCTCGAGCTTCAGGTTGAGGGCGTTCTCATACTCCTGAGGATCCTTCATGGCGATGTCGGCCAGCTGGTTAGCCATGTCGATATCCTTGTCCTGATAAGCGAAGACAGCTGCAAAGCGGGCTACCTGGCCGAAGAAGTCCTTCTGCTGGGTGCGGTCGCACTTAGCGAAGAGAGGAGCTGCATCACTCAGCACGAAGATCTGCCAGTATTTGCGGGCATTGGCATTGTCACCTGCCGTTAAAGCGTCCTGACCTGCGTTCACGAGGGCGAAACGAGGAGAGGTCCACATGCGCTGGGCGTTCTTATCTGCGAAAGCGGGCTTTACCTTACCCTTCTCATTGGGCTGCTGGTCGTACTTGTCGCACTCCATAGCTGCACAAAGAGCATTGTAAGCACCATTATTCATGATGTTCATGTCAACGGGCTTCTCTTCCTTACCCATCTGCTTGTTCACCTGGTTCTCGGTTACAATGGCATTCTGAGCGTCGAAGTCATCCATAGCGAGGTCAACGAGCTTGTTATAAGCCTTGGCCTTCTCAGCGGGAGAAGCCAACTGATCGAGTGTGCTCTTAACGAGCTGTTCTGCTTCTGCATAGGTCTTTGCCTTGAGGATAGCCTTCAAAGCGTCACTGTCACCGGCAAATGCTGTAGCACTGGCTACGAACATCACTGCCATCATCATTAATTTCTTCATACACGTAAAAATTATTAGTTGAACGTAAATTTATTGTTTATTCCTTGTTATTTTCTTGAGTCTCAGGGGCTTCTGTCTCGTTCACGATCTCTGCCTCCTCGATATCGTCGTTCTCCTCAGAGTGCTGCACCTTGCAGACGCTGGCGATGACATCGTTCTTCTTGGCGAGGTTGATGAGACGGACACCCTGCGTGGCACGACCCATGACGCGCACATCGGCCACCTTCAGACGGATGAGCACACCCGACTTGTTGATGATCATCAGGTCGTTTTCGTCGGTCACCACCTTGATAGCTACCAGGCGACCCGTCTTCTCAGTGATGGCGAGGGTCTTCACACCCTTCGCACCACGGGCGGTCTTACGATAGTCTTCCACCTCTGAGCGCTTGCCGTAGCCGTTTTCAGATACCACCATGATGGTCTCGGTCTGAGGATCGTTGACGCATACCAGTCCTACCACCTCGTCGTCGTCGCCATCGAGGCGCATACCGATCACACCAGTAGAGACACGGCCCATCGTGCGGACGGCGTTCTCATCGAAGCGGACGGCACGACCGTTACGGTTGGCGAGCAGCAGCTCGTTGTGGCCGTTGGTCAGGCGAACGCCTACCACCTCGTCGCCCTCATTGATGTTGATGGCGATCACACCTGCTGCGCGTACATTTTTATAAGCTGCGAGACAGGTCTTCTTGATGATACCCTGCTTCGTGGCGAACACCACATAGTGGGAGTTGAGGAATTCCTCGTCATTGAAGTTCTTGATACGCAGTACGGCGTTGATCGAATCGTCGGGCTCGATGTTGAGCATGTTCTGGATGGCACGGCCCTTCGAGTTCTTGTCGCCCTCAGGGATCTCGTAACACTTCTGCCAGTAGCAGCGACCCTTCTGGGTGAAGAAGAGCAGCGTGTTGTGCATCGTGGCAGGATAGATATATTCCGTGAAGTCGTTGTCGCGATGACGGGCGGCCTTGGCACCGACGCCTCCCCTGCCCTGCTCGTGGAACTCATCGAGGTGGGTACGCTTGATGTAACCCATGTGAGAGATAGTGATGACCACAGGATCATCGGGATAGAAGTCCTCAGCATTGAACTCGTGGTCGAATGGAATGATCTCCGTACGACGCTCGTCACCATATTTCTCCTTCACTTCGAGGAGATCCTGCTTCATCACTTCCTTACAACGCTCAGGATTGTCGAGAATCTCCTGCAGGTCGGCGATGAGCTTCATCAAGTCATCGTACTCCTGATGGAGCTGATCAACACGCAGACCAGTGAGCTGAGCCAGACGCATATCGACGATGGCCTTTGACTGGAGCTCGTCGAGTTCGAAGCGAGCCTCCAAGTTACGCTGGGCATCAGTTGGTGTCTTACTATTTCTAATAATGTGTACCACCTCGTCGATGTTGTTCACAGCGATAATCAAACCTTCGAGGATGTGGGCACGCTCCTGGGCTTTCTTCAGATCGTACTTGGTGCGACGGATGGTCACATCATGACGGTGCTCTACGAAGTACTTGACGCACTCCTTGAGGGAGAGCAGACGGGGACGACCCTTCACCAGGGCAATGTTATTGACTGAGAATGAGCTCTGTAGAGCCGTCATCTTAAAGAGTTTATTGAGTAGCACGTTGGCGTTGGCATCGCGCTTGCAGTCAACCACGATACGCATACCCTGACGGCCAGACTCATCGTTGACGTTGGCCACGCCCTCAATCTTGTGCTGGTTAGCCAGGTCGGCGATATAGGCCACGAGGTCGGCCTTGTTGACACCATAAGGAATCTCCGTGACCACAATTTTGTCATGAGTTTCTCCACTCTCGATCTCAGCCTTGGCACGCATCACGATACGGCCACGACCTGTCTCGTAGGCATCACGCACACCCTGCAGACCATAGATATAGGCACCTGTGGGGAAGTCGGGACCAGGGATATACTGCATCAGGCCGTCGGTGTCGATATCAGGGTTGTCGATATAGGCACAGCAGCCGTCGATGACCTCAGCGAGATTGTGGGTTGGCATGTTGGTAGCCATACCTACAGCGATACCGTTACCACCATTCACAAGGAGGTTTGGCACCTTGGTAGGCATGACGGTGGGCTCTTCGAGCGAGTCGTCGAAGTTGTTCATCATATCAACGGTGTCTTTCTCAAGGTCGTCCATGATATGCTCACCCATTTTGGAGAGTCGGCACTCCGTGTAACGCATGGCGGCTGGAGAGTCGCCATCGATAGAGCCGAAGTTACCCTGACCATCTACGAGTGTGTAACGCATGTTCCAGTCCTGGGCCATACGTACGAGGGCACCATAGACGGAGCCGTCGCCATGGGGGTGATACTTACCAAGTACCTCACCTACCACGCGCGCACATTTCTTATAAGGTTGGGTAGAGACGTTGTTGATGCCCATCATACCATAGAGGATACGACGGTGTACGGGCTTGAAACCGTCGCGCACATCGGGAAGGGCACGCGCCACAATGACTGACATGGAGTAGTCGATGTAGCTGGACTTCATTTCCTCCTCGATGTTGATTTTGATAATTCTGTCGTTGTCGAATGTTTGATCCATTAAAAAAATCCTTTTTTATATTTGTTTTTTACTTACTCGTTTTTATGAAAAATCGCGTTTAAGGCACTTTTTAAGCCCGCTGACGCGTTTTTAACCGTGCAAAGGTAGGCATTTTTTCATAAAGAGCCAAACCTTTTAAGCTATTTTAAAAGGAATTGCTCTCTTTTTTGCAGGGTAATCCCTAAATAGACCTTTTTCCCTTTCTTTTCTTTCGTCACCAAAAGAAAATGAAAAAATGGCATGGTATTTGCAATTTTCTTTGTATATTTGCAAAGTGAAAGAAAGGAATTAGTATTTTATGACGAGTCAATTTTCGCCAAAAGTATCGGAAATACTGGCTTTTTCACGTGAAGAAGCCGCTAGACTGGCCAGTCGCTCTGTCGGACCAGAGCACCTGCTGTTGGGTATGCTCAGGAGCAACGACGGGCCAGTGATAGACCTGTTTCACCGTCTGAACCTGAATCTGCAGTCTGTTAAGACAGAACTGGAGCAGCGCGTGAGAGAGGATGAGATCGGTGTGCCCATCCACACCACAGACCTCGTGCTGAACGAGAAAGCCAGTAATATTCTGAAACTGGCCGTGCTGGAGGCACGTATCCAGCGTACAACTAAAGTAGATGAACAGCACCTGTTGCTCGCCATTCTGCATGACGCAGTGAACAACGGTGCCAAACAAGTATTAGAACTGAACAATATGAATTACGAAGACGCTATGGCGATGCTGTTTGCCCCCAAGAAGGAGAACGGTATCACTAACGGTATCGGCCTGCCCGATGAGGACGAGGACGAATATGATGACACGATGTCGGCTGGTGCTGGATCAGCCAACAAAGGTGCTTCTGCCACGACGGCGCAGAAGAAGCCAGCCTCGAAGACGCCTGTGCTGGATACCTTTGGCACAGATCTGACAGCCGCTGCTGCAGAAGGCAAACTCGATCCCTGTGTGGGTCGTGAGAAGGAGATACAGCGTATCATCGAGATCCTAGGTCGTAGAAAGAAGAATAATCCTATTTTGATAGGTGAGCCTGGTGTGGGAAAGAGTGCCATCGTGGAAGGACTGGCACAGCTGATCAACGCCCATCACACGAGTCCGATGCTCTTTGGCAAGCGTATCTTCACCCTCGACATGACGGGTGTGGTGGCAGGTACGAAGTATCGCGGACAATTTGAGGAACGCCTGAAGGCCCTGATGAAGGAGCTGGAGGCCAACCCAGAGGTGATCGTGTTTATCGACGAGATTCACACGATTATCGGCGCTGGTTCCACACCTGGTTCGATGGATGCTGCGAACATTATGAAACCTGCGTTGGCAAGGGGTACGATACAGTGTATCGGTGCCACCACGCTCGACGAGTATCGCAACTCCATTGAGAAGGACGGTGCCTTGGAGCGCAGATTCCAGAAGGTGCAGGTGGAGCCGACCACGAATGAGGAGACGCTTCAGATCCTGAAGAATATCAAGGACCGTTATGAGTATCATCACCATGTGACCTATACGGACGAGGCACTGTTGGCGTGTGTCAAATTGACAGACCGCTATGTGACAGACCGTTTTATGCCTGATAAGGCCATCGACGCCTTGGACGAGACGGGCTCACGCGTACATCTTTCTAATTCACAGGTACCTCCTGAGATTGCTGAGAAGGAGAAGGAGATTGCCAATGTGAAGGAGAAGAAACAGCTGGCCGTGAAGAATCAGAACTTTGAACTGGCTGCTGGCTATCGTGACAGACAGACCCAGCTGGAGGCTGAGTTGAAGGAGATGAACGAGCGCTGGAGCAAGGGTGAAGGCGAGGAGCGCCAGGTGGTGGATGCTGAACAGGTGGCAGAGGTGGTGTCGATGATGACAGGTGTTCCTGCGCAGCGGATGGCAGAACAGGAGGGTATCCGACTGAAGGGTATGGCTCAGGAGCTGAAGAACGCTGTGATTGCCCAGGATAAGGCTATCGATAAGATGGTGAAGGCCATCCAGCGGAATCGTGTGGGATTGAAGGATCCCAACCACCCCATTGGTGTGTTTATGTTCCTCGGACCTACGGGTGTGGGTAAAACCTATCTCGCCAAGAAACTGGCTGAGTTTATGTTTGGCAGTCCTGATGCCCTGATCCGCATCGACATGAGCGAATATACGGAGAGCTTTAACACTTCGAGACTGATTGGTGCGCCTCCAGGCTATGTGGGCTATGAGGAAGGCGGCCAGCTGACAGAGCGCGTGCGCCGTCACCCCTACTCGATTGTGCTGCTCGACGAGATTGAGAAGGCCCATGGCAATGTGTTCAACCTCTTGCTGCAGGTATTGGACGAAGGTCGTCTGACAGATGGAAACGGACGCTTCGTGGATTTCCGCAATACAGTGATCATCATGACCTCGAATGCTGGTACGAGACAGTTGAAGGACTTCGGACGAGGTGTGGGTTTCAGTGCAGCTGGCAGTACGGGGCTGATGCTAGACGAAAAGGATAAGGAACATGCACGCAGTATCGTGCAGAAGGCACTGTCGAAGCAGTTCTCACCTGAGTTCCTGAACCGTCTGGATGAGATCATCACCTTCGACCAGCTTGACCTCGATGCCATCAAGAAGATTATTGATATCGAACTGAAGGCTCTCTATAAGCGCATCGAGCAGATTGGCTATAAGATCAATCTGGCAGAGGATGCCAAGGAGTTTGTGGCATCGAAGGGCTATGATGTGCAGTTTGGCGCCCGTCCGCTGAAACGAGCCATTCAGACTTATATCGAGGATGGCATCAGTGATATCATTGTGAATGGGAGCCTGCCGTTAGGCTCCGTGATACATATTACATTAAAAGATAATGAGTTAGCATTTAGCTAACTCATTTCTTTTATAATGCTTTGATGCTTCGCATCGAGCCCTCTCACGCTCGGCAAAGCTCAAGCATGCTTGGCTTTGCTCTCACTTAACCGAGGCCTTCGCACTCCTTCAGCCAAAGGGCGCTGGAGGCATCGCTTGGCATGCGCCAGTCGCCACGGGGCGAGAGACTCACGCTACCCACCTTCGGACCATCAGGCAGACAAGAGCGTTTGAACTGCTGATTGAAGAAACGGCGACAGAACGTGGTAAGCCATTTCTTGATGGTGATATCGTCGTAGGTGCCTGCGAATGCTTTCTGTGCCAGCATATAGATCTTCTTTGGACTGAAGCCGTAGCGCAGGAAGTAATAAATGAAGAAGTCGTGGAGCTCGTATGGACCCACAAGATCTTCTGTTTTCTGTTTGATATTACCCAATTCGTCGGCTGGGATAAGCTCAGGAGAGATCGGGGTATCCACAATATCGAGCAGCGTCTCCGTTGCCATCTCGCCAGAGACGTAGGTGACGAGGTAACGGATGAGCGTCTTGGGCACACCAGCATTGACACCATACATCGACATGTGATCACCATTATAGGTGGCCCATCCCAAGGCGAGTTCAGAGAGGTCGCCCGTTCCGATGACAATCGCATTCTCCTTGTTGGCAACGTCCATCAGGATCTGCGTACGCTCACGTGCCTGCGAGTTCTCATAGGTGATATCATGAACTTTCGGGTTCTGGCCGATATCCTCGAAATGCTGGGTGACAGCCTTAGCGATATTGATCTCACGGATAGTAACGCCTAATATCTCCATGAGTTTGACGGCATTGTTATGCGTACGATCTGTGGTGCCAAAGCCTGGCATTGTGATGCCAATGATACCTTTGCGATCGAGGTCGAGTTTATCGAATGCCTTGACTGTGACGAGCAGTGCCAAGGTGGAGTCGAGACCACCACTGATACCAATCACCGCCTTCTGGGCATTGATATGATAGAGACGCTTGGCAAGACCTGCCACCTGGATATTCAGGATTTCCTCACAGGCAGACTGCATATCTTCGTTCTTGGGGATAAACGGATGGGGATCGATCTCGCGCTCAAGTTCGAAGTCACGTACCTGCGTAGGCTTACAGGGTATCTCCAGCGCATGCGAATGACGCTGGGCATTGATGAATGTCGTATTCTGACGACGCTCTACACGCAGTTTCTCGATATCAATCTGACAGGCTTTGATCTGTGGTTGGATACTGAAACGATCGCCCTCTATCAGCAGATGTCCATTCTCATATATCATCGCATTTCCACCATAGACCAGATCCTGGGTAGATTCGCCAAAACCACTGCTGGCATAGACATAACCACTGATGGTGCGGGCACTCTGCTGGGCAAGCAGCGACTTGAGATAAGCATGCTTACCAATCAGTTCGTTGCTGGCAGAGAGGTTGAAGATGATGTCTGCTCCAGAGAGGGCGAGATTATTGCTGGGCGGAATCGGCGCCCATACATCCTCACAGATTTCCACGCCAAACTTCATGCCATTGGTCGTAACGAAAAGCTTGGGCTCTGCACTCACTGAAATGGAGCTGCCTGCAAAGAAAAATGACGTAGGATTCAAATCCTGGGCAGAGGAAAACCAGCGCTTCTCGTAGAACTCAGCATAGTTGGGCAGATAGGTCTTGGGGATGATGCCCAACAGCTGTCCACTCTGGATCACAGCGGCACAGTTATACAACAGGCCATTGATGATCACAGGCAGACCAATGATCGAGATGATATCGAGTTTACGAGTGAAATCGAGCAATGTGATGATGGCCCCCTCTGCATGATCGAGCAAAAGCTGTTCTTTGAAGAGATCCTGACACGTGTAGCCAGTGATACAGAGTTCCGGGAAAACTATCACCTCCACCCCACGGCCTTCAGCCTGGGCGATGATACTCTCTATCTGCTGGACGTTGTAATCCACATCAGCCACCTTCACTGCAGGAACGGCAGCTGCCACTTTTACAAATCCGTATTTCATAGCTTAACTTTTAAATCTTGGGGCAAAGGTAAATAAAAAAGCCCGAACTACCAAACGTTCGAGCTTTTTTCTTACAAGATGCAGTCGTGAGACACCAGTTATTGACTGGAACCACCAGCGATATCAAGCAGTTCGTTGGTGATAGCCTGCTGACGACCCTTGTTGTACTGCAAGTTGAGTTCGCGCAGCAGCTCATCGGCATTATCGGTGGCTGTCTGCATGGCAACCATACGGGCTGCGTGCTCAGAGGCATTGTTGTCGAGCAGAGCCGTGTAGAGCAACAGGTGGGCATACTTCGGAAGAAGTTGTGTGAGCACTGTGTTCATGTCGGGCTCCACGATGAAGTTATCGTTGAGCGGCTTCACGTTCTCCTTCTCTTTCTCCTGCTGGCGCTCACCACGCTTCTTGAGATACTCCTGCGACTCCTTTGTAGCAATGACGCTCGTGAGGTCGCGCTCATGATCGGCATTCAACTCCGACTCGATGTCGATGGGAAGGAAGGTCTTACGGGTAAGAATCTGTGATCCTGCACTCTTGAAGTGATGATAAATCAATTCTACCTTATCTATCTCACCCTCAGCGAATTTCGTTCCGAGTTCCATGGCGATATCAATGCACTTGTTGACATTTGGCTTGTCAGCTATTGCTGAGAATTCGCCTTGGATGTTCAGGCCCATCTTCTTGGCCTTCTCATAGACCTTTCGACCTATGGGATAGATCTCGACATTCTCGCTTCCAATCTCCTTGGCATAGGTATCAACAGCATTCAGCATCATCTTGATGGTGTTGGCGTTGAAACCACCACAAAGAGAAGAGTTCGACGTGAAGACGACAAGGGCTACCCTTTTCACAGGGCGCACCTGATCGTAGATGGTATGTGCCTCTGCCTCGGCTGCGAGAAACGACTTGAGGATGTGCTCCAGCATGGTCTCATAAGGCAGCATGTTCTGAATAGCTACCTGTGCATGATGCAGCTTGCTGGAGGCCACCATCTTCATAGCCGACGTGATCTTTCGCGTGGAGTTGACTGAGGCTATGCGGCCTTTAACTTCTTTCAGGCTGGGCATAGGCTATCAGACTTTATAGGTTCCCGCAATATCTG
>JAEEGH010016188.1_pt1 | contig 16066 bp, 14 predicted proteins | sample 9134181 | NCBI WGS metagenome assembly JAEEGH01 (sample SAMN16246544, study PRJNA631951) | gut metagenome | biome: gut microbiome; feature: rumen; material: DP-attached | host: Bos | place: Iran: Karaj | collected 2018-10
AGATGATGGATGCAAGGACCGATATCATAGGCCTTCAGGACATAACCAGAATCTGGGCATCTTTCCACTTTCTTCCAAGAGATCTTTATGCGTATAAAACGGGGCGCACAAAGAGGTATTTAAATAAATTCAGGCTTATCTGTGGACCAAACGGCGATCTTTTGGAAAAGACCGTCAGGCTGGCAAAGGATAAGCCTCTTCAGCATGCGGGAATTGCAATGCATGTACTTGCCGATACCTGGGCGCACATGTACTTTGCCGGAACACCTTCCCTTGTCATCAACAATGTAGATAATTCGTTTTTTGAGATCATAGAAAAAGACGGTGAGGAGATAGCAAGGCCTATCAGGTTCAGGCATAATCCTTCGGCTCCCGATGACATTGAAAAGGGTCTTTATACAAACAGTCTTTATCAGTCGAATGAAAATTCCATTATGAATTTAGGGCACGGAAGAGCAGGGCATTTCCCCGATTACTCTTTTGCCAAATATAAATATATGCCTGCCTGGGGAGATTACATGGAGGTCTTGAAGGACAACCCTTCGGACTACGAGAAGGCATTTACACAGATGGTATATGCTCTTAAGTACTTAAGGGGCGAAGAGGAGTCTTTTAACAAAGATACTTATGACACCTCCGTGATGGAGAAGTATGGCGACAGGATCAGAAGCATAATCACAAAGAGACAGCTAAATGCCTGCGCGGACTGGAAGAGCTTTGGAGAAGAGCTATCCGGTGAGAGCATTGAGGATTTTGATATTACGAAATATGAGGATGAGTACGACCTGATTCCTGCCGATTCCAAGAACAAGTCCTTTATTGGCAAATTCATTGAGGGAGCTATGTTGCAAAAGGGAATGGTGACGGATGAGATATCAAAGGCCGGCATAAATCACGCCGGATTTGTACTTCCAAAAGAACTTAATCTGAGGAAATCGGGATGACGAGACTACAGAAAATCAGAAATTCACTATTCGGGGTTGCCATGATGGTGGCAGCTGCTGTGATGGCTTATAAACCAAAGGATGCATACGGGAGCGTGATTGTCTTTATGGCACTGGGCTTTTTTGTTACGAGCATCGCAACGCTGGGGTACTACTTCACCATGGCCAAATACATGGTGGGTGGCAGAATGGTACTGTACAGAGGCGTCGTGCTGTTTGATTTTGCAATCCTCACAGGCTCGATCACGGATGTTCCGAGATTTTATGTGATCATTTATCTTGCAGTGCTCCACCTGTTCTCAGGACTTGTCGAGATACTAAGGTCAAGGGAGGCCAGAGCCAGCGGCGGAAGGGGCTGGAGACTCAAGCTCTTCCATGGAATCTTTAACATGTCGATCGCTATCGGATGTATTGTCCTTGCCAGAAGAGTAAATACCGCAGTCTATATGTACTGCTTTGGTATATTTTACTCGGGGCTTATCAGGGTGATACAATCTTTCAGAAAGACTACTTTTGTTTATATCAGGTGATGCAAGAGGAGATACTAAATCGGAGGATTGTAATGATAAATCACTTCAATGCTTTTATTTCTTACAAGCATGCTGACCTTGATAATAAGATAGCCGCCTCTATTGTAAAGGACTTGGAGCGCTTTCATATCCCTAAGAAGATACAGAAAGCTACCGGAGTAAAAAAGATAGAGAGGATATTCAGGGATAAGGACGAGCTTCCAATAACCAGTGACCTTGGGGATACCATATCACAGGCGCTTGAAAACTCTGACTTTTTGATCGTTATCTGTTCTCATAACACCAAGCTCTCAACCTGGGTTGAGAGGGAGATTGAGTACTTTTTGCAGAGCCATCCGATGAACCGGATCCTTACGGTGCTTTGCGATGGTGAACCAAATGAAGTTATTCCGCAGATTCTTTTAAAGGGAAAAGACATATTTGTGGACGAAAACGGTGTAGAGCACACCAGGGAAATCCCCTACGAGCCGCTTTCCTGTGACTATAGATTGCCTTACAGAAAGGCCAAGGCTGAGGAACTTCCAAGGCTTGCTGCTGCGCTTATCGGCTGCTCATATGATGAGCTGATAAACAGAAGGCGTCAGTACAAGATGCGCAGAATGAATGCGATCTTTGCAGGTGCGCTTACGTTAACGCTTGGTTTTATAGCGTATATGATGCACTCCAATGCGCTTATACAAAAGAACTATCTTGAGTCGCTTAAGAATCAGTCCAGATATCTGGCAAACGAATCGGAAGTAAAGTTAAACAATGCTAACCGAATTGAAGCTATGCAACTGGCACTGGCATCGCTCCCTGAAGGTGAAGAGGATATAAGGCCTGTAATTCCCGAGGCTGAAAGAGCTATCACCAAGGCTTCTTACTCCTATGTGTCACTTGAGGGCAGCAATATAGGTGCTGTTTGGAATTACAGAATGCCTGGGCGTGTAAAGAGCTTTAAGCTATCTGAGGAAGGCACATATTTTGCAGCTATGGATGAGAACGGTGTTGTTATGGCCTGGAAGACAGACGTCAGCCATGAGCTGGTTCTTTATGAGGACAATGCTACCGACAAGGGAACAGGCTTCTTCTTCCTTGGAGATGAAAGACTGATACTCTTGTGCCAGGGAAGCGTTTCAGCTTTTGACCTTAATGAGAGTAAACTTTTGTGGAAAATAGAGGATGAACAGTCAAAACAGCTCTTTGTCGATGATGTCTTTGTGCTGCCGGAAGGTGATCTTCTACTTCCCGGAGCAAAGGGAAATGTAGATATTGTTTCTGCAGATGACGGGAAACTTAAAAAGTCTTTCTCTCTTTTTGGAGATGATTCCAATATGCTGGATGTTACTGATTTTGTTATGTCTGAAGATGGGACAAAGCTCATCTATATTCTGGCAAACAAGACAGATATCAATAATTATATTTATAGTCTGCACGAGTATGACCTTAGCACCGGGGAGCAGCTTGTAAACGATGAGATCGGCAGATGGGTTACAAGTATAGTCTCGGCCGGTGACAATATCTATCTGGCATGCAAGGAAGATATGGACGGATCCAGCGTTCAGCTCATGAACTTTAGATTTGTAACGGAGGACAAGGCAGAGATCAAATGTATTTCCATAGAGGATCTTAGTGAGAAATGGACATCTGAAATTACAGCTACAGACGTGTATTTCAACGCAGAATTTCTTCCTCTGGCGGGCGGAAAGATTGCCTATTATGAGTCCGACACCTGCAGGATATGGGATGCAGAGACCGGAGAGATATTGGGAACTTATAATACCAATGATTCGATCATTGATATAAGCGATAATGACGGGGACGGAGAGCCGATGTTTATTACCAAAGGTGGAGCCACAGCAGCTCCGGCAACGTTTGGAGATAAGCAGGGGGTATCTGTCTTTGAGAGATTTACGGACAATCTGTCAGATGCTCTTGTCGGGGGAGGAGTCTATACATTAAGCGATAATGCAAGACAGGTAATATACTATGGAACCAAGGTTTATGATGAAGAATGGAAACTTATTGATGAGGTTCCTGATTTTAAAACAGGCAATACCTATTTACTAACTGAAGATGTATTGGCAATTCTGGATGATGAAGGTGAAGGAGCCAAGATCATCTTTGTTGATCCGGCAGAGAAGACCTACCTGGGTAAGTGTGTTTTGAGTGAAGATATTCCGTCCTACAGCTATAGACTGATAGGCTCATATAATGGCACGTTCTATGCAGCTGTAAGTAAAGGTCTTGTCCTAAGAATAGTGAAGGTCAATCTTTCTGACATGACACTGGAGGAAGAGGTGATCAACGATGATTACAGCAAGTATGAACCGTATTGCTTTTTGAAAAACGGAAAGCTTGTTTATATCAATAGCGGAGAAGGATTTGAATATACAATTGTTCAAAGGAATCTTGCCACAGGAGAAGAGAAAAAGGTTGAATTTAATACCGCCTTTAGCGACGTATATTACGTTGAGGAGATAGATAGCGTATATATTAATGCAGATACCGACCTTCTGGCTGATATCTCTAAAGAGACGATTACTGAGATTGACTTAGGAGAAGGTTTTGGAGACGCAGTCCTGGCTTCGGCAAACAGTGATGGCAGTATCATTGCTGTAAGCGACAGCGAGATTATAAAGCTCATAGGAAGAGATGGTGAAATTATTGGTGAGATATTCTGTGGTGGAGTCGCACCAATGGATATTACCTTTATAGATGCTGACGGAAAAGAGATCATAGTGGTGGCATACACTAATGGAACGCTTTACCGATATGATAAAGAAACCTTTGAATTCCTTGGAAAAAGTGATCTTTCTGTTATCGGATCATCATTTGTTTCAAATAAATACTTTGACTATGACAGTGAAAAGGGTATGCTCTATTTTAAAAACAGTGATATCACAGATGTGGTGGAGACAGATACCTGGGTCGAAGTTACATGTATCTATAATTCTTTTGGCCATAACAAAAAAACAGACACCTTCTTAACTTACGGTTATGACCAAAAGTCTACGGAAGGTGTCGTCGGATACTTTAAACATTATTCTGTTGATGAACTGATAAAAAAGACAAAGGATTATCTTCACGGCGAAGAGATGTCCGTGGAGCAGAAATCCATTTACGGAATTACCGGATAATTAAACCTCTGAATAGAGTCTGTTAAAGAGCGATCCTCTGATAATATATATGTCATGAGGATCGTCTTCACGACAGGCAATATAATCGCCCGGATTTCCAAGGTAGTATTTCTCACTGTCCCAGGCTGTGAAGACCTTTGCACCGCGGTTTAGAGTCTTGGCATAGATGCAGGAGGTATCTGTGGTGCTCACAGTCTTTGCAAACTCCATGATGGATTTCTTTTTGCCCGTAGTAAGGGACTTGATCTTTGGCGGGTATTCAAGAGTCTCTGTGTAGGGGCTCTCTTTTAATGTGTAGCTCTTTAGGAGCTTTTCTTCTTTTATGGGGTAGATCTCGCCCTCGATTCCAATCATTATATAAAGATCCGGCTCAACGGTTATGTCTACATCTCCCTCAAGAGTTCTGATGGAAACAAGTGTCTTTTCAGGGAAAACATCGGTGAGCTTAACGCAACCTCTGTCCTGAGGAAGCTTTTTGTATCTGCCCATTTTGGAAGTGTCAAGGGTGGTCTTTAAGGCGTAGATTACATCATAGCTGTCATAGTAAAGGCGGAGTCTTTCTTTAAGTATTTCGTCTGCACTTTTTCCTTCAATCTTCTCGGGACGGATGGATCCGCCGGCTTTGTAGATATGTCCGCCGCCGCCTCCGATGCCTTCTGCAAGGAAAGCAGCAAGATCGTTGGCATGAACTTCCTTGGAGCAGCTCCTTACAGAGAACTTGATCTCTTCAGGGCTCTCGTAGTAGGCGACGCAGACATCAACACCTGCAGTTTCCAGTGAGAAGTCACTCATTACTCCAAGGATATTGGGGTCGCAGGGTTCAGCCTGGATTATCATGTATCTGTTGTCATCAAAAAATTCGTATCCGAGGATAGCCTTTCCGGTTATCTTCAGCTCTTTTAAAGAGATATTGGAGTTGCTCATTCTGACAATAAGGCTCTTATTGACGATAAGCTCATCCATCATATCTCTGTCCAGAGGATGGGATACTTCGGAGAGTTTGTTGGTATCGGTATAAAGGCCATAGTATAGGGCAGTAGAGAGCTTTTTATTTGTGCTTATCAGCTCTTTTGCCTTTTCACCTTCTGCACATATCATGTCCCAGACGACAGTAGATGCGCTGCCGATGTTGCTGCGAACTTCAGAAAGCTCGGGCAGATCAACGGTCTTCTGGTGATGGTCTATTATGGCGATATTTTGCGCCTTTGACGTAGTCACATTTCTCTGGCCGTACTGGCAGTCAACGGTTATCAGAAGCTCAGGCTCTTCGTCGTAGTCAGGGACATACTCTACGGGAATCTTAAGCTCTTTTAACATGATCATAAGATTGCTCTTCTGTATCTTGTTGCGCCCTCTGTAGATAAAACGCACATCCTTGCCTGCGGCCTTAAAATATGTATAGAGGCCAAAGCCTGAAGCAAGTGCATCCGCATCAGGGTTATCGTGGCACTGGATCACTATATTTTCAAATTTCAGAAGGTCTTGTAGTTTCATAATATTTCCTTTTTCTTTGTTTTTTCAGGCGTATAAATTCTAACATAGTAGGATGGCCTTTGCCAATTTAGAGTTGCAACGGATATAATCTGTATATATGATTTAGGCGTTATGAATTTGATTTAGTTGAGGAAATGCATTTTATGATCATAAATACAGGGCAGAGGACTGATATCCCTGCATTTTATCCAAAGTGGCTTGCAAACAGGTTTAAAGAGGGAGAAGTCTGCGTCCGAAATCCATTTAATGAAGATAGGGTCAGCAGATATAGGCTAAGTCCTGACACCGTAGATGTGGTGGGATTTTGCTCTAAGAATCCTGCGCCCTTTTTTGAGTATATGGATGTGATAAAGGATTACGGACAGTACTGGTTCGTTACGATAACGCCCTATGGAAGGGATATTGAACCCGGGGTTCCCGACAAGCATAAGATACTGGAGGACTTTAAGGCGCTCTCGAAGATGGTTGGAATTAACAGCATCGGATGGAGATATGATCCGATACTGGTAAATGACAGGTATACCGTGGACTATCATCTGCGTGCCTTTGAGCAGATGGCTGCTGCGCTGGATGGGTACACCAAGACTGTTGTCATCAGCTTTATTGATCTGTATGAGAAGGTGAAAAGAAATTTCCCTGAGGTAAGCTCTGTCTCAAGGCAGGATAAGCATTTTCTGGGAAAAGAGATCGTGAAGATCGCCACAGCTCATGGCATGGTGGTAAAGCCCTGCGGAGAGGGCGAGTTTCTGTCGGAGTATGGCGCCGACTGCAGAGGCTGCATGACAATAGAGACTTACGAAAAAGCCATCGGAGCAAAACTCATCGTTCCAAATAAAAAGCCTGCAAGAAAAGAGTGCGCATGCTACCTTTCAGGTGACATCGGAGCCTATGACAGCTGCGGACATCTCTGCAGATACTGCTACGCCAACAATGACATCGAGGCAGTAAAGCGAAACATGAAGCTCCACGATCCCAATTCGCCTTTTTTAATCGGCGGCTATCGTGAGGGCGACATAATCCACGATGTCGAGATGAAATCCTACATCGACAACCAACTCAGCCTCTTCTAAAATGAGCCCTTGACTCCGTCCCCAGGGCTCACTTTTGAGCCCCGGGGACGGAGTCAGGGGTTCATTTTTTTAATATTAGTGGTATAATATTGATATAAATTAATATATCTCTTTTGGGAGGGCAGGATTATGGATGATTTGGAAAAGATCAAAACTCATGTCACAAAGGAAGAGGAAATATATGCAGAACCTGAACGAGCTGCACTGTTTACCGATGATATCAGTGAAAAGGCTATAAAGCCGGAGATATCGAAACAATCAACGGTTGCATTTACCGAGAAGGAACGGCTCTGGGAAGGGATGAAATAAATAAAGAATAATAACTGAATATGGTTTAGATTATAAAGGCTTCGGAGTGATCCGGAGCCTTTTTGTTGAATTTACTCTTCATCAAAGTAGAAGCGTCGTATGAAATGAAAAAAATTGAATAACAACTATTAATTATTAACATATGTTATCCGATATAATAGATATACAGGAGGATGGTATGCCAAAAGAAGAGATGCTTCCAAGTGAAAGTGAATGGATGATCATGGAGACACTTTGGAGATGCGGGCATGATCTTACCTCTGCGGAGATAGCCGACGCACTTCCAAAATCTTCCAAGATGAACCAGAGGATGGTAAGAGTCCTTATAAACAGATTGTGTAAAAAAGGGATGCTCACATATACTGTCGATCCGGATGATGCAAGAGTTTATCACTACAGTGCTGCAAGAGGAAGGCAGGAGTGCCAGAGAGCCAAGAGCAGCGCTTTTGTGGAGAATTATTTTGAGGGCAACAGACTATCAGCCGCATTTACTTTGCTGGAGGGTGGAAAGCTGTCGGCGGAGCAGATAAAAGAGCTTGAGGACATCCTCAAAAAAGCCAGGAAAGATATTTAAGTCTCATGGATGAGCAAGGGAGCAGTTATGCAAGGAATGCAAATGTTCTTTGAACAACTGCATAATGTCTTTGAATTTGTATGCGTTTATTATTCGACCATACTTGGTTTTTGTGCGATCATATCGATTTTTGTAATGGGAATTATCATGGCCTTAAGGAGTAGTGCGTTTGCCGGGCATGTCTTTGGCAGAGCTGCTTTGTGGTGCATGCTGATTCCTGTTTTATTTTGCGGGAAACTAAGAGTTTATTTTGAGACTAGAGTTGGTGTGCATACCATTTTTCGGTGGTATAGCTTTTTGTCAGAGCATAGATGGATATGCGCCGTGTATATGGCTGGGATTATAGCATTTGCAGCACTGCTTATTTATAGGCGCGTCAGACTAAAGCGCCTGGTCGGTTTCATACCTGATTCGGATGATAACTTATCCGGGTATTCTGTCAAAGTATACTCGGGAAAAGCATCGTCTTTCTGCTTTGGATGCATTAAGCCGGTTATTGTAGTGCCGGATAGCTTGCAAGGTGCAGAAAGAGGCGTTGTGATAAAGCATGAAGAGACGCATATAAGGCTCGGACATCTGTGGATACTTCTGGCTTACGATACTCTTCGGACTCTCCTCTGGCCCAATGTCCTGCTTCATATAGGAGTTCGGTATTTGAAAAGAGATCTCGAAGATATTTGTGATCTGGTAACGATACAGAGAAACAACATCGATACGGGATTTTACGGGCGCGTAATTCTCGACTGTGCAAAAGACATGTCTGATAGCGGGAGAAAGATCGGATATAAAAGCGGAATGTCTTTTACCACGGATGATAATTACAAGGCCTTGAGAAAGAGACTTGAGCAGATAGTAAGGGAAAGGGCATACAATCCGAAAGCTGTGCTGGGCGGGGCTGTAATCCTAGTGATCGTGGTTTGCGCTGTGATCGGAATTATAAAGGCTAATTCCTATAAGAGAACCAATGACATGGGCCAGGTCTGTTCCATGTGCTATACAGGTGATCTGGATTCTATATTTGTAGATGACGACCAGTCTATTGTGACATATTATGACGACGAGTATATATCAATAAACGCCAAAACCCTTCTTGAGCAGTATCCTGAAGCAAAAAGCGGCGATGGATGGTTTTATTTCTCAGTGGGCGGCTACTACAAGATCCCCGGAATCGGTGGCAGCGTAAGCTGGGGAGAGCTCGATGCAAAAGATATCAACGAGAGCATCATCATTATCCCCAATCACTCAGACATCGACATCTTCGAGCGCCTCATCATGTGGTTATGACCCCTGGGGACGGAGTCAGTGGCTCATTTTTGAGCCCTAGGGACGGAGGTGAGGGCTCATTTTTGACCCCTGGGGACGGAGGTAAGGGTTCATTTTTTGAAACCTGGGAACAGGAGGTGGTTATGTGAACGGATGGGAAGTCACGGTAAGTGGCAATACAACTCATTACAGAAAAAGACTCTATGATGTATACGGCAATCATGTCGGAACCATAGGAATCTGCAGACCTACCAAGCAGACCGGTAAGAAAAAGAAACCGGCACTGTACAGTTTTAAGCAGGTTTCATCCCAGGTTTTGCAGGCCAAGACCTCCACAAAAGCCATGCAGGTATCGAACAGTATCAGGGCGAAGATAGCTCTTTTGAAAAAGCAGCTAAAGAACGGGGATGTGGATGAAGAAGAGGTACTGAGGGCAATCCTTCATGCGGAGATGGTTCAAAGAGCTTGTGATAAGAAAAAGAAGAACCTGAAAATGGAAGAAACTGCGGAGAGGAATATCAAGGCTGAGGAGGAAATGCCTGTAGAGACGGAGGAAGCGCCTGATGAAGCGGAATCCGAAGAAGAGATAAAAGAGCTTGAGCAGGCCGAGTTTGAAGCCCTTATGGAAAAGTTAGAGCTCAGCGCTGATGAGATGATGGAAATGGCGGAAGAGACGGTAGAGCTGGACGAGGAGCTTGATGAAATGGCAGAGGCGCTTTCAGGATCCATGACACCTGAGGACTTAGAGCAGCTCAAGGTCAAGCACAGATCGGACGAAGCCAGAGACATATTGAAGGCGGATCTTAAGTATTTGAAGGCACTGTTTGACAGGCTCCAGTCAGAAAAAGAGAATGCCGGAAAAAGCTCTTTTGCAGGAGCAGGGGCATACGACAGCGGAGTGACGCTATCGCTGGGAGGCGTGGACATGACAGTGGTGGATGCAGGAACGATGAACGCACCGGCAGAAACAGGCGGGACGTTTGATGTAGGGGTGTGAGATATTTTTTTTGAACAATAGATTAACAGATGTTAATGGATTTTGAGCCCTAGGGACGGAGTCAGTGGCTCATTTTTGAGCCCTGGGGACGGAGTCAAGGGATCATTTTGTGGAAGAACAAAGGAGGTAACATTTATGAGCATAGGAATCAACACAAATTATGGAACTAATGGTTATGTGGGTCTAAATGGCAGCGCAGAGCCGGCGTGGATCAAGGATGATGATAAGGAAAAAGAAAAAGCATCATCCGCAGCACAGACCGGAGTTATCTATGAAAAGCAGGATGCCAATGCGAGTGCAGCAAAGGACGAGAAGGATGATGAAAAGGCTATATACAAGAAGTCTAAAGAAGACCGGGCAGCCATAGTTCAGCAGCTCAAAGCTGCCGAGGAGCAGCAGAGGAACAACCTGATCTCAATTGTGCAGAAAACGCTGCAAGGCCAGGTGGGAGCTTACGGAACAGCCAAGGGCGATGACTTCTGGAGGCAGCTCGCCGGTGGCAACTTCAAGGTTGATGCTGCGACTAAGGCTCAGGCGCAAAAAGACATTTCGGAAGACGGCTATTATGGCGTGAAACAGACTTCCCAGAGGCTCTTTGACTTCGCATCAGCTCTTGCCGGGGACGATGTGGACAAGATGAAGGAGATGCAGAAGGCTATGGAGAAGGGCTTTAAGCAGGCAACGAAGACCTGGGGAAGAGAACTTCCGGCAATTTGTAAGGAAACAATGAATGCGGCGAACAAGCTGTTTGAGGACTACTACAGTTCAAAAGAGAAAGGAACAGAAGTATGAAGATTGCAGGTCTATCCGGTAGGTACCCGGTGGCTGGGAAAGAATTGACGCAAAAAAGCTGAGCAGAAGAAAGCGGAAAAGAGACTTGAGAAGGAACACAAAGCTTTGGAAGCACAGGAAAGAATGTATTCTATGGAGATACATGGAAAAGACCTGGAGGACCTGGCCAAAAAGTTCTCCGGAAAGCTAACTGAACAAACGCAATTTAATCCATATGGGAATTTCGACGCCAGAGCCTGAGAAATCTATTTGTGACATAAATGAATCCATTGGTGACATTTCTATAAGTTGCTAAAGGTTATATGCCGATATAACAGAAAAGGAGTTGTGTCGTTCATGTACACGGAGGTAGATGATTATGAACGGAATCAATATAACATCGCTTGACAGGCAGGTAAAGGACATTGGGCAGGAAATTTACGCTGCGAAACAACAGCGTGATGAGATGCTGGCTAAGTCTTCGCCTGAGAAAAAAGATGGTGGATTGCAGGATACAATCCATGAAAAACTCAGTAATAAATCAAACGTAGTTTTTGGTGACACGGCAGCTACGCTTAATATTTCAGCGCTTGGAGCAGAAGAGCTTGAGAAGGTGCGCGATTCCTGGAATAACCATCCGGTAAGTTCTCTGTACAGAACAGAGATTCCGATTAACAAGAATGCTGAAGGTGCGTACAAGATAGGCGGAGTTTCTTTTGCCGAAGAAGAGTTTGACGTAGCCAGAAAGCTTGTGACGGGTGTCGGAAGTCAGCTGAAGGCAGGATACCTAAGCTATCGGGACTATGCCAAGATGGAAGTTGCGCAGAAGGTTGTGGAAAACAGCGCTGCTGCGGGATTTAGCGAAGATCAGGCCAAAGTGATCGGCAAGGCTATGAGAGATTACAACAATGGTCTGGTGGAAAGACAGAACGAAATGCTTTCGGGCAGAACTACACGTGTGAACAATGATCCTGAGTCAGGAAGATACTTTGGAGTCGAGGTTCTGGTGCCCGGAAGCGTTACAGAATCAGGAATACCAAGATATGCCAGCACGGACATTGCTACGGACAGGGAGCTGATAAAAACGCTACGCGACAGTATAAGGGCAGTCGATATTACCGGCAAAGACGCTGCATCTGGGCTTAAAGCTCTTTATCATGATATTATGAAGCCCGCATATGCTGCGCAGTACCCATTTCAGAGGGAATCGGATATAAATGACGCTTTGGATAAAGACGTAAAAGAGCTTATGGCACTTATAGATGTAGAAAAGTGATATTTAGATTTGCTCATGAAAAAAATGAGCCCATGACTCCGTCCCTAGGGATCAAAAATGAGCCATGGGGACGGAGTCATGGGTTCATTTCGGAGGTAACAAATTATGAGGATACAACAGAACCAGTTTCAGGGAAATGATAATACACAGATAATTTCAGGCGCTGCAAATACGCAGAATAAGAACGGCAACATGAATTCGATTTCCGGCGCAAACCTTAAGGGTGAGAGCCTTATTGCTCAGCGTCAGGGGCTTGCAAGAAAGCAGGCTCTTAAGGTTGTCTCCGATGCTTTTGGAGGCGAGAAGAAGCTTGATGCGCAGATGCAGGGAATCAAGGATGAGATCAAGCGCCTCCAGGATGTGATAAATGAGAAGCGCACTGATACCAGGGACAATGATGCCAGGTTAAAAGAGCTTCAGGAACAATATGGGATAGATCCGGACAGCGAAGAGAACAAGAACCTGGAGCAGCTTGCCTTTAAGATGAATCATTCCAAAGACGGACTATCCGATGAGGAGAAGGGCAAGCTATCCGAGTATCAGCAGCAGGCTCTTTACTACGTGGCGAAGAATCAGCAGAATGCGCTTGATATCGACCAGGCCAAGGCTCAGCAGGCCGGAAATGTCCAGGGATATGCAGATATGAAAAGAGAGCGTGCAAAATCCCAGGATATGCTCAAGGCACAGGATGCAGCTGAGGAGATCATGGAGGCTTCAAATGATGAGACGGTAGCTCTTTTGACTCAGGAAATGATCGAGCATGTGGATGAAGAGCAGAAGGAGCGCGAAGAAGAGGCAAAAGAGGCTGCGGAAAAGAAGAAAGAAGAGAAGAAGGAAGAGGCGAAGAAGCTTGAAAAAGAAGCTATGCAGCAGGAGATGATCGAGAACATCAAGGAACATGCTGCAGAGAGCCAGAGAACCAGCGCAGATGCAAAAAGAGCTGTCGCAAGGCGTGAGCGCGCTGAGGCAGAACGGATGGATGCCGAAGGCACACAAAAGACCATTATTTCTGAGGGTGCTTCCATGGAGGATACACAGAATGCGGTCAACTCTGAGATTAACAATATTCTCAACAAGCTGAGTCTTCTTTCGAACGACGTAAAGGGAAGTGCGATAGATAATCAGATATGAACCCCGGGGACGGAGTCAAGGGTTCATTTATGAGCCCATGACTCCGTCCCTAGGGCTCAAAATCAAGGATGCGCATTATTTCAATGGAATGAAAACATTGGAATGATGCGCTTTTTTATAAACAGACAAGAGGATGAAATATGAATAAGTACTGTATAGCGATTTGTGATGATGAAGAGCCGGTGAGATGTCTTTTACGCGAATGGACAAGGACAAGTACGCCGGGTGCAGAGGTTAGGGAATACTCAGGTGGCAAAGAGCTGCTAAGGGATATCGATGAAGGCCTTAGGCTTGATGTGTTGTTTCTTGATATTGCCCTGGAGGAGAGTGATGGCTTTGAGACAGCAAAAGCGCTGGAAAAGAAAATAGAGTCAACCGGAAAGAGTATGCGCGCTTCAAGGCCTCTTATCATTTTTGTTACCGGAATCTCTGACAGAATGGGAGACGCGTTTGATGTAAAGGCATTTGATTATCTGATAAAGCCGGTTTCAAAAGATACATTTGAGAGTGATCTGCACCGGGCAATTGAGGAGCTAAAACGACTTGATGCACAGCTCATATGCGAAACTTCATATCACAACAAAGAGGATTTCATTACAGTGCAGATTGGAAAAGAGTCTGTGACTCTGAGGGTAAAAGACATTCTCTATGTTGAAAGCTCCGGCAGAAAAGCAGTAGTGCATATGAAGGATAAACGCTATGAAATATACAGACAGATGGCCGGACTTGAAGAGGAACTGGGAAAAGAATTTTTCAGAATCCACAGGGGATATCTGGTTAATATGAAGCATATTAAAGGGTACTCGAGGTCTGAGGTTCAGATAGATAACGGGGATCTTCTTATCATGTCTAAATACAAATACCAGGAATTTGTAAAAGCATATATGGATTACATATCCTAAAAAGCGGAGGGGTTATGACCGAAGAACAGATCAGGATAGCTCAGCAGTTATACGGAATAATCATGATTCTTATCAGGGGAGCGTTTTTGGGATTGTTTCTGGATCTTTTTCTGGAAAAAGAGATATTGAACAGAGCAAAGATAATTATGATATCAGTAGTCATGACTATTATCGGGCTAATTCTCTTTGCCATACCGTTCTCCACAAGAGGACTGTACAGCCTCATCGGACTTATCGTCATAGCCATAGTCTTTTGGCTGATCAATCCCAAAGTGCTGCCTCACTCGATATTTGTTTTCTTTTTGTGGAACAATGTCTTTTACGTATGGTATCTTGCAAACTTCGCAATCTTCAATGAAATTACTGATAAGATCACAGGAGCAATTGATTATTCAAAGGAAGGGGCCATAGAGCGTTTGTGGCTATGGATGTTTGCACTTATAGTGGCGCAGATTGTCTTTATGGCACTTACGCTTTTTGGCGAATACCTGGTAGTAAGAAAACTCTGTCAAAAGAAATATGACATGTCCTGGACGGAAGCTCTTTATCTGTCAGTTTATTCGGCGGTTTCGTACATTATCTGTTACATGATTGCCGATGTCATGGTGGTTCCTTTGGAAAAAGAGGTATTCTTTTTATTGGACGAAAAGAGAGGAATGGTATTTACGCTTCCTCTGCTTGCGCTGCTACTATTCATAGGCGAGATATCTGCCATTGCCACATGGCAGAGGTATAGACGGCTCAAGGAAGAGGAACTGCGACTTCAGGAGGAACTTAAGCAGCAGGAATTTATCAGGAAGAAGATAGAATACACAGAAAAATATCATGACCGCATCAGGACACTCAGGCACGATATGGCCGGAAAACTAATGATACTAAAGAGCTTTTTGGAAAATGAAAGATATAAAGATGCTTCGAAGTTTCTTGGTGAAATGAACATTGAACTGAGCACGAAAAGCATGCAGATTTCTACAGGAAACCCTGTCACCGATATAGTGATAAACGAGGCAGCAGGCCAAGCGGACAATTTAAAATGTGAATTTCAGGCAGACTTTTCTTTTTCCAAAGAATGCGGTATTGGCGCTACAGACATGGGAATCATATTGAATAATCTGCTGGACAATGCTATGGAAGCTGTGGCAGCAATCCCGGAAAACGAAAGGCACATAAAACTTACGGGAGAGTTTAAGGAGAACTTTTTTCTGATAAGAGCCGAGAACTCTTTTGACGGAATGCTGAAAAGAGACTTGGATGGCAATATAGTGAGCAGGAAGAGACAGCAAACCGATGGAGAGCTTCATGGAATTGGGTTAAAGAGTGTGATGAGCATTGCGGATAAATATCTTGGGACAATGGATATCAGTTCAGAGAATAAGGTATTCAAGGTTAGAGTTATGCTCCAAAGCACAGAAGATGACTATTCACTACATTAAAATGTCCGTTGATGCATTAGCTATTTATCCGGATATCTTCATAGTCGATACCTGTAATGTAACAGTAAAGCGCTGGAATTGTGAGGTAAACAGAATATGAAGATAGCGAGTAGTGATGTTTATTCCAAGGCAAATTACAGCTATCAAAAGGAATTGAAAAGCAGCGGCGCAGGGACAAGCGGATTTTTTGCAGGAATAGTAGAAAAACATGTAGAGAAGGAAACGGCGGATTATCAGGCAACGGGCAGGATTA
>JAEEGH010016191.1_pt1 | contig 16065 bp, 15 predicted proteins | sample 9134181 | NCBI WGS metagenome assembly JAEEGH01 (sample SAMN16246544, study PRJNA631951) | gut metagenome | biome: gut microbiome; feature: rumen; material: DP-attached | host: Bos | place: Iran: Karaj | collected 2018-10
CAGCATACTTGCCGATGTTCTGATACTGTTCCTTAGCTTTTACTTTCAGTGCCATAACTGTCTTGTGTTTTTACATGGTTCTATACTAAAGGTTCAGGCCTAACGGGGCATTGTGTCAAGATTTTTTGGCTCGCTGTGGCGCCTACATCTTACCTCTTCCATCTTCCGTCTTCCATCTTCCTTATCAAATCCGAAGGTCATCCGCGCCAGTTCACTCGTTCTTTTTATCTCTCCCGTGGGCGAGAAAAATTTCTCTCGTGGGGCCGCAGATTTTTATCTTCATTGACGATGCAAAGGTACTAAAAATCCAGATGCAAAACAAGCCTTTCTTTCATTTATCTCAGATTTATTTGAAATGTTAAAATGTAAAGAAAGCAGAATTACTGCGTTCACGGTGTTACGCAGTTACACAGTTACGCAGTTTCATTTACTGTCGGCAAAGTTCTTCGACGAGCGAAGCGAGCAGAGCTCGAGCGTCATTTTCTAATGGATATTTATATTATATTATTTATATAATATATTATATAAATAATATAAATATTTCTTTCTCCCCAAAGTCACAGCCCAGTTACACCTTATGCAACTGCGTAACTGCGTAACTGTGTAACTGCGTGTAAGACAATTGGGTTGGAATTATTTGACTTGTTATACTGAAAAGATTGTCTCTATTCCTAAGAACGTTGACTCTGTTCCTGAAAAGGTTGACTTTTTACGCTATTATTTGGTTATTTCTCAGATTTTGAGTCCATTTGATAAAGGGACGGCTATAAAGTAGGGTTTATAATGTATATCCCTTTCCCTCCTTTCTCTGCGTCATTGCAGGCTTCCGCTCGGCCTTATGGGACGCTTGTCAGAGCAAGAGCGCTGAAGAGTTAACGCCCAAATACCCAGACTTCATCAGTGAGCGTGTTTACGCCCTCAGCGATGCCACCGTATGGTAAGGAGGCCCTGTCTCATATCTAAATTGAGCACCAAGTAACGAACCAAGTAATGGTGTAAATGCGTTGTGGGTACAAATCGGTAGTTTTGACTACCGAAAATACATTATTAAACAAATAGGAGTGCTCAGAAAATCTGATAATACGGACTACAAATTTGTCCCTTTTATTTAATAATGTGTAAAAATGTGCTATGTTGTGAAATATCTCGAAGTAAATTCGTAAATTTGTAGCCTAATTGTATTGATGGAATATTTATGAACGAAGTAACATACGATAAATCACAAGTGGTGGCCACGTGGAATGGCATAGAGGTGTTCGTCATTGATGGAAAGTACGGACTGCATCATCCTGAGAATGACGTGTTGGTGCCGCCTGTCTACGATAGCATCGATTGGGATAAAGGCTCTGACTTTATTATGGTGGCGCAAGGCGACAAAGTGGGATTCCTCAGTGCTGAGGATGGCCATTTCATTGACTTCAATGATGAAGACCCAGACGATCCTTATATGATGGCCATTCCCTATGAGCAGTACATGGAAGAGGAATGGCCAGAGTGGATGATTTCAGCTGGTAAGGAAACGGCATGAAAGTAGTTTCTTTCTTCGCTGGTTGCGGAGGTCTTGACCTTGGATTTGAAAAGGCTGGTTATAAGGTGGTGTGGGCAAATGAGTTTGAGCCAAGCGTCCACGCCACTTACGAAAAGAACCATCCTTCAACCATTCTCTGCAAAGGTGACATCAACTTGGTTGACCCCAAAGATGTGCCAGATTGTGATGGCTTCATTGGTGGTCCTCCTTGTCAGTCTTGGAGTGTGGCTGGCAAGCAACAGGGACTTGATGATAAGCGAGGCCAGTTGTTTCTCACCTATATTGGCATGATTAGGGCAAAGATGCCCAAGTTCTTTGTGATTGAGAATGTTAAGGGATTGCTTGATGAGAAATTCAAGGATGTTTTTGAAAACTTCCTTGCTGAACTGGACGAGATTGGCTATGATGTGAAATATCGCTTGCTCGACGCTGTTGACTATGAGGTTCCTCAGAATCGTGAACGTGTGTTCCTAATTGGTTTCCGTCACGACTTGGGAATTGACTACCATTTCCCTCAGCCTTCATCTAATAAGCCATTGACGCTAAAGGATGCTATTGGTGACATTACTGCTACCCCCATTCCATGTGAAGAAAATGAGGTGATGACTGATAGTGACTCTTATTATAGCGGCAAGTTTGGGCCACATTATTATCGCGGCAATCGCCGCCGCAATTGGGATAAACCATCATTTACTATACACGCAACAGGTTACAACATACCCTTGCATCCATCCTCGCCAAGCATGATTTACAATGCTCACGAAGATTGGTCGTTTATCAAGGGAAAGTATCGTGAATACAGGCGTTTGACTGTCCGCGAATGTGCCAGAATACAAACCTTCCCTGATAACTTTGAGATAGATTGCCCCAACATCATTGATGCATACAAGATGATAGGCAATGCTGTGCCTGTAAGGATGGCAGAGATTCTGGCAACTTCTATCAAAGAGGCTATCGAGAAAGCCACCTCTGAGCGCAAACAGCAACGTGGCGACATCAAGCCTGCGGATCGTGTGTTAGTTGGTTTCTACAAGGGCTATCCTCATTGGAAGATTATTACCCACCAAGGTTTCTATTACGTCAGAGCTGATGGTCGCAAAGGTGCCATGAGCATCGAAGATTTGATGCCACTGCCCAGATTACTGCTGCTTCATTCTAACGACAGGATGCAACTGTATGAAATGACAGACATCGAGCCGCGTTACTATGGCAAAGATTACATAGAACGCCTAGGCTTTCAGCCTTCTGGCGAAACTTACATTGGCGTTGGTTTTGATGCTTCAGCCAAATATAAACTGAAAGAAGTAGGCATCGACAAGAAAAAGATAATTATTAAAGAGCGCTTTGCGCCCTATATCACAACATTTGGAGAATTGATTGATAAGAAATGAGAGCAAAAGAATACATCGCACAGAATTCAGATAACATCGCCCATTTAGCCGAGGTCAGTCAGGTCTTGGCTGACCTCACACCGTTGAGACTGGATAAGCAGGCAACAGACGAGTACTTTAATCACAGGCTTTCTGCTGATATTCGCCGTCGTGATTATCTTCTGAGAATGGAGCTCTACGAGCAGGGCAATGCCATGCAGAAAGAGAAGCCTGTACTGGAGGAAATAGCAGATGAATTACCAGTAGAGATTTCAGCAGAAGTACGCGAACAATTGTTCCATGTGATTGCTGAGGATGAATCCTTTGGTTACCTCTACTTTCTACTTGGTACAGAACAGAACTCAAAGCGTAAGCACAATCCTATAGACTGTCTGCCTGATGAGGGTAAAATTCGCGATGCCATTGTTCGCTATCGTGATGACTACCCCAAGACCAATCTCGATGATTATCTGAATGATGATCTGAACTATCAGCAATATGACCGTTTGACATCAGGCGGCTACATGGCTGACGAAGACCAGACTATGCTCCATTATTTCAACAATGCTTTCGAGATATATGATCAACTGCGACTGCACAAGCAAAGCGTGTCAGGTGCTCGCAGCTATCTGCGCACACTTCAATTTGTAGATGATAACCAGAAGTATTGGATTCTAGAATATGTCATCACGTTAATAGACGAGTACGAACATGAAGATGAGCAATTGGCTCGTTGCAGAAAAGAAATCGAAAAGATTATCCTGCCCCTACAGCAAACCGTCGTTAAACAAGAGGACATGTTGCTGGAGAAGAGCAAGGTGTATCTGAATTCACGCAAAGGAACAAAACTTGACTTGATTCGCATTGTCAATGTTCTCTATGAGTTGGGCTTCTTTACTGATGAAGCAGGCAACAAGATTCAAAAGAAGATAGTATTTGCCACCATAGGTAAGGCTCTCAATATCGATTTAACATCCTATGACAAGGATCTCTCTCGCTCGCTGTCAGATAGCACAGCGTTAGATAAGCATCAGAAGATATTCAACGACATGTTACAATGTATGACGAGCATTTTCAATAGCAAATAGTCACTTTTTCCTGATAAAGCTCTTTTTTCATGGAATTTTTGACTACTTTTGCAAGCAAAAGTATTAGAAACTATCAGATAGAACTACATATGCCACTTAGATTCATAGATCTATTTGCCGGATTGGGAGGTTTCCACTTTGCCCTAAGTGAGTTGGGACATGAGTGCGTCTTTGCCTCTGAATTGCGTGAGGATTTGCGCAAACTCTATCACGTAAACTTTCCTGGCACACGGATAGAAGGAGATATTACAAAGATAAAACCTGAGGATATACCACCGCATGACATCCTTTGTGCGGGTTTCCCATGTCAACCTTTCAGCCAAGCAGGTAAACGGCAAGGCTTTAATGACGAGAAAGACAGGGGTAATCTGTTTACGTATATCTGTAAGATTCTGGATTATCACCATCCGCAATACGTTTTTCTTGAAAACGTCTCGAATCTCAAAGGGCATGATGGAGGTAACACATGGAGAACGATTAAAGCGATGTTGGATGATTTAGAATATGATGTGGCTGAACCAGCAATCCTTTCACCCCATCAGTGGGGTATTCCCCAACATCGTCGCCGTATATACATCGTTTGTAGATACCGTCACGATGGCGACCTCAGTTATTTCAAATTCCCTGAGCCGCCAAGGAAAAAGAACAGTAATATCAAACAGATTATTGATGAAGCCGACCCAGACTACATCAAGTTAAAGGCTGATACCCGCGAACAATTGGCTATATGGCAGGAGTTCATTGACCAAACGGTTGCTCATGGGCAGAAGATACCACGTTTCCCCATTTGGGCAATGGAGTTTGGTGCAAACTATGACTATATTGACAAGGCACCTGCTTTCCAGACGCTTAATCAGCTAAGTGGTAAACTTGGCCATCTTGGCAAAGAAATAAGCGGAGCAACAAAAGCAGCATGTCTGGAATGTCTGCCAGTCTATGCACGAACTAACAAGACAGAGAAATTCCCAGAATGGAAAATCAGCTATATCAGGCGAAATCGTGCTTTCTATCAAGAAAACAGAGAATGGCTTGATCCTTGGATTGACAGGGTCAGACATTACGAGAATAGCCATCTGAAGTTAGAGTGGAATTGTGGTGATGATGCCACAACGACATTAGTAGATAAGATAATCCAGTTCAGAGCTTCTGGCATCCGTGTGAAATTGCCAACATTCTCACCTGCTCTGAATTTGGTTGGAACCCAAATCCCAATATTCCCTTGGGTGAAACTGCCAATAGAAACGCTGCAACCAGGCGAGCCTGATCATGGCCGATACATGACACGTTGGGAAGCTGCCAAACTGCAAGGCATGAAGAAATTGAGATTTGAAGATGAGACCTTTGCACTATCTGTGCCCCGCTCTTTTGAGGCATTAGGCAATGCCGTTAATGTGACAATAGTAAAGCATATCGCTAAGAACCTGATAATAGAAGAATGATGGAAGAAGATATTTTGGCAACAAGTCAAGAAACCAGCATCGCGACTGTTGATATTACGATAGGTGCTAATATGTATGGTCGTATTTCTGACATCACCAACACACCATCACATGTGCTGGCTGAGTTTGTTGACAATGCCATCCAATCATATATTGACAACAAGGACGAACTGCTTGCACAAGACCCTGACTACAAACTGAAAGTGGAGATTACTTTCGAGTGGGATGCAGAAGATGACAATCGTGCTTCAAAAATTTGTATCAAAGATAATGCAGGTGGCATAGGAAAGGATAATTTTGCGAAAGCGTTCAAGTTGGCTCATACTCCAGATGACAATACTGGTCTGAATGAGTTTGGCATGGGTATGAAAACCGCTGCTTTGTGGTTGGGTGAAGAATGGAGCGTTGAAAGTACTGCAATTGGTGAAGGTGTGTCGAGAAAGATTCTCTTCGATTTGAATAGCGTGATGGCCAACGAACTGAAATCCCTGCCTGTAACACAAAAGGAAGCAGAAGCCAACAGCCACTTCACCCTCGTCACCATTACATCAGCGACTAAGAATGTCCCCTCTCTCAAAAGCCTACAAAAGATAAAAGACGAACTGGCAAGCATCTATCGCAAGTATCTTAGAGTAGATGAAATAGACCTTATCGTCAACGACACCAAACTATCTTTCCAAGACCCATTAATTCTGACAGCAGCTTTCCATAAGAAGGCAGGACAGCCAGAAGGTGAGAAGATGTATTGGCGTAAAGATATTGATTTCAAGTTTGGGCCATATCGTGCAAAAGGATTCATCGCACTTCTAAAAAACATGCAAAATAACAAGAACGGTCTGGTTCTCCTTCGCAGAGGCAGAGTCGTTGTTGGTGCAGAAACAGATGGTCGATATTTGCCCAAAGTTTTATTTGGCAACGTAGGTAGTCCACGCTATAAGCGTATGTTTGGCGAATTGGAGTTGGAAGGTTTTGATGTAGCTTTCAACAAAAATGACATTCAGGATCGTGAGAATCTTGAAATGCTCATGGAGGCTTTGAAGAGCGAAATCCATACCAAAGACTTCGACCTCTATACTCAGGCTGAAAATTATCGTGAAGACGAGAGGGTTAAGTTTGTGAAGAAGATTGTGAGAGGTCACAATACTTCGAGAGAGAAAAATGAAAAGATTGAGTTTACGACTCAGCCACAGCCTACACCCACAATTGAAGTTACTTCGTTGTTCCCAACTGAGCCAACAGTTATAGACCAGTATAACGATACGTATGTCATTAATGGGGTGCAATATACGCTGAAAGTACAGTTTGTTGACTCTGGTAAAGATTTGGTATGGATTGCATTAGAAAAGGATGCTGAGAACACTATTATTTGCAACATTAATACGCATCATGCATATTTTAGTCAGTTTGGCAATCCCACACCTGCAATGATTGCATTAATAAAAACAATAGCTATTGCAAAATACATTGCTCAAAAGAAAGGCAATGACTCTACTGGCGAAATGCTTGAAAACTTCAATCAGTTAATTCTCAAAACAAAGGTATAAGGACTATGCAGAAGATTATCATCAACAATACAACTACTCCAAATGGTAGCAACCAGCCCTCTGTGCTTAACGAGGTTCAGATGGGAGATCATTTCAATGCCTTTGTTGAGTCACAGAAGCAAGGCGTGAAACCTGATGGCAGCTATAAACGCAAAGGTATTACCACACTTGGTGCTGCTAATCTGCGTGAAGAGACGATGCATATTCTTTCGCATTGCAATCCCCATAATGCTACGCAGAATCCTGAAACCACACATCTTGTGGTTGGTTATGTGCAAAGTGGAAAAACCATGTCGTTTACTGGCTTAACAGCATTGGCACTCGACAATGGCTATCGCGTAGTCATCTATTTGGCTGGTACGAAGAATAACTTGTTAAACCAGACAGCCCAACGACTTGAGAAAGACTTGATAGGAAAGAATGGTCAAAACAAAGACTTTTATCGTCTGCACAAAGACCCCAATCCTGATGAAACTGAGCAAATTGCAGGTCATCTATTCTTATCGAGCCATCCTATTATTCTTATCCCCATCTTGAAGCATTGGAAGCATATTGATAAGTTGGTTCAGATATTTACAGACCCTGATTTCAAGGATGCAATGGAGGGCGAAACAGTCCTAATCATTGACGATGAAGCAGATCAGGCTTCGCTTAACAGCTATGGTCGCAAGAATAGCAAGAGGGATGCTGATGGATTAACAGAAGAAGAACAGCAATCGAAGACCTATGAATCTATCCTGAAGATGAGAGCTGTGCTGCCTGGCAACACGTACATTCAATATACAGCTACGCCACAGGCAAACATTCTTATAAGCATGCAAGACCTATTGTCGCCAAAGAGTCATACTCTTCTGACTCCTGGCGAGGGCTATATTGGTGGCAAACTCTATTTTGGTAAGGGACCAAACCATGAGTTGTTCAATGGCGCTCTTGTTCTTAATATTCCAGACGCAGAAGTTTTTCACAAGAAAGAGAATCCGCTGAAACGAATGCCACAATCGCTAAAGGACGCTTTGATGCTTCACATCTTGGCAGTTGCTATTGTCGTTAAGTGTCTGCGTATTGACGATGTGGAATACCTGTCAATGATGGTACACCCAGACAATACGAAGCAGTGGAACAAGAAGTTTAAAGACTGGATTGATGCAGAACTGAAGAAATGGCGCAAACTCCTTCGCAAGCCAGATGGAGAAATCGATAAGGAGGAAATGATGACACGTTTTGAGAATCTGTATCAGATGGCAGTTGGGTTCTATGATGAATATGAAAGGCCGTCATTTGATGAAATAAAGAAGTTTATACCAGATGTTCTGAACGATTATAAGACATACCTCGTCAATACTGATGCAGAGGCAGAAACAGAGATTGACTGGAATCGCTATAGTATGCATATTCTCGTGGGGGCAGAAATGCTGAATCGTGGTTTTACCGTTGAGAAGTTAGCCACCACCTATATGCCAAGATATACCAAAGGGCCATCCAATGCAGATACAATCCAGCAAAGATGCCGTTTCTTTGGTTATAAAGATGATTATATCAAGTCTTGTAGAGTGTTCTTGCCCTCATGGTCAGTCGCTGACTATATGGAATACATCACCCATGAAGAGGAACTTCGCTCTACATTGGCATCATGTGATACGCTGGCACAAGCAGAACGAAAAATACTTCTGTCACCACGCCTAAAGCCAACACGTTCTAATGTGCTGCCTATTTCTGTGGTCAACACCAAGTTGAAAGGTATGCATGGAATGCAGGCGTTTGAGAGCAAAGAGCGTATCGAAGCAAATGATAAGGTTGTTAATGCATTCTTAACTGTGCATGAAAATGACTTTATTGTTCACAATGAATACACGACAGCAGACCGTACCCATAGGTGGATGAAACTGCCAGTTGAAGATGCTATTGAGTTCTTAGACTCTTTCCGCTTTGGTAATTATCAGGATGCAGCTCGCAAGGCCGCTACTATCAGATACCTGCGCTATCTATCAGGTTCTGATAATCCAGACGCTTTGAAGTATGTCTATTTCATACAGATGGCCTATGCTGCTCCTATTCGTAAACGTTCGTTTGACAAAACAACCTTGCGACTTGCAGAAAATACAGCTCTGTTTGCAGGTCCAAGTTCTGCAGGCGATTCCACCAACTATCCTGGCGACAGCAAAATCTGTGGCGATGACTCTATTACAATCCAATTGCACCATATCTACTTGGATGGTGCTGAACTGGGATTCCCTCATGAAGCATATACATTGGCTATCAATTATCCTGTTCATTTGGCAATCAACTACTGTGAAAGCGAGAAGACTTTGCAGGAGGATGAGGAAGAGAGCGATAACGATTAAAGAGACAGACTATGCAGAGAAGAGAATTGTTTGAACAATTGAAAGCCCTTCGCGAGGGTCAGTCTGAAGGAAGAGAGTTTACTGTCATTCCTTTGGAAGGCATGTTACATAAAGTGGGCGTGTCTGTAGAAGGCTATCCCAAGTTCTTTATATGTACGAATGATACTGCGTCTTCAACCAAGAATACAACGCTGGAGATTCTTTCAGTAGAGTATAATCTGTCATGTACCTTCGTTGACGATAACGAATCTGAGACACCTCACTTCTATACGGTCATTACGCTTCGTTCTTTGGATATGACCCTGCAATCAGAATTTATCGACATTGTGTTGATGATGCTTCAGCGACTGCCAGAAATGCCGTCTAAACGAGAGATTGCCATAGAGGTAGAGAATTTGATTTCAATATTCTCAGCCATGTCCTGCCCTCCACGCAAACAAATTCAAGGATTGTGGGCTGAGTTGTTAGTTATAGAGCGTAGTTTGGTGCCAGAAGCAGTCATTAATGCCTGGCATGAATCACCAACATCAAAATATGATTTCACCTTGGGGCGCGACAAGGTGGAGGTAAAAAGTACATCTGGCGAAGAACGCAAGCACCATTTCTCGTTAGATCAGTTGAATCCTTCACGTAATTCAAGATTGCTGATAGCATCAATTATCGTCAGGGAATCTGGTCATGGTAATGGAGGAATGTCCTATGATAAGATTTGTGCGCGAGTGACTTCTATTGACGCTCGAATGCACTTATATCAGGTCATAGCAGAAACGATAGGCACAGACATGCACAAATTGGAAAATGTGTTCTTTGACTACGTGGAAGCATCAGACACCCTTCGATTCTATGATGCCAATGAAGTGCCAGGCATCAGCAAGGATGGAATTATGCAAGGAGTTTCGAGCGTTGGTTTTAACAGCGACTTGACAGGAGTGATTGACGTTCTAAGTCCTGAGTCTACATTCTCTGTTACAGATAGCCCATTATTCAACAGCATATTCAGAAAGTAGGTATGGCGAAGATAAGTGGAAAGGTATTAAGAGAGATATTCGAAGAATCCATCAAAGATTCTGGTACATATAAGAGGCTGGATGACGGGCTGAAGAATCCTGCTCATATCATCTTCAATGGTGTGGAATGTTACGTCTACATAAAAAACCTCTCATATGCATATCTTGGGAATCCTGATGTATGGAGAGCACAGCTAACTGGCGTAGATGTGCTGAATGAAATAAAGGAATCACCTGCAATGTTTATTTTGCTAGGGTATGATTCTGATAATGATGTGTATGCCACATGGAATCCACATCAGGTGAAGCAAAGAATAGGAACGGCCAGCAGTCCCTCTCTCTACTCAAGGCTTTCGTTGCAGCAAGAAGTTGGTAGAACAGGAGAAATCAAGTCAATGGTCTTAAACAATGATCTTGAAGTGTTGGTATTCCCTAATGGCCGTCTTGTTGATGTCCTGTCAAACTTAGACCAGTTTTTCCCTGATACATCTGACTATGTGGCAATGGGTTCTAAGCGCAGAAGCGAAGCAAATGCCGCATATAAAGAGTTGACCAATACGAAGAAACTGGATGAGTATGCCAAGTTCTTATTGAAAGCTGGCGTTCTGCCAACAGAAGTGGAAAGACTTTGTCAGGCATTGAAGCGGCTTTTTAACAGCAACCTTATATCTCTCCATAGGAAGGTATTCTTGGCGCATGATTCATTAGAGGATTATCACGATGCTGTAGTGGAATTCTTTAATCTCGACGATGTTGTTGAGTTTAAAGAGAAGTGGGGCAATATATTCCCTGCTGTGTTCTCATCGTACATTGGTTTTCTTCAGCATTCACAAATCTCTGAATATGAAGAACCAGAAGAGAATGAAGAAGATGAGGATATTGAGGACGAGATAGAGGAAGAGGTTTCTGAAGACAGTTCTGATGAGCAGGTTAACTTTGCCAAAGATTGGGAGAAAGCATACGAGGATGAACACGGCAATCTCACTAAGTTGATGAATCCTGAGCTTTTGAAAATGCTTCGTCCCTATCTGGACACAGACTATCCATCACTGCCACCCTGCTATAATATTATTGGTGATTTCTATGCCGGCAGGTATCCTAAGATGCAGTTGAAGGACTGGGGGCGGCTGTTCAATGGCATAGAATGGGATAAATGTAATGAAGATGGTATAATTCCAGAAGAGGTAAAAACTGGTAAAAAGAAATCTCACATATTAAGAGTGACGTTCCCTGATGGTTTTGTTATCGAGGATAGAAATGTAAGCAAGACATTTGCAAAAACCATTGAAATGTGTACGCCTGATTTAGTAAAAGAACTAAATATAGTTTTGGCTGGCGTTGATCTTGTATCTGATAAGGTTTCTGAGCAATATGGCAGAGCTCAGCACCAAATTAACGATGGTAGCTATGTGATGACACATATGTCAACAGAGAAAAAGCGTGAGATTCTACAGTATATCTCTAATTCGCTTGGGTTGGATTTGAAAATCGACAAAGTTCTAATTGATAGTGGTGAAATTGTGGATGAGTCACCCATATCAACACAACCATTCAAACTTTCGTCGAGACAAAAAATCTGGGTGCAGTTCCCTGATGGCCATATTTCTAACCACGCAAGGGTTATGCAGACATTGGTTGATGTCGTTATTTTTGCTGGCCCAGAAAGAGTCAGAGACCTAAATATTATCGTATGTGGCGACAATCTTGTTACTTCCAATCTGAATCCTACATATACTAAGGCGTATAAGGAAGTTGGTGAAGGTCTTTACGTCAATACGGCATCAGATACGAAAAGGAAGTACCAACAGATTATGGAGATAAATGAAGCCCTCGATTTAGACCTAATCGTTAGGCTTGATTAACAAAAATCATCCTAGGGTTTACATAGGATTTACGAAAAAATGAGTAATTTTGCAGGCAAGATATGACGAAAGAAGATATTCTGAAACTCAGAGATCATTGCGAGGTGACCAAGGTGCAGTTTAAAGAGCGCATCACAGACAAGTACGATGTTGGCTGTGAAATGGTGGCGTTCTGCAATTCGCATGGTGGACAGCTGGTGATTGGAATCAACGACAAGACTGGCGTGATGAACCCCTTGTCGTATCAGGAGGTGCAGGAAACAACCAACATGCTGAGCAATATGGCATCAGAAAATGTCATACCCAGTATTCTGCTGGATGTCGATACGGCACAGGTAGATGGAGGCAGCATTGTGGTTGCGACGATAAAAGAAGGTCTGAATAAGCCATATCACGACAACAAGGGCATCGTGTGGGTGAAGAATGGTGCAGACAAGCGCAAGGTGTTTGACAATGCTGAACTGGCTGAGATGATGAGCCAGTGTGGCAGTTTTGCACCTGACGAGGCAGCTGTAAAGGACTTCACCATCAAGGATATGGACGAGCAGGTGTTGAAGAAGTATCTGCTGAATCGTTTCGCAGTGGTGATGCAGAAGAGCGGTGTGAGCGAGGTGAATCTGCGCGATTTTACGGTGGAACAGATGGCTCACTTTGTGGTGGGTGGTATTAGTCTGGAGGGTCTGCTGAGGAACCTGCGCTTTATTCGTCCTGACGGTAAGATGACGGTTGCTGCTGTGCTGCTGTTTGGTAAGTATCCGCAGCGATGGCTGCCAGCCTATACCGCCAAGTGTATCAGTTATGTGGGTAACTCTGTTGGCGGCACCGTGTTTCGCGATAAGGTGAGAGACGAGGATATGGAGGGTTGTCTGCTGCATCAGTACGACACCATCATGAACTTCTTTACGAGGAATCTGCGCAATGTACAGGTGGAACCTGAGTTCAACTCATTGGGTAAACTGGAGATTCCATACGCAGCCCTGGTTGAGTTTACTGTGAATGCGCTGGTACATAGGTCGCTAAACTGGAAAGCGCCCATACGCATCTTTATCTTCGATGACAGGGTGGAGATACATAGCCCTGGCGAACTGCCTAATGGCCTGATGGTGGAGGATATCATGAAGGGTACGTCAATGCCAAGAAATGAGTTCCTGTTTACCAATGCCAACTACTTGCTGCCATATACTGGTGCAGGTACTGGTATCATTCGTGCGATGGAAGAGAAGCCTGATGTGACGTTTGAAAATCATGAAACGGCGCATGAGTTCGTGATTGTTTTTTGTAGAAAAAGTGTCCAAGAAAGTGTCCAAGAAAGTGTCCAAGGAAGTGTCCAAGAAAATGTCCAAGAAACGAACCAAGTAAAGCACCAAGTTCGTCCTTCAAAACCCTTATTAACAAAGGCTCAAAAGGATATTGTAAATTTCTGCTCAGTTCCAAGAAGTGCAAAAGAAATAATGGAACGACTTGGTATTATAAACCACTCGGCCAATAAAAAAAGACACATCCAACCACTAGTAGATATGGGCGTGTTGGAAATGACTATCCCAGAGAATCCTAACGATAGAAATCAGAAGTATCGCAAAGTAACAAAAATGTGAATAAATCATCGTAGGGTTTACATAGGGTTTACGAACCGCCCTACGAAAACATCGTAATTTTGCACCCGTAAGACGGAAAGTCCGTTCTTGCGGGTGCTTCTTTTGTTGGAGCAATCTTTCATTGGAGCACTCGGCTGGTGACAACAGCCACATTATTAATTATTAAAAGCTATAAGCAATGAAAGAAGTAACATTCGACAAGGCAACTGAGAAGGCTCTGATAGGAGCCTTGGCCACAATGGAAGTGACAGAAGATTTGTGTGGTAAGGAGTTTACTGATGCACTGGTACGACAGGTGTCGCCATTGAACTTCACAGACCGCCTGACGTTCTGGAATCTGATTAACGTGAGCATGAATCCTAACAAGAGTACGCACATCATCTATGGCCCAAAGGCTTTCCATCCAGATATGGTGGCGTTGGTAGCAACAGTGTGTGAAATGATATTAAAAGGAATGAAGAAGTAAACTAACGTAGAATCCGAGTTGTTGTGGGATGGTTTCTCATGAGATAAAGCGCTTTACATCTTCACGCATCTCCACAAAAGACTTGGAAAAATGGAGAAATTGCACAAGGAGTACATATACCTTGACGGTATGTGGCTCAAGGAAGAACAACTGTTGAAGTTGGCGAAGAACGTGGGCAACTTTGCCCTGGCTGAACATTATCTCTGTGCGCTATTGGCTGACGCTGTGATTAAAGGCAGACGCGAGACAATAGTGGAAGTAAACAAGGTGAGGGAACACTATGGCGTAAAGGCGATACCTTTAGGCCAGGATGATTTGCAGGAGGATGACGACCTGAAAGGCAAGACACGTCTGACAGCGGCTGACGAGCAGGCTAAGCGGCTGTTCCTGAAGATGACAGAAGAGGAAAGGCTTGAACTGCTTCGCAAGTGTATGCGTCGATTGATAGCCGACTACCACCTATTTATATATGCGCGTCATTGGCTGGCCATCTTCATGGTGGTGAGAGACCGTCTTGTGGGCGAGAGTCTGAACCAGACGAACTTCCTGACGCTGGCCAATGAGATTACGCCAGAGGGTATGCCTCTGAAACTACACTTTGGCGAAAATACCAGAAAGAATCTGGGTCGCGAAATCTGTGAGGCTGATCGTGGCGAGGTGTACTACCGCATGAAGCGCAATCCTCAGAGGCAATTGTGCGATACGTTTTGGGACATCGTGAAAGATACGATTTTGACGCAGAATTGACGCAGAATCGTAGTGAAAAGACGCAGTAAAATACGCAAAAACGGGTAATTGACGCATATCCCAAAACACGTTGATTTTTTGCCGAACTTTGCAATCGAAATCAATAAAACAGCAAAGAAATGAGAAGAATAAAGATTTGTTCGTTGGACTTCTTGATGTACGCCCAAGAGGTGAGACTGGAGGAAGACGAAATGATGGACGAAGGCTACATGGAGGAATACGAACGCCTATCATTGGCCGAAATGAGAAGAAGTTACGCTGAGTACCTGAGAGACTTGGCCAGTTATTAACAACAAAAAGCATGGAGATGGAAACAGTAATCAATGCTTATCACATCATGGTGAACAAGATTTGTGCTTCGTGCAAGCATAAGGAATGTATGGGTGACGGCACAAGGGTTTGCCAAAAGATGGGACTGAAGGTAGAACAAAAGTACGTGTGCCGCCAGTGGGAAATGGCCGATGGGCTGAAGAACGCTGGACTGCAAAACGGAGGAGTGGTTCGCCTGAAAGGAACGCAGGAAATCATTATCAAATAACATTTTTAAAACGAATATTTATGAAACAGAAAAAAACAAATTTGACAAAGCGCGTACACATGTACCGCAGCTTACAGGACATGGAGAAACAGTTTGCTAACGACGTGGCAACAATGGGGCAGGAGTTTACGAAGATTGCAGAAGAAAACTTTGACCCAGCAAATCCCTGGGATCAATCAGTGATGATAGCCATCTTGACAAACATGCTGGCCTACGTTGAGGTGAATGCAGAATTGGATGGGGTGAACATGGAAACTGCCATGAAGGAAACTTACGAGCAGAATCTTATGGACTATCGTCAGCAGGCAAAGGAGAATCTTTTAAAGGTAAAATAGTAAAAAGGTAAAAATAACCGAGTCGAAGGCGTGAGCGGAGGAAACGTATCTGGATGTAATTGAGCTCAAACTAAAAACTTCGCTTTTCTCCTGACACTCACTAATTCGAATCGATTATGAAACAAGTAAATTTTAAGAACGAGCAAGTAGTAGTTGACCTGTTGAAGAAAGGTCTGAAAGTTGAGGGTCGTCTCTGGTTAGAAG
>JAEEGH010016193.1_pt1 | contig 16063 bp, 13 predicted proteins | sample 9134181 | NCBI WGS metagenome assembly JAEEGH01 (sample SAMN16246544, study PRJNA631951) | gut metagenome | biome: gut microbiome; feature: rumen; material: DP-attached | host: Bos | place: Iran: Karaj | collected 2018-10
CCTCCAACTCTGTAGATACTGTCATTCCCCAGGTTTCTCCCTCGCTTCGGCTTTGCGCACAAGCCCCACCAAAGTCGATGGCATGCACTAGGAAGCCTTGCTCCACCAAACACAAAGCATAGGGTTCCCAACTATCAGCTGTCTCGCCATAGCGATGACCACAGATAATCAGGGGTAATTTATCAGCTTGTCCATCAGGAATGTAGCTTCTGCCATACACCCTCCGCTTGCCTCCAGTGTGCATTGTTTCTTCTATGATGTAACTCATTGTCTTTTGGTTTACATTTGGGTACAAATATACAAATAATCTCCTAATGATTGACAAGGTACCGATAATATTTCTACCTTTAAATAAAATAGGTTGCTCTTCGAAAATAAAAAAAATGACTATTCTTTTGTATTTCGCTCAACTTGCACTATCTTTGCAGCCGATTTTGAGAGAATTATTATAAATAAGGTAAAATGAAAAAATTGTTTTTAATGATGGCAGTCGTAATGACTGCAATGTTGGTGGCTTGTTCAGGCAACAAGAAATCAAATGATGAGAATGTAACTGCAGAGGCTACAAGTGAAGAATCTACCATCCGTATCAACTGCATGTTGACGGTAGATGCTGCTAATCGTGATAAGGCTATCGACTTGTGCAAACAGCTGGTAGCTGCATCTTTAGGTGATGAGGGCGTGATTGACTATGACGTGCTGGAGAGTGCTACTCGTCCTAACAAACTGATGATTTTTGAGACTTGGAAAGACCAGGCTTCACTCGACAAGCATTCTGCTTCTGTTCACTTCACTACATTGGTGCCTCAGATTCAGGAACTCGGTAATCTGGAAATCAAGCAGATGGAGCTGAAGAAGGACCCTCAGCTTGATCCTGAGAAACCTTTCCGCTTCAACATCATGATGACTACCAAGTCTGGTCAGCGTGACGCATTGATCAGTCAGGTAAAGGGCTTGATTGAAGCTACCCTGAAGAATGATGCAGGCAACATCGACTACGACTATTTCAATAGCCTTACTCGTGCCGACAAAACCATGTTGCTGGAAATTTGGGAGAACCAGGCAGCTCTGGATGGTCACCTGAAGGCTCCTCACTTTACCAGTCGTCCTGATACAAAAGACCTGATGGGTGGCGATTCTGAGTTTGCCCGCATGGCTGAGTAACAGTAATGATTTCTGTAGATAACCTGAAAGTAGAATTCAACGCCACGCCCTTGTTTGAGGACGTGGGGTTTGTCATTAACCGTAAGGACCGCATTGCCCTTGTGGGTAAGAACGGTGCAGGCAAGTCAACCCTGCTGAAGATATTGGCTGGCTTGCAGACTCCCACCGAAGGACATGTGTCTGTTCCGCACGATTGTACTATAGGTTATCTGCCACAGGTGATGGTGCTCAGCGATGAGCATACCGTGATGCAAGAAGCAGAGAAGGCTTTCGATGATATCAAGCAAATCAAGGCCAGATTGGAAGAGATAAACCTTCGATTGGCTGAACGTACTGATTATGAGAGCGAAGCATATCTGCAACTCATTGAGGAATTCACCCACTTGAACGAGCGCTTCAACATGATGGGCGGTACCAACTACCACGCTGAGATTGAGCGCACGCTGCAAGGATTGGGCTTTGAGCATTCAGATTTCAACAGACCCACCAGAGAGTTTTCAGGTGGCTGGCGCATGCGCATAGAACTTGCCAAGCTCTTGTTGCGGCATCCTGACGTGCTGTTGCTCGACGAGCCTACCAATCACCTGGATATCGAGAGCATCGAGTGGCTGGAAAACTTCCTTGCCACCAAGGCGAATGCTGTGATGCTGGTGAGCCACGACAGGGCTTTCCTGAATAACGTAACCACTCGTACCATTGAGATTTCTTGCCGTCATATCTATGACTATAAAGTGAAATACGACGAGTTTGTAACCCTCCGTCAGGAGCGTCGTGAGCAGCAGATGCGTGCCTATCAGAATCAGCAGAAGATGATTCAAGACACCACCGATTTCATTGAACGCTTCAGGTATAAGGCTACGAAAGCCATTCAGGTGCAAAGCCGTATCAAGTTGCTGGAGAAGGTGGTACCTATTGAGGTGGATGAAGTGGATAACTCAACGCTGAAGTTGAAGTTTGTGTGCTCAGACAGAAGTGGTAGCTATCCTGTTATCTGTGATGAGGTGGGTAAGGCCTTTGGGCATCACCAGGTGTTCGACCATGTGAACTTCACTATCAACAGGGGCGACAAGGTGGCTTTCGTGGGCAGGAATGGCGAGGGAAAGACAACGCTGGTGAGGTGCATCATGCAGCAAATCAATGATTATACTGGTAAATTGACGTTGGGCCACAATGTAAAGATTGGCTATTTTGCGCAGAACCAAGCTCAATTATTAGATGAGAGCCTTACTGTCTTTGAGACGATTGACAATGTAGCTACAGGTGAATGGCGCCTTAAGATACGTGATATATTGGGAGCATTTATGTTTGGTGGTGAAGATGTGGACAAGAAAGTGAAGGTACTCAGCGGTGGCGAACGTACTCGCTTGGCCATGATTAAGTTGCTACTCCCACCAGTGAATTTCCTTATACTTGATGAGCCGACCAACCATCTGGATATGCGCTCAAAGGATGTGCTCAAAGACGCTATCCGTCAATTTGAAGGAACGGTGATTGTGGTGAGCCATGATCGTGATTTCCTTGATGGACTGGTACAAAAAGTGTATGAATTTGGTGGCGGAAAGGTGAAAGAGCATTTGGGTGGCATTTATGATTTTTTGCGTGAGAAGCATGAACAACTGATGCGCCAAGGTGATGACGCTAATGTCAGTGAACGAGGCATTGATGCATTGTTTGCGAATAAGGCGCAGAAGAGGGACGTGATGGGCGAAGAATCCCCCAAACTGCCCAAAGCTGGCGCATTGAGCTATGCCGAACAGAAAGAGTATAACAAAAAACTGAAGAAAGCCGAACGCATGGTGGAAAACTGCGAGGTGACCATCAGCGAGACCGAGTCGGCTATCTCCATCTTGGAAGCTCAGATGGCTACTCCTGAAGGGGCATCAGACATGAGTCTCTATGAGCGTCATCAAAAGCTCAAACTAGCGTTGGACAAGGCGATGGAAGAATGGGAAGTTGCCTCGGAAGAATTGGAAAAACTTAAACAACAATAATAAAGAAAATGAAAAAACTTATGACAATCGCAGCTTGCTGTCTGATGGCAGCATCATGCAACCAGCAACCAGAACAGACTTCTGGCTTGCATCTGGAATTTATGGACACTACCGCTCAGCCTGGTACTGATTTCTATCAGTATGCTACTGGTGGTTGGCAGAAATTGAACCCTCTGCCTGCAGAGTATTCTCGCTATGGTTCTTTCGATCAGTTGGCCGAGACTAACCAGAAGCGTATCAACGAACTGGTAGAGACTTTGGCTGGCCAGGAGAACCCTGCTGGTTCAGTGGCTCAGAAGATTGGTGACCTCTACAATATGGCTATGGATAGCGTGAAGCGTAATGCCGATGGCTATGAGCCTGTTAAGGCTGATTTGGCTGAGGTGGCTGCTATCAAGAACGTACACGATGTGTATGCTTTGCTGCCTAAGATGGCAATGAATGGCTCTGGCGCTTATTTTGGTGTCTATGTAGGTGCTGACGAGAAGAGCAGTATGGAGAATGCCGTTCAGATGAGTCAGGGTGGCTTGACTATGGGCTTGCGTGACTATTATCTGGAGGATGATGAGGCTATCGTTAAGATTCGTGAGGCTTTCAAGGAGCATATTGTAAAGATGTTCAAGCTTTATGGCTATAGCGATGCTGATGCCCAGAAAGGTCGCGATGTAGTGATGGAAGTTGAGACTCGTTTGGCAAAGGCTTTCCGCAGCAACGTAGAATTGCGTGACCCTGAAGCTAACTACAACAAGATGAGCATGGAGCAGCTGAAAAACGATTATCCTTCATTCGAGTGGGATACCTATCTGAATGGTCTTGGCCTGAAGGATGTGAAGGAAATCATCATTGGTCAGCCTAACTCTCTGAAGGAAAGTGCTGATGTAATTGCTACCCTGCCTATCGACAAGCAGCGTATCTACCTCCAGTGGAAGCTTATCGATGATGCAGCTTCTGCATTGAGCGATGAGATTGAGGCAGAGAACTTCGATTTCTATAGCCGTACCATGCGTGGCGTACAGGAACAGCAGCCTCGTTGGAAGCGTGCCGTAAGCGTTGTTGGCAGTGTATTGGGCGAAGCTGTAGGTCAGATGTATGTGGAGAAGTATTTCCCAGCTGAGGCTAAGACTCGTATGACCGAGTTGGTTGGCAACTTGCAGAAGGCTCTGGGCGAGCGTATCCAGAACCTCGATTGGATGAGCGATGCAACGAAGGCTAGAGCTTTGGAGAAACTTTCTACCTTCACCGTGAAGATTGGTTATCCTGACAAGTGGAAAGACTATTCAACCTTGGACATCAAGAATGATTCTTATTATGAGAATATGAAGCGTGCAACTCAGTGGTACTATGCTGACATGATGTCTCGTTATGGCAAGCCAGTAGACCGTACTGAGTGGGGTATGACTCCTCAGACCGTGAATGCTTATTATAACCCAACTACCAATGAGATTTGCTTCCCAGCTGGTATCCTGCAGTATCCGTTCTTCGACATGAATGCTGATGATGCCTTCAACTATGGCGCTATCGGTGTGGTGATTGGTCATGAGATGACTCACGGATTCGATGATCAGGGCCGTCAGTACGACAAGGATGGTAACCTGAAGGATTGGTGGGAAGAGGCTGATGCTGAGAATTTCAAACAGCGTGCTCAGGTGATTGTTGATTTCTTCGACAGCATCGAGGTTACTTCTGGTCTGCATGGTAATGGAAGTCTGACTCAGGGCGAAAACATTGCCGACCATGGTGGTTTGAAAGTTGCTTTCCAAGCATTCAAGAATGCTACGAAAGACAATCCTCTGCCAGTTAAGGATGGTTATACTCCAGAGCAGCGTTTCTACATTGCTTATGCAACTGTTTGGGGACAGAATATCACTGAGGCTGAAATTCGTAATCGCACCAAGAGCGACCCTCATGCTTTGGGTAAGTGGCGTGTGAATGGAGCTTTGCCACAAATTGATACATGGTATGAGGCCTTTAACATTACCGAAAACGACCCTATGTATATTGCACCTGAGAAGCGTGTAAATGTTTGGTAAAAACTTTGTTTTTAGTTTTATATGCCTCCCTCGAAAAAGGGAGGCGTTTTTTTTGCACTATTTAATAAGTATTATGGCATTCGTCTCAATAATTCTTCGTACCTTTGTACCCTAATATTGTCATTGGAAATAAATAACTAAATAATATTGCGACTATGGCAGACGCTAAGAAAATCAAGACAGCTTTGATATCTGTCTATCACAAAGAAGGTTTGGATGAGATTATCACGAAGCTGTATGAAGAAGGTGTACAGTTCCTGTCAACAGGTGGTACACGACAGTTCATCGAAAGTTTAGGCTTTGAATGTCAGGCAGTGGAAGATCTTACCTCCTATCCAAGCATTCTTGGCGGTAGGGTTAAGACTTTACATCCAAAGGTATTTGGTGGTATTTTGGGACGCCGTGACGTTGAACAAGATGCGGAACAGATGAGGAAATATGAGATTCCTGAGATTGATTTGGTGATTGTTGATCTCTATCCGTTTGAGGCTACTGTGGCTGGTGGAGCCGAACCTCAGCAGATTATAGAGAAGATTGATATAGGTGGCATCAGCCTTATAAGAGCAGCTGCCAAAAACTATAAAGACGTGGTGATTGTGGCAAGTCAGGCACAGTATGCTACCCTGAAGGATATCCTCATGGAGAATGGTGCACAGACCACATTGGAAGAACGTCGTTTGCTGGCAAGGGATGCTTTTAGCGTTAGTAGCCATTACGATAGTGCTATCTTTAACTGGTTTGATGATGGTGAGGGCTCTGCTTTCCGTGAAACACAGGATGTGCGTAAGGTGCTGCGTTACGGAGAAAATCCTCATCAGAAGGGTTATTTCTATGGCAACCTAGATGATATGTTTGATCAGATTCATGGTAAGGAAATCAGCTACAATAACCTACAAGATATCCATGCTGCTGTTGAGCTGATAGATGAGTTCAAGGATCAGACGGCATTTGCTATTCTGAAACATAATAATGCTTGTGGTTTGGCAGTACGTGAAACAGTGTCTGAAGCATGGAAGGATGCTTTGGCATGTGATCCTGTATCGGCTTTTGGTGGTGTTCTGATTACCAATGCGGTGGTGGATAAGGCTGCTGCTGAAGAAATTGACAAGATTTTCTTTGAAGTGATCATTGCCCCTGACTATGATGTGGATGCATTGGAAGTTTTGGGTCACAAAAAGAATCGTATCATTTTAGTGCGTAAGCCGTTAGAGATGCGTTCTACCCAATTTCGCTCTATGTTGAATGGCGTACTGGTTCAGGAACGTGACCTGAAAAACGAGACTGTAGATGACTGCCATTTCGTGACTGATAAGCAAGCTACTGCTGATGAAATCAAGGATATGTTGTTTGCTAACAAGATAGTGAAGCAGAGCAAGAGTAATGCCATCGTATTGGCAAAGAATGGTCAGTTGTTAGCGAGTGGCGTAGGACAGACAAGTCGTGTAGATGCCCTGAAGCAGGCTATAGAGAAAGCAAAGGGCTTTGGCTTTGATCTGCATGGAGCAGTGATGGCAAGTGATGCTTTCTTCCCATTCAGCGATTGTGTAACCATAGCTGCTGATGAGGGTATTACTGCTATCATTCAGCCTGGTGGTAGCATCCGTGACCAGGAGAGCGTAGATGTGTGCAACGAAAGAGGTATAGCTATGGCTATGACAGGCTTCCGTCATTTTAAACATTGATTTTTAATTTATAAACATAATGGGATTATTTTCTTTTACTCAAGAAATAGCGGTTGATTTGGGTACCGCTAATACGATTATATCTACTGAAGGTAAGATTGTAGTAGATGAGCCTTCTGTAGTGGCACTCGACGGAACTACTGGTAAGATGATTGCCGTGGGTGAGAGAGCAAAGATGATGTATGAGAAATCTAATGCTAGCATAAAGACCATACGTCCTTTGAAAGACGGCGTGATAGCCGACTTCAATGCTTGTGAGCAGATGATTCGTGGATTGATTAAGATGTGCCCTAGAAAACGCAGATGGTTTTCTCCTTCGTTGAGAATGGTAATTGGTGTGCCAAGTGGCTCAACTGAGGTGGAGTTGCGTGCTGTACGTGATTCAGCTGAACATGCTGGTGGTAGGGATGTCTATCTGGTGTTCGAACCGATGGCTGCTGCTATTGGTATTGGCATCGATGTAACTCAGCCTGAGGGTAACATGGTAGTAGATATCGGTGGCGGTACAACTGAGATTGCAGTGATTTCTTTAGGTGGTATTGTAAGCAATAATTCCATCAAGATGGCAGGTGATGACTTGACTGCCGATATTCAGGAATATATGAGTCGTCAACATAATGTAAAGGTATCTGAGCGTATGGCTGAGCGTATCAAGATTAATGTGGGGGCTGCTTTGACTGAATTGGGTGAGGATGCACCAGATGACTATATAGTACATGGCCCAAATCGTATTACAGCTCTGCCTATGGAGGTACCTGTATGTTACCAAGAAGTAGCACACTGTCTGGATAAGACAGTTGTTAAGATTGAGACAGCCATATTGAGTGCTCTTGAGAATACTCCTCCAGAGCTTTATGCTGATATCGTACACAATGGCATTTATCTCGCTGGTGGTGGTGCTTTGCTTCGTGGTCTTGATAAACGCTTGACAGACAAGATTAATATTCCATTCCATATTGCAGAAGACCCATTGCACTGTGTGGCCAAAGGTACTGCTATTGCATTAAAGAACGTAGAGAAATATTCCTTCCTGATGAGATAATCAAGGAGAGTTGTAAATGAGACGGTTGCTGGACTTCCTAATCAAGCATAACCATTGGTTGGTGTTCGTGTTGTTGGAAACCGTGTGTATGATAATGCTGTTCAATTCGAACGGCTATCAGAGCAGCGTGGTTTTCACTTTAGCCAACGAAGTAACTGGGCGCGTACTTGAAATAGGGAACCAGGTAAATGATTATTTCGCATTGCGCGATACCAACAAAGATCTTATCCAACGCAATACCAAGTTAGAACAGAAAGTGGCTTATCTGGAGAAAGAATTGAGACAGCATATAAACGATTCTACCGCCTATGAAAGTCTGAGCCGCTTAGCTGATTCTGCTTATTTGGATTTTCCTGCTATGGTTATCGGCAATAGTCTGCATCATCCAGATAATTACATTACCTTGGATAAAGGCGAAAGGTCTGGCATTAAATCTGAAATGGGGGTGGTAGGGACTAAAGGTGTGGTTGGCATCGTTTATAAGGTGACTGGCAGTTATTCATTAGTCATTTCTCTATTGAATAGTAAGAGTAATCTTAGTTGCAAGATTGCTGGTAGTGATTACTTTGGCTACTTGAAATGGGAAGGTGGAGACTCACGTTATGCCTATCTGAAAGATTTGCCACGCCATGCTGAGTTTAATCTTGGTGATTCTGTTGTGACCAGTGGTTATAGTACAGTCTTCCCTGAGGGAGTGATGGTGGGTACAGTAGATGATATGGCTGATTCCAATGATGGATTGTCGTACCTGTTAAAGATTAAATTGGCTACAGATTTTGGCAGTATCTCACAAGTGAGAGTAATTGCGAGGCGGGGGCAGGAAGAACTCAAGGACTTGGTGGTCAGGGATGGCTCTGAACAATAAGCATACATGAAATAAAACGAGGCTTTTATTATGATATACGATATTGTTAATAAGACAATTTGGCTTGTGGGATTGGTATTACTGCAGGTCCTGTTATTTGATAAAATAACACTGGCTGGTATAGCTACTCCATTGCCGTATATCTACTTGCTTATTACTTGGAATCGTGATGGCACTCGTTGGGTACTCTTACTGGTAGGTTTTATTTTGGGTCTTATTATCGATTCATTTGCTACCCTGCCTGGAATCAATGCTGCGGCATGCGTGTTGTTGGCTATGTTGCAGCCTGTATATCTGAACATTTTTATTCCAAGGGAATTGCAAGATGAACGTTCTCTGGTACCTTCTATCTCTACGTTGAGGTGGGATGGATTCCTGAAGTTTGCTCTTTTCTGTATCTTGACTCACCATTTTACCGTCGTAATACTAGAGTTCTTCTCGATAAATGATATAGGTGGATTGTTATTGAGAGTGATTGGTTGCACGTTGCTGACTTTAGTTTTTATTGCCATCTTCGAGTTGTTAGGGAGGAAAGGGTGAAATTAGCCTTATTCTGGCGTTATAGAATGTGCGATGTCAAACAAGAGTACGTTAGAAAATAGGAAGTATGTAATAGCATTGATCGCCATGTTTGTGGTGGTCATTTATGTGATACGTCTGTTTTTTTTGCAGATATTGTCGGATGACTATAAGCAGAATGCTGATAGCAATGCTTTTCTGAATAAGATACAATATCCGTCACGTGGCGCTATCTATGATCGTAACGGCAAGTTGCTTGTTTATAATCAACCTTCGTATGATATAACATTTATTCCAAGAGAGGTAACCAGTCTCGATACATTAGATTTTTGCCGAACTTTAGGTATAGACAAAGAGCAGTTCCTGAAACGAATGGCCGATGTGAAAAATCGTAGGTTAAATCCTGGTTATTCGGTTTATACTAGTCAGGTATTCATGCGTCAGCTATCAGCAGAAGAGTGTGGCGTATTTCAAGAGAAATTGTTCAAGTTTCCTGGTTTTTATATACAACGCAGGACCGAACGCCAGTACTCTTATAATGCTGCAGGTCATGCTTTGGGTGATATAGGCGAGATCTCTGCTCGTGAATTGGAAAATGACGATTATTACATCAGAGGCGACTTTATCGGCAAGCAAGGTATTGAGCGCTCTTATGAGAAATACCTCAGAGGAGAGAAAGGTGTGGAGGTGTTATTGCGTGATGCCCATGGACGAATTCAAGGCCATTATATGGATGGCGCTATGGACAGACCTGCTGTTCCAGGAAAGAACTTGAAATTAGGCTTGGATATCGACTTGCAGATGCTTGGAGAGAAACTCATGCAAGGGAAAATTGGGGCTATAGTAGCGATTGAACCCTCTACAGGCGAAATCTTGTGCATGGTATCTTCTCCAACTTTCGACCCCAGTTTGTTGATAGGCCGCAAGCGAAGTGGCAATCATCAAATATTGATGCAAGATACCCGTAAACCATTAATCAACCGTGCTATTCAAGGTACATATCCTCCTGGTTCTACTTTTAAGACGGCCCAGGCTTTAACCTTCTTGCAGGAAGACATCATACAAGAGGAATCACCAACATTTCCATGTGGACATGGTTTCAACTTTAGGAACTTGCATGTAGGATGTCATGGCCATGCATCACCAATTTCATTGATTCCCGCTATTGCCACATCTTGTAACTCTTATTTCTGTTGGGGATTGTTCAGAATGTTCGGCGATAAGAAATATGGTACCTCACAAAATGCTATTACTGTGTGGAAAGACCATATGGTATCACAAGGCTTTGGCTACAGATTGGGTACAGATCTACCAGGTGAACAACGCGGGCTGATTCCTAATGCTCAGTTCTATGACAAAGCATATAAAGGCTCATGGAATGGCTTAACGGTGATTAGTATTGCTATCGGACAGGGAGAAATTTTGGCTACACCATTGCAGATTGCTAATTTGGGAGCGACCATTGCTAATCGTGGCCATTTCATTACTCCTCATATTGTGAGTGAGATTGAAGACAATCAATTGGATAGTATTTACCTGGTGCCTCGTAAGACTTCTATTGAACGGCAGTATTATGAAGAGGTGGTGGATGGTATGCGTCATGCTGTCATTGGTAGCAATGCAGGTGCTACTTGTCGAGCCTTAGCCAGCCTTTTGCCAGATGTTGAGGTTTGCGGAAAGACTGGAACCGCGCAGAACCGAGGGAAAGACCATTCCGTTTTTATGGGTTTTGCCCCTATGAATAATCCGAAAATTGCCATTGCTGTATATGTGGAGAACGGAGGTTTCGGTGCGACATATGGAGTCCCTATTGGCGGTATTATGATGGATCAGTACCTGCATGGTCATTTGTCGCCTGCCAACGAAATCTTGGCTGAGCAGTTCGCCAATAGAGAGATATTCTATGGAGATGAAAAGAGATAATTTCTGGGAAAAACGCTAATGTAGGAACAATGATGAACGATCAATGGGTAACAGTAAGTGGTGGAAAGTCAATCTGGAAGAGAGTTGACTGGTTTACCATCGTGTTGTACCTGTTGTTGATTGTTGTTGGGTGGTTAACTGTATGTGGAGCAAGTTATAGTTTCGAGAATACCGATTTTTTCGACTTTTCTACCCGTGCTGGTAAACAATTCGTGTGGATATGTTGTTCATTCGGAATTGCCTTTGTCTTGATGATGCTGGACGATGACCTTTATGACATGTTTTCATATTTGGTATATGCAGCGTTAATAGTGTTGCTTATCATCACGTTGGTCATAGCACCAGAAACAAAAGGTTCACGCTCTTGGCTGAATTTTGGACCAGTTAGTTTACAGCCTGCTGAATTTGCCAAGTTTGCTACCGCTTTGGCCTTATCTAAATTTATGAGCGAGTATGGCTTCTCCATAAAAAGTTGGAAGAATGCTTTTATTATAGCCGCCCTAATACTGGTTCCTATGGTAATCATTGTACTGCAGCAGGAAACGGGTTCTGCTTTGGTATATGCTTCATTCCTATTGGTGCTTTATCGTATGGGCATGACGGGGGCCATCTTGTTCTCAGGAGTGGCAGCTACTATATTCTTTATTGTAGGGATTCGCTTTAATGAAGATATTATTGAGGGGACAACATCTATAACTGGTACATTTGTTGTGTTGCTGCTTATACAGCTATTTGTCTGTGCATTGTTGGTGGTTTATCTTCAAAAGTGGAAACTAGCGTTTAGGTTGGCGGCTGGCTCTATTTTGATGATAATATTAGCCTACCTGTTCTCAAAGCATGTGGCTCAGTTTGATATTGTATATGTAGAGTGGGGTATCTTGGCGGCTACAGTTATTTATCTGCTTTTTCTATATCTGAGGGATAGGAAATACACCTATTTACTGATAGGATTATTTATAGTACTTTCTGTATCGTTTCTTTATGCGAGCAGTTATCTTTTCAATCATTTCAAGCCATATCAGCAAGCACGTATCCAGGTAACATTGGGTATGAAGGAAGATTTGTCGGGTGTTGGATATAATGTAAACCAGTCAAAGATTGCCATTGGCTCAGGAGGCTTGTTTGGCAAAGGTTTCTTGAATGGCACTCAAACGAAGTTGAAATATGTACCAGAGCAAGATACTGACTTCATCTTTTGTACTATTGGTGAGGAGCAAGGATTTGTGGGAGCTGCTGGCATTTTGGCACTCTTCCTGCTATTGATTCTAAGATTGATTGTATTGGCTGAGAGACAGTCTTCGACTTTTGGACTAGTTTATGGTTATTGTGTTTTGAGTATCTTACTCTTCCACCTCTTTGTTAATATAGGTATGGTATTGGGCATTACCCCTGTTATTGGAATTCCTTTGCCATTCTTTAGCTATGGAGGGTCATCGCTCTGGGGCTTTACCATCTTGCTATTTATTTTTCTGCGTATAGATGCTGGAAGGAAAAGTAGAAATCTCAACGCCTAAGTCATGTATTCCTGGTAATGTACTGTCGCCCATCGCTTGAAAGATGTTGATGTGCCAGTTGCCTGAGATGGAGGGCGCCAACTGCATCTCTCCCATATTCAAATGATTTAAACCTCCTTGTCCGCTACTTATCCAATAGCCTTGTTCATCCATAAGTTTTACATTAAAATATTCGGTCTTCGTAAATAGTGAATCTGGTGATGTGGCTTGCAGGCCTATTCTTATGTTTTTATAGGGGAAATGAGCAGTATGACGTAACTGCAATGTTAACAGGTGGCTATGCAAAGAGTCTGGCAAGGGTACCTCAAAGTTAAGTGTGTCTGTTTGCAGCCATCCTTGCTCGTCGATGTGACGAAACTGGTGATAACGTATCTGGCTGTTGCATGCAGTCAACAGCCAGTTCATTATCATGCAACAAATGATAGCTTTGAATAACCGAAGACCCATGTTTATCATTGCTTATCAGTATGCTTATCCTTTTTATCCTTGAAATCCTTTTTTTTCTTCTTTTTCTTTTTAGTGCGATCGAAACGAGTGAGGCTTTCTTGCTCTACAAGATCTACTGTTCTTGAAGTCGCTTGTTTGCTGCCATCTTCCAAAAGACTATTTGGTTTAACACCTCTTTTATTCATCCCAATTATCTCGAATGCCCGTTTGCAACTGATAGTCGTTGCATTTGCCAGATTCTGTTTGTCGGATGAATAGGTTATTTGGTTAGCCAGTATATCAGCTTTGAAGTAGAACCATTCACCTTCCATCGTGAACAATGATATTTCTTTTGAGGGGAGACGTTTCTGGCTCTCTACGTAGCAGTCAATTTCGTAGTTCAGACAACATTTCAATTTTGCGCACTGTCCAGCCAGTTTCTGTGGGTTCAGGGATATATCCTGAATACGTGCTGCTCCAGTAGAAACACTGACAAATGATGTCATCCAGGTAGCACAACAAAGTTCCCTGCCACATGGACCGATACCTCCTATTCGCCCAGCTTCTTGACGTGCACCAATTTGCTTCATTTCAATGCGCACATGGAAAGCCTCGGCTAAAACCTTGATAAGCTGGCGGAAGTCCACACGTTCATCGGCAATATAGTAGAATATTGCTTTGTTCCCATCGCCTTGGTACTCTACATCACCGATTTTCATCTGCAACTCTAAATCGAGAGCAATCTGCCTGGCTTCAATCATGGTTTTATGTTCGCGGCTCTTTGCCTCATAATATTTTTCCATGTCGGTTTGGCGCGCCTTACGGTACACTCTTTTGATATCAGCCTCTGAGCGGATATTCACTTTCTTCATCTGCAAAGGTACAAGACGTCCGGTAAGTGTCACTACCCCGATATCATGGCCTGGCGATGCTTCTACTGCTACTATGTCACCTTTCTGTAGTTGCAAACCGTTAGAATTACGGTAGTATCCCTTGCGGGTATTTTTGAACTGCACCTCCACGTATTGGCTTTCCAGGTCGTTGCCTGGGATGTCAGCTAACCAGTCGTATGTATTGAGTTGATGATCCTGCCGACCTATGCCATGGCAGCAAAGTCCTTGAGATCTTCTATTGGTGTTGTAAAACAGCTCTTCCATATTAAAATTATATTATTTTCATTATCATTGTTAACGGTAAACTATTAATGGTTCTTGATCAATACGGTCAGTTGTAATATAAGGTCAAAAAAAACCATCTTGGGATTTACGTTCTGTTCAATATGTATCTGGGCTTCCTGCAATTCATTCATAATGCCCAATACGTTTCTCTCACTAACAAACGGGGCGAACTTGCTGGTAAATTGTTCTTCCTCCACGTTCATGTAATTCAGTTCAGGATGGTGTAAGTTGGCAGTAAAACTTTCTCTTATCATTCGTTGAGCATATTGCAGAAAGTCCTTCTGGCGTTCTCTACCTAAATCTGCTAACTCTTCACTCCATACTTTCATTTCTTTAACTTTGCGGCTCCATGCTAAGCGCATAAGCGAAGTGAATTGTTGGAACAGTTCAGATGTACCGTCTCCAACAGTTATCATGGCTAACGCCTTCGAGTAATTTCCACTCGCCATATGAGCCACCATATCGCTTTCTTGTTTTTCAATGCCCATACGCTGATGAATGGCCTCACTTATTTCTTCATCCTTGAGGCGAGTCATGCTGATGAGTTGTACGCGGCTCAGTATAGTACCTAATATTCTCTGAGGTTCCTCGCTCACAAGCAAGAACAAGGTTTGTGCAGGAGGTTCCTCCAGTAGCTTCAACATCTTGTTAGCCCCAGCTTCCTGCATCTTTTCTGGTAGCCAAATAATAACGATGCGCCATCCTCCTTGCACAGACTTTAAACTCAATTTCCTTTGGATGATATCGCTCTCTCGTGTATAGATGACAGGTTGAGAGTTCTCCACTTCCATCTGCTGTATCCAATCAGCATAGGTAAAATATGGGTTTCTGAGCAACATTTCTCTCCATGTTGGTATCCAGTCATCACAATTCTCTTTTTTACGTGATTTGTTGGCTACAATGGGGAATATAAAATGCACATCAGGGTGTATCAATTGTTCCCATTGACGACATGATATGCAAGTACCACAAGGTTTAGATTGAATATTGGTGATAGACGGCTGAATGTCAAACAGTGATACATCATTGCTACCTTGCTTTTCTTTTCCTATGCAGCAGAGATATTGGGCTAAAGCGAGCACCATTGGCATCTTGCCACATCCCTCGGGACCTGTCAACAACAGTGCATGGGGTAGTCTGCCTTCATCAGCTTCACTGATTAGGGTGCGTTTTACTTCTTCTTGCCCTATGATGTCCTCAAATTTCATATTAATATATCACTTTCGCAATCCTTTTCACACTCTCTGTTGCGCCTAAGGCATAGAAGTGCAGGCTTGGAACACCAGCTTTAATCAATTCTTTGCATTGCTGTATGCCCCACTCAATGCCTAATTGTTTCATATCCTCGTCTGAATGTAGTTTCAAAGCTTCACTTACCAGTTCTTTAGGTAAATCCACCTTGAATGTTTTAGGTATCACTGTCAACTGGCTTAGCTTGCTTAGCGGCTTGATACCTGGTATGATAGGGATAGTTACTCCAGCCTCGCGAGCCATTTTTACGAAACTGAAATATTTTGTGTTATCATAGAATAATTGGGTGACGGCATATTGTGCTCCAGCTTCCTGCTTCTGCTTGAGCCAATAGATGTCGCGCTCCAAGTTAGGAGCCTCTTCATGTTTCTCTGGATAGCAGGCCACACCAAAATTGAAAGGTGTTTTGGTCACTAGCATCTGACTGCCATCCACAAATATACCTCTATTGAAGTCTTGTATCTGGTTGGCTAAATCA
>JAEEGH010016195.1_pt1 | contig 16062 bp, 14 predicted proteins | sample 9134181 | NCBI WGS metagenome assembly JAEEGH01 (sample SAMN16246544, study PRJNA631951) | gut metagenome | biome: gut microbiome; feature: rumen; material: DP-attached | host: Bos | place: Iran: Karaj | collected 2018-10
CTTCTTAATGTGGCAGGTCAGGTCATAGGCATCAACTCCAATAAGATCGGCGGTTCCGCAGTAGAGGGAATCGGATATGCCATCCCCATTTCTTCCGTAAAAGATATCATCGAAGACCTTATGGGAAGGGATACACTGATCGAGGTTGATGAGGAGAATTCCGGATACATCGGCATCTACATGCAGGAAGTTACGGACGAGATCGCAGCTTATTACAAAATGCCCGTAGGCGTTTACGTTTCGGATCTTGTTCCCGGCGGCGGAGCAGAGGCAGCAGGTATTCAGGTCGGCGATATCATCACAGGCTTCCAGGGAAGCAGTATCACCAGTAACGACAGCTTAAAGAGACTCATCAAATATTATGCCGTCGGCGATAAAGTCGAAGTTACTTTCATGAGAAACGAAGACGGAGAGTACGTGGAACACACCGTGACCGTAACTCTCGGAGAAAAACCTTAACAGGAGAATTCCATGTCCCACCTTTTTGAAAAGATCGAATCAGGAGAGGTCTATGTCATTGCTGAGATGAGTGCCAACCACGGCGGAAGTCTCGAGAATGCACTGGAGATCGTGCGACAGGTTGCAAAGACCGGTGCGGACTGTCTTAAGATCCAGACCTATACCGCGGATTCCCTTACCATAGACTGCGACAATGATTATTTCAAAATAAAGGGCGGTCTCTGGGACGGATATAAACTCTATGATCTTTACAAGGATGCATACACTCCTTACGAGTGGCAGCCTGCTATTAAGGAAGAGTGTGAGAAATGCGGACTGGATTTTCTTTCAACTCCCTTCGATAACGATGCTGTGGATTTCCTTGAATCCATGGGTGCGGATGCGTACAAGATCGCAAGCTTTGAGATGATAGACATTCCCCTCATCGAATATACCGCTTCAAAGGGAAAGCCCATGATCATTTCATGCGGAATGGGAAGCCCGGAAGAAATACAGGATGCGGTGGATGCATGCAAAAGAGCAGGCAATGACAAAATAGTTCTCCTCAAATGCTGCAGCGAATATCCCGCAAACTGGGAGGATATGCACCTCGGATTGATCCCAGATATGAAAGAAAGATTTGGCGTACATGTGGGCCTTTCCGATCATTCCGCAGGAAGCATCGGTGCGATCGTCGGCGTATCCCTTGGTGCGTGTGTTGTTGAAAAGCATGTAAAGCTGGAAGGCGTGAAGAGTGCCGATTCCGAATTCTCCATGACCATGGAGGAATTCGGACATATGGTGGAAGATATCAGGAATGCAACGAAGATAAAGAAGTGCTCCGGCTACGAATTAAGCTCCAAGGAAAAAGATTCCCTGGTATTTAGAAGAAGTATCTTTGCATCGGAGGACATCGCAGCCGGTGAAGAGTTCACAGAAAAAAACATCCGTGTCATAAGACCCGGATACGGCATCCCTCCGAAGCACTATAAGGAACTTCTCGGAAAAAAGAGCAATCGTGCCATCAAAAGAGGAGAGCCTCTTATACCGGAGGACCTTAAATGAGTACAGAATACAGATTAAGAAAAGTAACCGCTGATGATATGGAACTTCTCTATGAGTGGGCTAATGATCCCGAAGTAAGGAAGAGTTCTTTCTCACAGGATCCCATTCCTTTGGAAGATCACAAGAAGTGGTTCGATGCGCTTTTGAAGGATGAGACAAAACTTCAGTTCATCTTAATGAGAGATGATACCCCTATCGGACAGGTGAGGTTCCACTTAGACGGCGATGAGGCATCCATTCATTACAGCATCGCTCCCGGTGAGCGCGGCAAGGGTTACGGAAAGCTCCTCATCGAAATGGCTTCAGAGGAACTTCATAAAGCCTGCCCCGGAATCAGGAAGATCCTGGCCGGCGTAAAGACTGACAACTCCGCATCCCGGAAGTGCTTTACATCCAACGGGTACGAAGGAAAATATATAACATACGAACTTGACCTGTAAGAAAATGCAGCGCCTCGGCGCTGCATTTTTGGTATAACTTATTATCTGCACTACATTTTATGATTTGCAAAGGCTAAAAATGACGATATAATATAATAAATTGTGTAAATTCTTTCCCCGGAGACAGGAACGAATTATTTGCCGGTCATGCCGGAGAAAGAAGATGCAATGAAAAAAGTTGATGAAGTACGTTATTCCAGGGAAGCTCGAAATTTTTTGAAAAGTGCTGATCCTAAATTAAGAGATCAGATAAAAGAGGGAATTGAAGGCATAAAGGTTATACCCTCGAAAGGCGATGTAAAGCCTATGAAGGGATATGATGATGGCCGAATGAGGCTCCGCATAGGAAAGTATCGTGTTATATACAGGTATGAGAGCAATGCTCTTTTAGTCCTATTTATCATCGATATTGGATCACGTGGAGACATTTATAAGTAAGGAGGTGTAATAATGTCTATACTTACTTCACAAACAATAGATTTAATAAAAATGTTGCCTGAAGAAGAATTGGTAACAGTAAATGCTTTGCTGAAGATGTTAGTTCGTACTTGGGACGAAGATTTTACAAAAGTTACACCTTCAGAAAAAGCACGTTTGGATAAAGCCAACAAAGAAATGGAAGAAGGTGTCTTCTATACCGAAGATGAGGTTTTTGACGAGAAGTAAAAAAGAAAAAATGACAAAATGCAGCGCCTCGGCGCTGCATTTTTGGTGTTGACATCTCCGGTTTCGGTGTTATAATGAACATATGAGCAGATATTCATATGATTGATGTATGAACCAACCGGAAAGGAGACAAAAATTATGAAAAAGACTTACGATATCGAGGTAGACTGCGCTGCATGTGCACAGAAGATGGAAGATGCTGCAAATAAAGTTATCGGAATCGCATCCGCAACAGTCAGCTTCATGACCCAGAAGATGAAGGTTGAATTTGCCGAAGGCGCTGAACCCGCATCCGTTATGCCTGAAGTCATCAAAGCCTGCAAGGCAGTTGAAGAGGACTGCGAGATCTTCATCTGACGAACCACCGTGAATTCCAATTCTCTACCGGAGCTTAATCCATGAACAAGAAACAGAAAAAAGTTCTATACCGCATAATCGCCTGCATCGCACTTCTCGTAGCCTTGCAGGTGCTCCTTCATTTCATCGACCTCCCCATCTGGGCTGAGTTTGCTCTTTATATGATCCCCTACCTTGTAATAGGTTCGGACATCTTAAAGAAAGCATTCCACGGAATAACCCACGGTCAGGTTTTCGATGAGTGCTTCCTAATGAGCGTTGCCACTGTTGGTGCCATCGCCCTGGGCCTGGTTTCACAGGGTGAAGAGGGAGGTTTCCTTGAAGGTGTTGCGGTTATGCTTTTCTATCAGATCGGTGAACTCTTCCAGAACATTGCGGTAAGGAAGAGCCGTAAGAACATATCCGAACTTATGGATATCCGTCCTGATTATGCAAATATCGAAAAGGAAGGTGAACTCGTTCAGGTATCTCCCGATGAAGTTTCCGTAGGAAGCATTATCACCGTTCAGCCCGGCGAGAAAATCCCTCTGGACGGATTCGTCAAAGAAGGTGCATCGACACTTAATACGGCGGCTTTAACAGGTGAGAGCGTGCCCAGAGACGTTAATGTCAACGATGAAGTAATAAGCGGCTGTATTAACCTCACAGGCGTTCTTAAGATTGAGACGACCAAGGAATTCGGCGAATCGACAGTTTCGAAGATCCTCGATCTTGTGGAGAATTCGAGTTCGAACAAATCAAGATCCGAAGATTTCATATCGAAGTTTGCGAAAGTCTATACACCTGTTGTATGTATAAGCGCACTCTGTCTTGCGATCATCCCGCCGCTTTTTACAATGCTGATCCTTAAAAGTTCTCCTTTATGGATGACCTGGATCTACCGTGCACTGACATTCCTTGTTATTTCATGTCCCTGTGCGCTGGTTATAAGCATTCCGCTTTCATTCTTTGCGGGACTCGGCGGCGCAAGCCACGAAGGAATCCTTATAAAAGGCTCAAATTACCTCGAAACGCTCTCGAAGACTAAATACGTCGTATTCGATAAAACAGGCACATTGACGAAGGGCGTGTTCAACGTAAGCGATATCCACCACAATTCGATCGAAGAAGAACGACTTATAGAATATGCCGCATTATCCGAATGTGCTTCTTCGCATCCGATAAGCTTAAGTCTTAAAGAAGCATACGGCAAACACATAGACAGAAACAGGGTTTCCAATATCGAAGAGATATCCGGACACGGAATCACCGCAGAAGTTGATGGTGTAAGCGTGGCTGCCGGAAACGAAAAACTCATGGAGAAGCTCGGCTTCGATTACAAGCACTGTCATATGAGCGGAACGATAGTTCATATGGCTCTTGATAACGAATATGCCGGACATATCGTTATATCCGATGAGATCAAGGAAGAGTCCAAAGAAGCGATAGAACAGTTAAAGAAATGCGGCATAAAGAAAACAGTTATGTTAACCGGTGATATCATGAAGGTCTTGAACTGGAAGAAACTCAGAATGAACCTAAGTGGGAAAATATGCTTAAGGAAACAAAACTTCCTGAAGCTGCATCTGAAAAAGGCGAATATGTTACAATTGATTTTGTAGCAGGTGAAGCTGTTGCCGTTAACGGAAAAAAGATGTCTCCTCTGGAAATCATGCAGACTTTGAACAAGATTGCAGGACGTAACGGTGTAGGTATTGTTGACCTGGTTGAAAACCGCGTTGTTGGTATGAAGAGCCGTGGTGTATATGAAACTCCTGGTGGAACAGTTCTTCTTTATGCTCACGAACAGCTGGATCATCTTTGTCTTGATCGTGATACATATCATTTTAAGCAGCACCTTGCACTTAGAATGAGTGAACTTATTTACGACGGTAAGTGGTTTACCCAGCTCATGGAAGGTCTTATGGCTTTCATGGACAATGTTGAACAGACAGTAACAGGTTCTGTAAAACTTAAGCTTTACAAGGGCTCTATGCGTGGTGCTGGTTCAAGTTCACCATACAGTCTCTATAATGAAAGTATTGCTTCCTTTGCAACAGGTGATCTTTATGATCATAAGGATGCTGATGGATTCATTACACTCTTTGGACTTCCACTTAAAGTTCGTGCAATGATGGAACAGGCAGCAGGAAAAGGTCAGGCAGTTCCTTCAAGTAAAAAACTTAAGAAGCGTCCTACTGAGTAATTTATAAAGTAATTTAATCAAGTTGACATAAGTCGGAGAGTTTGGCAGTCTGATGTATATCAGGCTGCTTTTTTTTCAGACTGAGGATTGATACAAATCTTATTAACTGGAGAAAATAATGGGTAAAAGAAAAAGCGGAATTCTTCTTCATATCACTTCATTACCGGATAGTCCTGGAATCGGAACTTTAGGTAAGAAAGCCTATGAATTTGCAGACTGGCTCAAGGAAGGAAAACAAAGTTACTGGCAGATTCTTCCTCTTGGACCAACAGGTTATGGAGACAGTCCTTATGCAAGTTTTTCAACTTTTGCAGGTAATCCTCTATTAATTGATTTAGATCTGCTTGTTAAGAAGGGATGGGCAAGGGCTGAAGAGGTTGTACCTCCTGACTATATTAAGAAGGATGGTCCTGTAGATTTCGGTTCGGTCGTCTGGTGGAAAATTCCTCTTTTGTATAAATGTGCACAATTTTTTTTAGCAGGTGCAGATAATAAATCTTTAAAGGCCTATGAAAAATTTAAGCAGGATAATCAGTGGTGGCTTGATAATTTTGCTTCATTTACAAGCATAAAAAAATTCTATGATGCAAAGGCCCAGAAAGAAAATATTCAGGGCATTGATTCCATGTGGAACAGGTTCTGGCCAGAAGAGTTAAAAGCACATAATCAGGAATCAGTAGAAAAATGGAATAAGGAACATTTGTCTGACGTAGAACAGATTAAGGTTATTCAGTTTTTCTTTGGTCAACAGTGGTCAGATTTAAAAAATTACTGCAATAAGCAGGGAATCAAAATTATTGGTGATATCCCTATTTTTGTTGCAGCAGATTCTGCTGATGTGTGGGCAGATCAATGGTTATTCCAGTTTAACAGTCAGACTCATCTTCAGACAGCCTGTGCAGGTGTTCCTCCTGATTATTTTAGTGCTACCGGTCAGCTCTGGGGAAATCCTCTTTATGACTGGGATGCAATGAAAAAAGATAATTACGGCTGGTGGGTAAAGCGTATTAAAAATATGCTGAGGCTTGTAGATGTGATTAGAATTGACCATTTCAGAGGTTTTGAATCTTACTGGCAGGTTCCTTATGGAGCAGAAAATGCAATCAAGGGCAAATGGCTTCCTGGTCCGGGAAAAGAACTTTTTGATACAATTGCAGATGAACTGGGCCCTCTTCCAATCATTGCAGAAGATTTAGGAATCATCACTCCTGAAGTTGAAGCTTTGCGTGACTCCTGTAATTTTCCAGGAATGAAGATTCTTCAATTTGCTTTTAATGATCAGCCCTGGAGTGAAGAAAGTGAAAAGAATCTTTATCTTCCTGAAAATTTCACAACAGAGAATTGTGTTGTATATACTGCAACTCATGACAATGATACAAGTGCTGGAAGTCTTAAAAACAATCCAATTCAGTATAAAAAAAATATTCTGAGTTATTTTGGCTGGGATGAAAATTTGTCTGATGAAGAGATTTGCAGCAAACTTGTAGAAGAGGCATTTTGTTCAAAAGCAGATACCTGCATAATTCCTCTTCAGGATATTTTTGCAATTGGTTCTGAAGGAAGAATGAATCAGCCGTCTACTACAGGAGCAAACTGGTGCTGGCGTATGAAAAATGACTGTCTGGACTGGTCTAGTGCAGAAAAACTTAAGGCTCTGAGTAAAAAGGGCAGGAGAAACTAAATGAAAAGGCGGTTTAATATTTTCCATTAAACCGCCTTATTTGTTGAAAATACAAAAAGAAATATTACTCTGCTGTAATTGCTTCCAGGGCAATCTTCATCATATTTGTGAAGGTTGTCTGTCTTTCTTCTGATGTAGTTTCACCGCCAAGGAGAATGTGGTCACTTACTGTGCAGACTGCAAGGGCTTTTCTGTTAAACTTTGCTGCAAGTGTATAAAGCTCTGCTGCTTCCATTTCAACTCCCAGTGCTCCGTACTCGGCCCACATTTTCCAGTTTGCATTTGGATCATAGAACATATCGCTGGAAACTAAATTTCCAACCTTTGGTTCGATATTAAGTTTTTTTGCTGCATTGTAGGCCTTCTGAAGCAGGTCAAAATCAGCAATAGGAGCATAATGAAGTCCGTGAAAACGCTGAGTGTTAAGGCCACTGTCTGTACAGGCTCCCTGACCAAGAATTACATCACGCAGGGCTATATCCTTTTGAACACCTCCGCATGTACCAACACGAACAGCTTTCTGAACTCCATAAAACTGGAATAATTCGTTTACATAAATTGAAAGTGATGGCTGTCCCATTCCAGTACCCTGAACCGAAACTCTTTTTCCATTGTAGGTTCCGGTAAATCCAAACATTCCGCGGACCTCGTTATAGCAAACCGGGTCCTTTAAAAAATTTTCTGCAATGAACTTAGCTCTAAGCGGATCTCCAGGAAGGAGAACAAGTTCTGCAATTGCGCCCTCAGGGGCATTGATATGTGTACTCATAAGTGAAATTATATCATATTTTTTCTTAATAGGGGAAGAAAGATGTTTTTCTGTTACCAGTGACAGTTTTACTTGTTTCAAATTCAAATCCCCTTAAGATTGATTTTTCGGGATTAACTTGTTAAACTTTACATTACTGTAAAAATTTAAGAAAAAAGGAGGCTGGGAGTAATAATTATGAAACCTACACTTTTAGTTTTAGCTGCTGGTATGGGAAGCCGTTACGGTGGAGTTAAGCAGATTGATGCAGTTGGAAAAAATAACGAATGTCTTCTGGATTTTGCCGCATATGATGCAAAAAAGGCTGGTTTTGGAAAAGTAGTATTTATAATCAGAAAGGATATTGAAAAAGACTTCCGTGAAAGACTTTTTGACAGAGTTGCACGTAATTTTGATGCTGAATACGTTTTTCAGACACCAGATGCACTTCTTTCAGAAGAAGACCTTAAAAAGGTAAATCCAGACCGTTCTAAGCCATGGGGAACAATTCATGCAGTTCTTTGTGCTGAACAGAATATTCACGAACCTTTTGCAGTTATCAATTCTGATGACTATTACGGAAGGGAAGCGTTTGACACTCTTGGCAAGTATTTAAGTCAGATTTCAAATGATTCAAATGAACATGCCATGGTTGGATATGTCCTTGGAAACACAATGAGTAAATCAGGTTCTGTAAGCCGTGGTGTTTGTACTGTAAAGGATGGGTTCCTTGATTCAATCGTTGAAAATACAAAAATTTACTACAAGGAAGATGGTTCAATTGAAAGTGATTTGAACGGAAATCTTATTTCTATGTCTGGTGATGAACCTGTAAGTATGAACCTTTTTGGATTTACACCAAAGGCTTTTGAACGTTTCCACAAATACTGGGATGCCTTTAAGACAAACTCTCTTGGAGAATTAAAGACAGAAGCCCTGCTTCCTGTTGCTGCAAGTGACATTGTAAAGAACGGTGAAGGTTCAATTAAATTCTTCACTTCTAAGGAACGCTGGTTCGGTATGACTTATCCTGAAGACAGAGCAATCGTTAAGGATGAAATTGCAAAGAAAATCGCTGAGGGTTATTATCCAGATCCTTTGTGGGAGAAATAATAAATGCTTAAGCTTAACGCTATAAAATCAGAAAAAATCTGGGGCTACGAACTTTGGATTGCTTCAACTCATCCAAATGGATGCCAAAATGAATTTGAAGCTTTTGCTGGTGGAGACTATCCTTTACTTATAAAAGTCATTCAGGCAAATGATGTTCTTTCTGTTCAGGTTCATCCTGATGATGAAAAGGCAAAGGCTCTTGAAAACTGCCGTGGAAAAACTGAATGCTGGTATATTCTTGATGCCGCTCCTGATGCCAGACTTATATATGGAATGAAGGAAAAATATTCTGATGAAGAAATTCGTAAGGCAATAGAAACAAATACTTTAGAGCCTATGATGCATTCAGTAAGCGTTAAGAAAGGGGATTTTGCATACATTCCTGCAGGCACAGTTCATGCAATCGGTGGAGGTCTTCGCCTGCTTGAAGTACAGCAGTCTTCAGATATTACATACCGCCTGTATGACTGGGGTCGGGGCAGGGAATGTCATATTGAAAAAGGAATTTCCTGCATAAAATACAGGGAAAATCAGAAAGTCATTCCTTTCCCTCAGAAATTTCAGTGTCCATACTTTACAATGGAAGAAGTTTCTGTGAACGGAGATTATTCATACGAAGTAAAATCTTCCCAGGGTCAGAGACTGGTTTCTGATACAGAACTCCTTTTCATCCTTGACGGTGAAGGAAGCGTAAATGAGCAAAGCTGTCATGGAGAAGATATTTTTGCCCTGGAACCGGGAGAAAAAGTTACTGTTAAGGGAAAGCTTCGCCTTATGAAGATTCAGGCAAGTCCTTCAGCATAAAAAATACTGCCGGCAGAAACTATCAACCTGTTTTTCCTTTGTGTAAAATTAAGGAAAAGCAGGTTTGTTTTTTTTTATAAAATTTGTATTTTCACCAAAATATGAGTATATTTTAATCTATGAAAGAAACAAAAAATACAAAAGACGAAGAATTTACAGGTCTTCCATCAGACCTTCAGCTTCCACCAAAGCTAAATATAATTCCTCTGGGAGGAAGACCAATTTTCCCGGGCATTTTTACACCTCTTATGGTAACCAATCCTGAAGATGTAAAGGTTATTGAAATGGCCAGCGAAAGTGACGGTTATATCGGAATGGTCATGCTTAAGGAAGAAACTGATAATCCCGCAATGGTTGACCTGCATGATATAGGAACTGTAGCTCATATAATTAAGAAGGTTAAACTTCCGGATGGAGGAGTTAACGCTTTTGTTTCTACAATCAAGCGTTTTAAAATCAGAAAAACTCTTTCCTCACAGGCTCCAATGGCTGCTGCAGTAGAGTATCTTGATGACATTAAGGAAAACACTTTTGAAGTTAAGGCCCTGACTCGTGCAATCATCTCTGAAATGAAGGAAATATCTGAAAACAATCCAATGTTTACAGATGAGATGCGCCTGAATATGGTTAACATTGATCAGCCGGGTAAAATTGCAGATTTTATCGCATCAATTCTTAATGTGGACAAAAAAGAACAGCAGAAGGTTCTGGAAACTCTTGATGTAAAAAAACGTCTGGAACAGGTTCTTGTATACATAAAAAAAGAACAGGAAATTCTTCGGGTTCAGAAAAAAATTCAGAATGAGATTAATGATAAAGTTGAAAAGAACCAGAGAGAATATTTCCTTCGTGAAGAATTAAAGACTATTCAGGACGAACTGGGAATTGGCGCAAATGGTAAGCAGAGTGACTATTCTAAATTTAAAGAAAAAATCGATGCCTTTAAATTTACAGGAGAAATAAAGGAAACTGTTGAAAAGGAACTTGATAGGTTCCAGCTGCTTGATCCTCATGACCCTGAGTATTCTTCTTCAAGAAATTATCTTGATCTGGTTTCAAGCCTTCCATGGAATGACAAGGCAGAAGATCATTTTACCATTCAGGAAGCTGCTAGAATTCTGGACAAGGATCACTATGGCCTGGAAGAAGTTAAAAAACGTATTCTGGAATATCTTAGTGTCCGTAAATTTAAAAATGACGGAAAAGGTTCTGTGCTCATTTTGTGCGGACCTCCTGGAGTAGGTAAGACAAGTATTGGCCGCTCAGTAGCAAAGGCTATGAATAAACCTTTCTTCCGCTTCTCAGTGGGAGGTGAGCATGATGAATCCAAAATTAAGGGACACAGAAGAACTTACATTGGTTCTATGCCTGGAGAAATTCTCAACGGACTGAAAATTACAAAAAGCCGTTCTCCTGTTTTTATGATTGATGAAGTTGATAAAATGAATGCTTCTGCCCAGGGAGATCCTTCAGCTGCCTTGCTGGAAGTTCTTGATCCTGAACAGAATTCAACTTTCAGAGATACATATCTTGATCTGCCTTTTGATTTGAGTAATGTTTTCTTTATTCTTACGGCAAATACTCTTGATACTATTCCCCAGCCACTTCTTGACCGCGCAGAAATTATTGAACTGTCCGGTTATATTGATCAGGAAAAGATGGAAATTGCAAAGAAGTATCTTATTCCTAAAAACCTTGAAAAGAATGGCTTTAAAAAGAATCAGGTAAAATATTCTGCAAAGGCTTTATCTCTTATTGTTACAGAGTATGCCCGTGAAGCAGGTGTCCGTAATCTGGAAAAATGCATTGATAAAATCAATCGTAAACTGGTAAGGGATACCGTGGGTACAATTGAAAATGATTCAAAACTCAATGTAACTGCTGAAAACGAATCTGAACTTTTGAAAAAGAGTCTTGAAAAGAAAACTTTCTTAATTGATGAAGCAGAAGTCAGAAAGTATCTGGGAAAAGCTGTATTCGATGAAAGTCAGATAAAGACGGCATCTCTTCCAGGAACTGCAATCGGACTTGCATGGACAAGCATGGGCGGAGATACACTTCTTCTTGAAGCTGTTGATTATGAATCTCAGAAGGGCGGCGGACTTATGCTCACCGGCCAGATGGGAGACGTAATGAAGGAATCTGCACAGATTGCAATGAATGTGGCAAAGCTTTATGCCATTAAAAACAATATTAAGGATGCAGAATGGTTTGAAAAGAATACGATTCACCTGCATATTCCTGAAGGTGCAACTCCAAAGGATGGTCCAAGTGCAGGTATAACCATGTGTACTGCCTTCGTCTCTCTCCTGAAGCAGAAGACTATCAAACAAAATCTTGCCATGACAGGGGAATTAAGCCTTACAGGACAGGTTCTGCCTATTGGCGGCTTGAGGGAGAAAACTGTTGCTGCTAAACGTAATAAGATTAAAACAATAATAATTCCAAAAGCTAACGAAAAGGATCTGGAAGAGATTCCTGATATTGTAAAAAAAGGAATTACTTTTATTCCAGTTTCTCGTGCTCAGGAAGTACTTGATATAGTATTCTGATTTCAGCAGACTCAATAAGCTATGGAAAAGGAAAAAATGAAATCAGAAAATACAGGTGCAGAACAAAACGACAGTATAAAGGCTGTTGTTTTTGACATGGATGGTGTTCTTTTAGACAGTGAGCGCATTTCTTTAATTGCCTGGAAAATGGCAGGGGAAGAAATAGGTTTTTACAAAACTGAAGAAGCCCACAGGGAGTGCACTGGTTTAAGTCGCAGCGATGCTTATGAAAAGTTAACAGAACTCTATGGTCCGGATTTTCCGTCCAAAGCTTTTCGGGACAGAAGTTCTGTTATCTTTGCTCAAATTATTCAGAAAGATGGGCTTCCTCTTATGCACTATGCAAAAGAAATCCTTCAGTATTTAAAGGAAAAAGGATATCCTCTTGCCCTGGCTTCTTCCACCAGACGTGAAGTCGTTATGAGGGAAATAAAGACTGCCGGGCTTTTTGATTATTTTGATTACATCATTTGTGGAGACCAGGTTACTCATTCAAAACCGGATCCGGAAATTTATACTTTGAGCTGCAAGGCCTTGAATGTTCATCCTGAGGATGCACTGGCCGTTGAAGATTCTATAAATGGAATTATTTCTGCTCACCGGGCTGGAATGAAGTGTCTTATGGTTCCGGATCAGATTCAGCCTGATGAAAATACTAAATCAATTCTTTATAAACTTTGTGATTCTCTAGAAAATATTAAGGACTTTCTGTGAGATTTTTAGGGTTTTCTTTTGGCGCAGGCAATTTTATTATTTATCCAGAATAATTAATTAAATTTGTCAGGAGAAATCATGCTTTTCACAAAGAAAGACAACGCATTGTATATTCAGCGTGGTAATGAAACTATTATAATTCAGGCCTGGGGTGTCAATTCCCTCAGAGTAAGGGAATGCCGTCAGTCTCAAATGGATTCAAACGACTGGGCACTTAATCCTCTTTCTGAAGAAGATAAGGTTATTGCTTCAAAGACTGTTATAAATATTGAAGAAATTGATACTACCGAACCATGGACAAGAGACGGTTCCCGTACAAGTGCATTTCAGGCTCAGATTACAAATGGTAATATTACTGCAAAAGTTTCTTTTGAAGGATGGATTTCTTTCTACAATCAGAAAGGAGAACTTTTAACTGCTGAGTACTGGAGAACTCGTGACAGAATTGACCGTTATGCTGTTCCTTTAAGAGTTGAAGGCAGGGAACTTAAACCGATAACCGGAACTACAGATTTTACACTTACTGCCCGTTTTGAGGCTTTTGAAGATGAACATATTTACGGTATGGGCTTCTATCAGGATTCCTGCTTTGACAGAAAAGGTTCTTCCATGGAACTGGCTCAGAGAAATTCCCAGACTTCCGTTCCTTTCTTTGTTTCAAGCAGAAAATATGGTTTTCTCTGGAATAATCCTGCAATCGGCTATGCAAATTTTGCAGCAAATAAAACAGAGTTTCATGCTAATTCCACAAAAAAACTTGACTACTGGATTACAGCAGGTGATACTCCGGCCCAGATTCATGAACAGTATTCGGCTGTAACTGGCAGAACTCCAATGATGCCGGAATATGGAATGGGTTTCTGGCAGTGTAAGCTTCGTTACAGAACCCAGGAGGAAGTATTACAGGTTGCAAGGGAATATAAAAAACGGAAGATTCCTCTGGATGTTATTGTAATTGATTTCTTCCACTGGTCCCGCCAGGGAGAGTTCCGCTTTGATGAACGCTGCTTCCCGGATCCTGAAAAAATGATCAGGGAACTGGATGAAATGGGAATAAAAGTTTGTGTCAGTGTGTGGCCTACAATCGATCAGAAATCATGCAATTTTGGAAAAATGGCAGAAAGAGGACTTCTTGTTTCTTCTGACCGGGCTTCTGGAATTCACATGGACTGGCTGGGAAATACTGTTTTTTATGATACAACAAATCCTGAAGCAAGAAAGTTTGTATGGGATGAATGTAAAAAGAATTACTACGACAAGGGAATAAAACTTTTCTGGCTTGATGAATCTGAACCTGAATACGGACCTTATGATTGGGATGTTTACAGATATTACGCTGGACCTGTGCAGCAGGTAGCAAATATCTATCCGAAAACTTATGCCCAGGGATTTGCAGAAGGCCTTCAGGAAGCTGGTGAAAAGGAATCTATGTCTCTTGTTCGCTGTGCCTGGGCCGGAAGTCAGAAATATGGGGTACTTACCTGGTCCGGTGACATTCATTCTGACTGGAGGGCCTTTAAGGAACAGCTTCAGGGTGGATTAAATATGTCTATGGCCGGTATTCCATGGTGGACTACAGATACAGGTGGATTTGTAGGTGGAGATCCACAGTCCCCTGACTTCAGGGAATTACTTGTCCGCTGGTTTGCCTGGAGTGTTTTCTGTCCGGTACTGCGCCTTCATGGAGAAAGGCCTCCTTATATCCCTCTTGAAAAAGGAAAGGAAGTAATTGATGGTGTTCCTCAGTGGGGTTCTGCTCAGCCAAATGAAATCTGGAGTTTTGGTGAGGAAAATGAAAAAATTATGGAAAACTTTATTTTCATGAGGGAAAGATTAAGACCTTACATCAGAACTCTTATGGAAGATGCACATAAATACGGTCATCCGGCTGCAAGGCCAATGTATTATGATTTCCCTGAGGATAAAAACTGTTCAGTAATGAAAGATCAGTATATGTTCGGGCCGGATCTTCTTGTTGCTCCTGTTATGGACCCTGGAATAAAAAGCCGTAAAGTCTATCTTCCTGAGAATGTGAACTGGATTGAAGCTGCTACTGGAAAGCTTTATACAGGCGGCTGTCAGGTTGAGTGCCAGACTCCTTTAAACGTAATTCCTGTATTTATCAGGGAAGGAAAAAATATTCCTGTCTATCAGTAATTTTCATTGAAAAAATGCAGTATATGTGCTTTTAAAAAAAATAAAAATATCTTATACTGCATTTGTATGAAAAAGGGTTTTGATAACGATAAGTATCTGAAAATACAATCAGAGCACATTAAGGAAAGAATTTCTCATTTTGGAAATAAGCTCTACCTGGAATTTGGTGGTAAACTTTTTGATGATTATCATGCAAGTCGTGTTCTTCCTGGATTTGAGCCGGACAGTAAGCTGAAAATGCTCATGAATCTGTCTGATATGGCGGAAATCGTAATTGTAATCAGCGCGGTTGATATTGAAAAAAATAAAATCAGGGGAGATCTGGGAATTACTTATGACAAGGATGTTCTCCGTCTCCGGGATGAGTTCATGAGCAGGGGCCTTTATGTAGGTTCCGTTGTAATTACTCATTTTAATGGACAGGAATGTGCAAAAGCTTTTGCAAAGAGATTAAAGAAACTTAATATAAAATCCTATTTTCATTATATGATTGAAGGATATCCTGATAATGTTGCCTTAATTGATTCAGACAAGGGATATGGAAAAAATGATTATATAGAAACAAGCAGACCTCTTGTTGTTGTAACGGCTCCCGGCCCGGGTTCAGGTAAAATGGCTGTTTGTTTAAGTCAGCTCTACAATGAAAATGTCCGCGGGGTAAAGGCTGGTTATGCAAAATTTGAAACCTTCCCAATCTGGAATTTACCATTAAAGCATCCTGTAAATATGGCTTATGAAGCTGCTACCGCTGACCTTAATGATGTTAACATGATAGACCCGTGGCATCTGGAAGCATATGGTACAACCACTGTAAATTATAATCGTGATATTGAAATCTATCCTGTTCTGGACGCAATCTTTAAGGGGATTTATGGAGAAAACCCTTACAAGTCTCCTACAGATATGGGTGTAAACATGGCAGGCAACTGTATTTCCGATGATGAAGCTTGCTGTGAAGCAGCCAACCAGGAAATCATCCGTCGTTATTATAAAGAAGCTTGTGACTTAAAGACAGGTTCCGGTTCCAAAGAAGCTTTCCGTAAACTTGAGCTTCTTTTAAAACAGGCAGGACTTACCACAAGCGACCGTAAAGTTGTGAAGCATGCATTGGTTCGTGAAGAATCCACCGGACATACCGCTTC
>JAEEGH010016198.1_pt1 | contig 16060 bp, 15 predicted proteins | sample 9134181 | NCBI WGS metagenome assembly JAEEGH01 (sample SAMN16246544, study PRJNA631951) | gut metagenome | biome: gut microbiome; feature: rumen; material: DP-attached | host: Bos | place: Iran: Karaj | collected 2018-10
AGACAATCATCCAGGTTTACGAGAACACTTCGGGAATCAAGCCCGGTGAGCCGGTCGAAAACACCGGCCGCCCGCTCGCAGTAGAGCTTGGACCCGGACTTCTTCACTCCGTCTACGACGGAATCCAGAGGCCTCTTAAGGTCCTCAACGAGAAGATGGGAGACTTCATCTCACGTGGAGTCACCGCACCTGGATTGGACAGAGAGATCAAATGGGACTTCAAGCCGGTTGTCTCCGAGGGCGACGTAGTCGCACCCGGACAGGTCATCGGAGAGGTCATGGAAGGAACCATGCTCCACAAGATCATGGTGCCCCCCACGATGAGCGGAAAGGTCGAGAAGATCATGTCCGGCTCGTTCACCGTCGAGGAGACCATCGCGGTCATCGACGGACAGGAGGTCACTATGATGCAGAGGTGGCCCGTACGTTCCGCCAGGCCCGTCGCCGAGAAATACCAGCCCGTCGTCCCCCTGCAGACCGGAATGCGTGTCCTGGACACCATGTTCCCCCTCGCGAAGGGAGGAGCGGCCGCAATCCCCGGAGGATTCGGAACCGGAAAGACCGTCACCCAGCAGTCGCTGGCCAAGTGGTCCGATGCGGACATAGTCGTCTACATCGGATGCGGAGAGCGCGGAAACGAGATGACCGAGGTCCTTACGGAGTTCCCCGAGCTGGAGGACCCCAAGTCAGGAAACCCCCTGATGAACAGGACCGTCCTGATCGCGAACACCTCCAACATGCCTGTCGCGGCAAGGGAGGCATCCGTCTACACCGGAATGACCATCGCGGAGTACTACAGGGACATGGGTTACAACGTCGCTCTGATGGCCGACTCCACCTCAAGGTGGGCAGAGGCCATGAGGGAGATCTCCTCGAGGCTCGAGGAGATGCCCGGAGAAGAGGGATACCCCGCATACCTGGCAAACAGGCTGTCCGAGTTCTACGAGCGTGCATGCATCGCGAAGGCGCTGTCCGGAAACGACGGTTCGATCTCCGTCATCGGTGCGGTCTCACCGCCCGGAGGAGACATCTCCGAGCCCGTTTCGCAGAACACCCTCCGTATCGTCCGTGTCTTCTGGGCACTCGATACCAAGCTGAGGGAGAGGAGGCACTTCCCGACCATCAACTGGCTGACCTCGTACACCCTGTACGACAAGCAGCTCAGGGACTGGTACGCCAAGAACGTCGGCGAGGAGTTCCCCGCACTCAGGGAGTGGACCATGCAGACCCTGCAGAAGGAGGCAGAGCTCCAGGAGATCGTCCAGCTGGTCGGTTCCGATGCACTGTCCGACGACAAGAAGGTCACACTCGAGGTCTCCAAGATGATCCGTGAGATCTTCCTGCAGCAGAACGCTTACCACCCGGTCGACATGTACTGTCCGATCGAGAGGCAGTTCGTCATGCTCAAGCTGATCAAGAAGTTCTCCGACCTGGCAGACAAGGCACTGGCCGCAGGCGCCACCGTCGACAAGATCGTCGGAATCCCCGCCAAGCAGAGGTTCCAGAGGGCCAAGTTCGAGGACAACATCGATGACGAGCTGGCAGCGGTCGACAAGGAGTTCGACGAGCAGTTCAAGGCACTGGGGGCATGAAAATGGCAGACAAAGAGTACAAGACAGTCACCCGTATCGAAGGCCCTCTGGTCTTCGTCGAGAAGACAGAGCCCATCGGATACGAGGAGCTCGTCAGCGTCAGGCTCTCTGACGGAACGATGAAGAGAGGACAGGTCCTCGATTCGTCCGACGACTTCGTATGCGTACAGATCTTCGAGGGAACCTCCGGTATCGACAAGGATGCAACGGTCAAGTTCCTCGGAGAGACTATGAAGATGCCCGTTTCCAAGGACATGATCGGTCGTGTCCTCTCCGGATCCGGACAGCCCCTGGACGGAGGACCCGCAATCACCCCCGAGAAGAAGCTGGACATCAACGGTGCAGCCATCAACCCGTGGGCAAGGGACAGCCCTTCGGACTTCATCCAGACCGGTATCTCCACCATCGACGGAATGAACACCCTGGTCAGGGGACAGAAGCTGCCGATCTTCTCGGCATCGGGACTGCCCCACAACGAGGTCGCTCTTCAGATCGCAAGGCAGGCGAAGGTCGTGGGTTCCGAGGAGGAATTCGCTGTGGTCTTCATCGCCATGGGTATCACCAACGAAGAGAAGCACATGTTCATGAAGGAGTTCGAGAGAACCGGCGCACTGAAGTCCGCCGTCGTCTTCCTGAACCTTGCGGACGACCCTGCAGTCGAGCGTATCGCTACGCCCCGTCTCGGTCTCACCACCGCAGAGTATCTGGCATTCGAACTCGGAATGCACGTCCTGGTCATCATGACCGATGTCACCAACTACTGCGAGGCGCTCCGTCAGGTCGGAGCTGCCCGTGAGGAGGTGCCCGGAAGGCGTGGATATCCCGGTTACATGTACTCCAACCTCGCAGAGCTCTACGAGCGTGCCGGACGTATCAAGGGAAAGAAGGGATCCGTCACTCAGATCCCGATCCTCTCGATGCCCGGAGACGACATCACCCACCCGATCCCCGACCTCACCGGATACATCACCGAGGGTCAGATCGTCATGTCGAGGGAGCTCCACAGGAACGGTATCTACCCGCCGATCAACGTCTCGGCTTCCCTGTCCCGTCTGATGGGAGGAGGAACCGGAGCAGGCAAGACCCGTGAGGACCACAAGGGAGTCTCGGATCAGCTGTTCGCGGCGTACGCAGAGGGTAAGGACCTCCGCGGACTGGTGGCAATCGTAGGTAAGGAGTCCCTTTCCGCAAAGGACCAGAAGCTCCTCGAGTTCGCAGACATCTTCGAGGACAGGTTCGTGCGCCAGGGCCTGGATGAGGACCGTACGATCGATCAGACACTCGATCTCGCATGGGACCTCTTCAGATCGCTCGACCTCGACCAGATCACCAGGATCGACCGTAAGTACATCGAGAAATACCTCAAGGCGTGAGTACGATGCCGGCACAAGATGTCACTCCAACACGTTCAGTCCTCCTTGACGTAAAGAAGAGGATCAAGCTGTCCAAATCCGGACACAAGATCATGAAGATGAAGAGAGACGGTCTCATCATCGAGTTCTTCGAGGTCATGGAGAAGGCTAAGGCGATGCGCAGCTCCGTTGTCTCCGATTACGAGCAGGCAATGGAGAAGATCACCATAGCCAGGGCCGTGGAGGGTGAGATCGCTGTGAAGAGCGCTGCTTACGCCATCAAGAACGAACCCAAGGTCACCGTCGGATCCAAGTCCATCATGGGAATGATGGTTCCCAAGGTGGATGCCGACATGACCTCCAGCGACGTCCTGAACAAGGGATACGGAGTAATCTCCACATCCGCATACATCGAGGAGGCCTCCAAGGCCTTCGAGAAACTGCTGGTGACCCTTGTCAGGGCAGCTGAGGTCGAGACCACGATGAAGAAGCTGCTCGACGAGATCGAGAGGACCAAGAGGAGAGTAAACGCTCTCGAGTTCAAGGTCATCCCCGAGCTCGAAGACACGCAGAAGTTCATCAAGTTCCGTCTTGAGGAGATGGACCGTGAGAACACGATCCGTCTCAAGTTCCTCAAAGGAAAGGGCGAGGCAGAGTAAGGATGTGGATCGAGGATAAGTTCCTTGAGATCAGGGATGACCCCGAGAAGAGGGCTCGTGCCTTCAAGTACGGGTGGATCATCGCCTACTCAATGCTGCTCCTCGGCGCGTTCCTCATCGTCTGGGCGTTTCTCGTTTGAACAAACCACTTAAACAAATCTTCTTTTTTTTCTTTTATCAGAAGTGTTTCTTTCGGTCCTTTCGGCGACCCCTCCCTCGGAGGTTTATAAACCATACCTGTCCTGAATAGACGGGGCAAGGAAAGAAGTCCGGCATGCAGGACTTCTGGACTTGCGTGCTGGACTCCACTTGTCCACTATTCCGAGGAGGTGAGATCGATTCGAACTTCTGAAGAAAATGACCAGTAACAAAAACGAGCGGCATTCCGATTCGGGATGAATGCGAATACAGAAGTGTGCGGACATTCATCTTGAATTTGCCCAAACAGGAGGAATGCCGCATGAGATACATTGGTTTAGACGTACATAAGGATAATATCACGGCTTGCGTGCTCACGAGCACGGGCAAGCCGAAGTTCGAGAAGGATTTCACAAAAGAATCGGGATACTGGAATCTCGATGAGCTGTTATCGTTCGGGGACAAGGACGGGTTCTGTGTGATGATGGAATCCGGGACATACGCATATGCGCCGTTCAGATTCTTCTCCGACAGGGATGTGGAAGTTCATGTCGTGCACGCGAAGGCGCTGAAGGTCATTACCGATTCTGACAAGAAGACGGACAGGAAGGACGCTCTGACAATCGCGAAGATGCTCAAGCTATGGAAGAAAGGGGATATCGACCTCCAGATGTCCTATATGCCTACCAGAGAGCAATGCGAATTGAAGGACGTCTGCAGGTATAGGGAGGAGATCTCCAGGAAGATCGGGGACGAAACAAGGAGGATCAAATCCCACATGTCCAGGAACTGCGAGTTCCTTCCGGAGGAATTCACCAACTTCCAGACGCAGAAGGCAAGGGATTTCGTGAAAAGCAACTATTCCAAAGATATGACGCTGATGAGGCGCATGGAGCGTCTGGAAGACCTTTTCGAAGAAAGGGATCTGGTGGCTGAGGATGTGGAATCCAGGCTCCCACTTTCCAAAGAAGTGGAGCTGCTTACCGGAATCCCAGGGATAGGGAGGCAAACCGCTGTCCAGATAATGTCCATGATAGTGGACGTGAACAGGTTCGGCGATGCAGAGAAGATGTGCGCATACTTCGGTCTCGTTCCGAGGGTGAGGGATTCCGGAGGGAAAGAACACCACGGTCGCATGACCAAGAACGGGGACAGGATGATGCGCATGATAATGGAACGCGTGACGGAATCCCACGTAAGGAACTGCAAATCGTCGGTCACAGAGTATTACAGGAGGAAGTGTCAGGAGATGGGCACCAAGAAGGCTCTCATAACGGCATCGAGGAAGATGCTGTCGGTCATATATGCAGTCTTGAAGTCCGGCAAGGACTTCAGACTGACCGCCTGAGCGGTCTGCTCAGGCGCTTAGTACCGACCTCCGGTGCCGATATGAGGTGCAAGGTCCAAGGTATCCTGCCGTCGCCCTTCTTTGCGGCCCGGACCGCCTTCGAAAATTACGGAGTCGACCGAGGACCAGGCCCGAAAAGTCATAATACGGCCGTTAGGACCGTCTGAAGTAAATTGGGTTCGTTCAGCGTATCAGGTGGGCCGGAGGCGGGAGATCCTTTAGCGTAAGCTATAAACGGGTCGTAAAAACATGGCGTAATGCCGCTCGTTTTTGTCAAGTAAAGAAGGGCAAGGGATACCTAGCCTTCCAAGCAATTTCCCTTGCCCTCCGGATGCTTCGGCTGTTAGTCGAAGTACTCTGGTAAACCATTTACGACCTCCGCAAGGGGGTCGGTCAAGGTCTGATTATCTATCAATCACTCCGTATATAACCTTGTCTGATTTTCCCCTGTCGTCATGACAGGGTCAGTCCATGAAGCTCTTCATGGTGATCTTTCCCGTTCCCAGGTGCACGATCGGCATTATTCCGGGTTCGGGGTTGAAGTTGTGCATGGCCTGATACTCGGTCTGGCTCTGCCAGGTGGACGCGTTGATCATCTTCACGCCCTTGTATTCCATCATTCCCGCGCCGTGGACGTGTCCGGACACGAATATCTCGGGCACGATGTCCATGACCAGATAGTCCTTCCTCTCGGGAGCCAGAGCGGTCTTGAGCCCGTACATCGGAGCGACGTGTCTCATGGTGACCATCTGCTTCATGACGGCCAGCGGATCCTCGTAGGTCAGCTGCTGCACGGATGACACCCAATCGTCTATGCTCCTTCCGTGATAGGTCATGACCTTCCTTCCCTCCACGTCCACGAAGACGGGGTTGCCGCACATCACGATGTTGGAATCGAAGGTCTTGGTGTACACCTTGTTCAGTGCGGGCTGTGGCTCTGCGGGCCTGCACGCGTCGTGGTTGCCGGGGTGCACTACCATCTTGATGTGGTCCGGGATCTCCTTGAGATACTCGGCGAGCCTGTCGTACTGGTCGTAGATGTCCAGAATGTTCAGTTCCTTCTCCTGATCGGGGAATATCCCGATACCGTCGACGACGTCGCCGGGGAAGATGATGTAGTTGAGATTGAGCTTCTCGGAGTTCTCCTTGAGCCAGGCGATCATCTTGTGCCAGTTCTTCTCGAGGAAGGTGTTGCTTCCCACATGTACATCGGACAGGAATGCCACCGACGACTGCGAATCCGAAGGGATCCACTTGTTCCCCGGGGGCACGTCCGGCAGGACGACCTCCGTCGCGGAGATGGAGGGTTTGCGCCTCTTCGCCTGGTCCGGTTTCCTGGGTTTTCCGATGACTCCGATGACCTGGTCCTCCACGTAGATCTGCTGCGCAGAGGGGGTATCAGCACCGATGTAGACGATGCATCTCCCGCCCTGGTCGTCCTCGATCTCGAGCGCGATGGTCTTGTTATCCAGCACCCTCTTGGATGCGATCATCCCTATCACATGCACCTCCCTGTCCAGGGTGAGGGCCTTGGCGATGGGCATGGACAGTCCGAAGTTCTTCCTGCGCTCGATGATCTTCTTGAGCTGCGCGTACCTGCTCTGGAAGAACCTTATCAGGTCATCGATGGTCCCCTCGCAGGTGGAGTTCCCCGTCACGTCCGTATCGGCGATGACGTGCATGTCCGAGTGGTACTTGTTGGCGGGTTTGATCTCCTTGGGGGATTCGAATATCTTCATGTCGCCGCTGACGCATCTGAGGACGTCGTCCCTGGTGACGAGCATGGTGTCCTTCGCGAGGTTCTTCAGAACGATGTTGGTGAACGCCAGCGGCTCATGGTTGGACATGATGAGCTCCAGCGCCTCCGGGGAAAGCAGCAGATTCCTTCTTGCCGCTTCGGTCAGAACCTCTTTCTTCGACACGCTCAGTAAGTAGGGAACATATCGTTTAAAGATTATCATCAGGGGAGGATACGCCCTCACGCACCCCTGTTCCGTGCCGTGCCCTGGCAACATCCTATAATACCAAGTACCCGATAGAGTGGCATGCTTTCTGTGAGGATCTCATGCCCGGTGTTCCCGAGCGAGGACCCGGATAAGGTCAAGGCAGCGATAGAGAAGATATTCCCCGATGCGGAGTTCTCCGAGACCGAGGACGGATACGAGTGCACCGCACCGACCCTAGATCATTTCTCCAAGCAGATCAGGAAGCAGAAGATCCTCGATGCGACAAGGTCGCAGATGCAGCGCGGGCTCAGGAGGACCGGCAGGATCACGCTCAACCTCAACAAGCAGGTAGCCTACATGGGCAAGATATCATTCTGCGAGGGGAAGGTCATCCTCGGTACCATAAAGGTCGTGATCGAGACGGATGAGCCAGATACGCTCATCGACACCATCGCACCCGAAACGGTCGACGGCGAGGAGGTGCTGTTATGAAGATCGGAGTATCGTCCACAACGTTCTGTTCGTACCCCTTCGAGGACGTCCTCGAGGGCGTAGCCAAGTGCTTCAACCACTGGGAGATCGTCTCCGAAGGGGACCATTATCTCCCTGCCGTAGCAACATCGTTCGAGTCGCTGAAGGACTCTTACAAGCTCACGTACTCCATCCACGCGCCGTTCAACGACATCAACATAGCATCGCTGAACGAGTCGGTCAGGGAGATGTCCGTGATCGAGCTGATAAAGATCATGAATCTGGCGGCCGAACTCGATGTCAAGACCGTGACGTTCCACCCCGGGCTGTATTCCATGGTCGTCAACGGATTCGAGCAGAAGTCCATCGCCAACGCCAAGAGGTCGCTGCGCACCATCGACCGTATGGCGCAGGAGTGCGGCGTGAGGATGTGCATGGAGAACCTCCCCGGATTCCCGTTCTTCCTCGGTCACACGGCCGCGGAGATGCAGGAGCTCCTTGAAGGAACGGAGCTTCCTGTGTGCATAGACCTGGGACACGCCAACACCACTAATCAGCTGGACGAGATCATAGAGGCCATGGACGGCAGGGTGATGAACATCCACATCCACGACAACAACGGTCAGCAGGACCAGCATCTAACCGTCGGTGACGGGAACATAGATTTCAAGCATGTGCTGAAGAAGCTGTCCGGATACGGTGGAAGGTACGTGATCGAGAGCAAATCATTCGAGTCGGCCGTGGATTCCCAGGACCGTCTCATCGCTCTTTCTTCAGAGCTTTGATCGATGATGAGGTGAAGAGATAGCCTCTCTTCGCATAGTCGATGACGCAGGGCAGGCTGCATATCCCGACCGCCAGTATGCCCAATATGAACGTCGCCTGACCGGCTCCCGCCCAGTACGATGCGTTCAGGAAATCGTTGATGAAATGCATCGACACGGTGGCGTACAGCCCGTATCTCAGGTAGATGTATCCGGCCGCCAGCCCGAACATGAACGTGGGGAAGAACTTCCAGGTGTCCCAGTTGTCGAGATGTGCCAGCCCGAACATGGTGGACGAGAACAGGACGAATATGACCATCCACCATTCGAACTTCGCTCCGCCCAGGAGGTATCTGTGCTTGGCATCCCTCTTGAGGATCAGCGCTACGATGAGACAGGGCAGACCCACCATGAGCAGCCTGCAGAGGATCTCCTCGTACACCGATGCGTTCAGCAGCGCGAAGATCATCCTCCCGGACTCGTCCATCCCCTCGGGACTTTCGATCTTGGTCCCTATGATGATCAGTAAGAACATGTAGGCCATCTCGGCCAGGATGACCAGGCCGAGGATTACCGGTGCTTCGTAGGCGGCGGTGTTCTTCAGCTCTCCGAGGTCGCCGTTGGTGTCACGGAACTTCCTGTAGGCCAGCCACACCATGTATCCCAGGCAGAACGTGACGAACGCCATCTCCAGGACGTATATGATCTGCAGCTGCACCCCTTCCAGTTCGACCAGGTCCTCCAGGTGCGGCGTGATGTAGTAGAACATGTACGATTGGTCGGCCAGGAAGTCGAACGCATACTTCATCTTGCCCCATCCTATGAGGATTTCGAAGAACATTATCAGGAGACCCTGCACGGCGGCGACCAGTCCTGCGAAGAAGATGAATCCGTACTTCTTCCTCACTCCCACGGGCAGCTTGTACGCTCTCACGAGCTGTGCGCCGCATTCGGGGCAGAAGTTGGCGCCGTCCGCCCTGTAGGAATCGCACTTGTCGCAGGTCATCTCAATCCCAGTTCGATCATGATCCCGTCCACGCGCTCGTATTCGATGACCGCCAGGATGTTCTTCTTGTACTTCGCCAGGTCGGTGAGCTGGTTGGCGATGTATTCCTCGCGCCTGAGGCTGACCGCGCGCTGTCCTTTGATGGTGTTGATCAGATCGTCCCACTGTCTCACGAAGGCCTCCGGGGACGAGAGGTCCCATGCGGTCTTCATGGATTTCTTGAGGACACGGTTCTCCTTTAGTATGTCCAGTGTGGAGACGCAGTCGCAGTACATCTTGGTGAATTCCTCGTCGCACATGTCCAGAGGCATGGGTTCGATGCCCATGCTGGCACATGCGTCCGTGACCGCCTTGAACGCGGGAACGGGAACGGTCACCTCGCCGAAGTTCTTGAGATGGTGGGCGTAGACGGAATCGAGTTTGGAGGGGTCGTAATCCCACTCCTGCTGGTCGCAGGCCTTCATGATCTCTATCTCTTCCAGACCCAATGAGACCGCTACGCAGTCGTAATCGCTGGTTATGGCGGACCTCACGCGGTCGTATTCCGAGACGAGGCCCTTGATGACGGGCAGAACGGTCACCGAGCACTCTCCGATCTGGAAGGTGTTCATTCGACTTTGCTCCTGTTCATTACCATGTCTGTGAGTTCGGACTTGTCATCGATCTTGTTGACCTCGTCCTTGGTCACCACAGCGGTGAAGCGCAGTCCGTCGAGTCCCCTCTTGTTCTCGACGATGATGACCGATGGAGCACCGGATATCCTGGAGATGTCCGAGGCCACCAGAGCCTTGCGCTGGACGCTCTCCCTGTCGTTGTCCAGGCTGGTGACTATGATCATGTCCTTGTCCCTGCTCAGGGCCTCGAAGGGGCTCTTCGTGACAGGCGTGACCGAATAACCGATGTCCAGCAGGTGATTGAGGATTATCGAGTTGGTCCTCCTGTCCGCACCCCTGATCTCGAACTCCCCGGACCTGTTGTCCGATTTGTACTCGAAGGGGTCCACAGGTTCGATGATGGGGACGTCGAGATACTCCTCGAGCCTCATTGCGGCATCGATCATGGCACCCATGCCGCTCTCGTACATCTGGATCGTGCGTCTGGATACGCCCGCAACCTCAGCGAGGGTACCGAGGCTGATGCCCCTGTTCTCCCTGATGGACTTGAGCAGGTCGTTGTTGAGTCTCACGTACAGTCCGCCGGGTGCGGCGAAGATGAACGGCGGCACCTCCTCCAGGAGATGGTCCGCCAGCGTATCGTTGGAAAGGATGGGGATGTTGAACCTGGAGTACACGATACCGGCCTCCAGCTCTCCAGAGCTGGACCTCTCGCCTATCAGGATGGGGCTCGCGCTCAGCGAATCCGCCAGGATCTTCATCTCCTCCGCGTTCTCCCTCGAGAACGCGTCCACATTGCTGAGGATCTTGATTATCAGGAGGTCCTTCCCCCTCCTCGCCACGACGTCGAAGCATACGCTGCGGAGCGACAGCGGGGCTGAGATGTCATACCCTGCCTTGGCCAATATGGCCCTCGTCGTGTTTATCAGGTCCTCACGTACCATGTTGAACATCATCGTGTTCCACCTAAAAATATATTATGAAGAATAGATGAACACCGAATCAGCCAGATTCTGCGTCCGGAAAGGACGCGAGGAAGTGGTTTTCCGGGTGCCGGAGCACCCGGTCGGAGGTTTCAGGCTATGGCTATGCGCCTTCCCGCGTCCGTCGGGGTCTTGGCGGTCAGACTCACTTCGAGTATGCCGTTGTTGTACTCCGCGTGTGCCGACTCCTCGTCCACATCGCAGGGCAGCGCGATCGATTTCCTGAACTTCTTGTTCTCGGTATCGACTGTGACGTTCAGCGAGGACTTGTTCCCCTCGAGGACGATGTCCTCCTTCTTCACGCCGGGGAGTTCCACGATCACCGACACCTTGTCTCCGTTCCTGGTGACGTCGGTGAAGGGTTCCTTCTCGCCCGCGTTGATCATCGGGGAGCAGGAACCGATGGAGTTCCCGTATTCCCTGACGTGCGGGATCCCGTCGGGACCCTGGTACATCGTGTACCCGTACGTCTTGCCGTTCCCTTTCGACAGCTCGGAGAACATTCTTTCGAATCTTCTCTCGATGTCGCCGAAGTCTCCGAATATGTTGTTCCACAGATCGTCGTTCATTTTCTCGCCTTCTTATCTTCAGTTGTTGTTCTTTCCGTATTCCTTCAGGTTCGCCCTGACCTTGGGTCCGAGCTTGTCCATCGCCCTCTCGAAGTCGGCCATGTGCACCTGGCACTTGTCGATCTCCTCGTCGGAGGGCATGTTGCCTGACTTGACCAGTTCCCTGACCGCGCCCATGACGGCCTCGTTGCACACCGCCGCGATGTCCGCTCCGGTGTATCCGTCGGAGACCGATGCGAGCTTGTCCAGGTCGACGTCGTCCGCCAGGGGCTTGTTCTTGGTGTGGATCGCGAAGATCTTCTTCCTCGATTCGCTGTCCGGCGGGCCGATGAAGATGCTCTTGTCGAATCTTCCGGGTCTGAGCAGGGCGGGGTCGATGATGTCCGGCCTGTTGGTCGCCGCGATGACGATGACGTCGTTGAGGGCGTTCAGCCCGTCCATCTCGGTCAGCAGCTGTGATATCACCCTTTCCGTCACGTGGCTGTCCGATCCGCTGCCCCTTTCGGAGGTGATGGAGTCGATCTCGTCCATGAAGACGACACAGGGCGATGCCTGCCTGGCCTTCCTGAACGTCTCCCTCACGGCCTTCTCGGATTCGCCGACCCATTTGCTGAGGAACTCCGGTCCCTTGACGGAGATGAAGTTCGCTTCGGATTCCGTCGCGACTGCCTTCGCCAGCATGGTCTTACCGGTTCCCGGCGGACCGTAGAGCAGGATGCCTCTCGGCGGTTTGGCGTTCATGTGGCTGAACACCTTGCCGTACTTCAGCGGCCATTCGACGGCCTCCTTCAGCTCCTGCTTGGCGTCATCCAGGGCTCCGACGTCGTCCCATCTCACGTTGGGCTTCTCGATCAGCACCTCCCTCAGGGTGGACGGCTGCATCTCCTTCAGTCCCTGGACGAAGTCCTCCCACCTGACCTCGATCTTGTTCAGGGTCTCGGACGGGATCTCCTCCGCTTCCAGGTCGACGTCGGGCAGCACCCTCCTGAGCGCGGCCATGGCCGCCTCCTTGGTCAGTGCGGACAGGTCCGCTCCGGCGTATCCGTGGGTGAGGTCGGCCAGCTTGTTCAGGTCGACATCGTCGGCCAGAGGCATTCCCCTGGCGTGGATCTGGAGGATGTCGAACCTTCCGTCCCTGTCGGGGATGTTGATCTCGATCTCACGGTCGAACCTTCCGGGTCTCCTGAGCGCCTCGTCGATGGAGTTGGGCCTGTTGGTGGCTCCGATGACGACGACCTTGCCTCTCGACTTCAGTCCGTCCATCAGTGCCAGCAGCTGAGCCACGATCCTCCTCTCCACCTCGCCCTGGGACTCGTCCCTCTTGGGTGCGATGGAGTCGATCTCATCGATGAAGATGATGCTCGGCGCGTTCTCCTCGGCTTCCTTGAAGATGTTCCTCAGCTTCTCCTCGGACTCCCCGTACATCTTTCCGATGATCTCCGGTCCTCCGATGTAGGTGAAGTTGCTGCTGGTCTCTCCGGCGACAGCTTTCGCCAGCATGGTCTTACCGGTTCCTGGCGGTCCGTGGAGCAGCACTCCTTTAGGAGCTTCGACCCCCAGCCTCTTGAAGAGCTCCGGGTGCCTGAGCGGAAGCTCGACCATCTCCCTGATCTTCTTGATCTCGTTGTCGAGACCTCCGATATCGTCGTACGACACCTTCGGCACGTCGCTGGAGACGTCCGCGGGCTTCTCGTTGACCTTCACCTCGGTGGTGTTGGTCATGATCACTGCGTCGCACGAAGGAGCGAAGGAGTTGACGATCAGGTCGATCTTGTTGCCCATCACGTTGAGCGTGATGGTATCTCCCTTCGCGAAGACACGTCCTTCCAGGACCTGCCTGAGGTACTCCTCCCCGCCCTGTATGCGGAGCTGCTCCGTGGGTGCGAATGTGATCTTGGTGGCGTTCTTCGCCGTCACCTTTTTGATGTCGACGCGCTCGTCGATGCTGGTACCGGCGTTGCGTCTGGTCGAACCGTCTATACGGATGATTCCCTTGTTCTCGTCCTCGGGTCCTCCCCTGAGGGCCTTGGCGACGGTCTTCCTGCTTCCGTCGATCTGGACGATGTCCCCTACCTTGATTCCGAGGATGTCCATGATACGGGGGTCGATCCTCGTGATGCCCCTTCCTGCCTCGCCGGACTTGAGTTCGGCGACCTTCAGTGCTTTCTCATTGGTCATTGTGATTCCTCCTTTTTTAGCGTCATTGCCTCATCGCATTGTCGATTTCGGCCAGTTTCTTCCTTATGCTCCCGCGGCCCTCGTCCATGTCCTGGATCACGTCCTCCTTGGGCTCGCTGGGCCGGTTCAGCAGCTGATACATCAGGTCCCTGTGTCCGTAGGTCATGTCCGACCCGAGCTTCGACATGGCCGAGTATATCAGCTGCTCTCTCTTCCTCACCAGTGCGGAGCGCTCCCTCTCCAGGGCCTCGATCTCCCTGTCGATCTGCGATATCTCCTCTCTGGCACTGTCGAGATTCTCTGTCTTCGGTGTCTCTTCCTGTACGCCGCTCTCCTCTTCCTCGATGACGTTGGCCACGAACATACGGTTGCGCATGTCGATGACCAGCGTGAACTCCGATGTGGGGGCGTACATGGCCCTCATGGGTCCGATCGAGCTGGTAACCTGATGGCTCACGACCATCCCGTTCTTCTCGAGCAGGTCGAGGTTCTTCATTATGGCCTGTTGGCTCACTCCGATCTCCTTGGAGAGCTGGAGCGGGTAGCACGGTTCCCTGACGAGTGCCTCAAGGATCCTCCTCCTGGTTGGGTTACTGACCATCGAGAGGATCATGTCTATGTCCATCATGTTTATCCCTTGGTTGTTAACTTTTGGTTAACAACTATGACATAGATGTTCATTCTTCTATAAAAAGATATCTGATTATGCACAATGTCGAAGATTTTCCCGAATCGTGAAGACTTTAAATATTATGATAGAACATGGAGTAAATATGTTAGAGTATGGCGAGATGCTGATCGATTACTACGGGGATTACGGGAACCCGGGGATGAAGATCACCAGGTTGGTCAAGGAAGGAAAGATTATCCGTCTGAAGAATGGCATGTATGAGACGGAGGACATTTCCAACATCTTTCAGCCAGCTCAGGCGATATACGGTCCGTCGTACATCTCCTTTGGAACCGCCCTGTCATACTATGGTATTGTGCCGGAGCATGCATTCAATGTGACGAATGCGACATACATGAAGCACAAGGACAAGTATTTCAAGACAGATATTTGCTCCTATTATTACACGGACGTCCCAGCTGAGGTGTTCAGTCTCGATGTGGAATCCGTGCAGATGGGAGGCTATACGTTCCGTATCGCGTCGCGTGAGAAGGCGGTCTGCGACAAGCTCTACAAGATGCCGCCGATGAAGGATGTGGACCAGTTGCAGGTCCTGATGTTCGAAGATCTGCGTTTCGATGACGAGGACATCTCTAAGTTGAATTACAACACAGTTACAGAGCTGTCCGAGCACTATGGGTGCAGGAACGTACGCCTGTTCTCCGACTATTTGGGGGGATTGTCATGAAGAACATCCTCAGTAACATATTCGATGCTAACGGCGTCACCGAGAGGCAGGCACCCCTGTTTGCAAAGGAGATTCTTCAGAAGATTATACTGAATGGACTCAGCAGAGGGCAGTTCTTCAAGAAGGCTGCATTCCATGGAGGGACGGCACTGCGTATCCTCTATAAGCTGGACAGATACTCGGAAGATCTGGATTTCTCTCTGTTCGAGAGGGATCCGGATTTCAAACTCAGCAAGTATATCTCCTATGTGGAAACAGAGATCGGTTCCTACGGACTAACTGTGACTTCAAAGGTCAGAGATGAAGCTCCGGGTAACATCAGAACCGGCGATGTGAGGTGCAATCTGAGGGAGATTGTGATGGATATCGGCTTCCCCAATGGTTGGGTGGAAAGGCTGCACCGCGATGCGGTCGTGAGGGTGAAGATAGATGTCAACACCGAACCGCCAGAGGGTGCGAGATATGAGAAGTTCGCTATGAACGATCCGCTCAATTATTATCTGTGCGCATTGGACAAACCCTCTATGTTCGCGGGGAAGATCGGAGCCGTCATCGCTCGTCGTTGGGGCAACCGTATCAAGGGCAGGGATCTCTACGACTACCTTTGGTACGTAGGAAACGGGACGCCCATCAATATGGAATATATGAGGTCCAATCTGGTCAACCAGGATATCATCGGGCCGGATGACGATTTCGATCTGGACCGCCTCAGACAGATCCTCAACGACAGGTTCGATGTGATAGATTACGCATCCGCCCTGGAGGATGTGTGGGCGTATGTGACCGATGGGCCTATGCCTAACGATTGGAACCCGGATCTGTTCAAGGCGACCCTGGGCAGCCTGAAGGAAGCTGAGTGAGTCCGATCAGGAAGAGCCCTGCAGGATCTTCTTGTATCCTATCGGCATGACCTTCAGGAACCTGCGGACACTGCTGTGCCAGTCATCCAGGATCTCTTTCGCTTTCAGGCTTCCGGTGTACCTGAGGTGGTTCTCGAGGATCCTCTTCAGTTCCGCCATGTCCTCGGGGGATTCCACCAGCTGCAGTTCGACCATGTCCATGTTGCAGTGCCTGTCGAAATC
>JAEEGH010016199.1_pt1 | contig 16060 bp, 12 predicted proteins | sample 9134181 | NCBI WGS metagenome assembly JAEEGH01 (sample SAMN16246544, study PRJNA631951) | gut metagenome | biome: gut microbiome; feature: rumen; material: DP-attached | host: Bos | place: Iran: Karaj | collected 2018-10
TTTCCGAAACTTTACTGTTTCTAGGTTTGTTTGTTCTCTGAAATCTATTATTCATCTGCTTTCTTCAGAGAGAAAAGCAAATGATCATAGGAACTTTCAGGGATGCATTACTGTTCAATTATCAAGGTTCATCGTCCTGCGCAAATGTCTCTCTCGCAGTGACAAATGCAATCATAGCACCAGGGTATCTTTGTGTCAACCATTTTTTTGTAAAAATCAAAACAATTTTTTATAAAAGAAAAAAGCCCCAAAAATGGGGCTTTTTCACACTTCGTCACTTCACTCCGCCAAAGTTATTACAGAAATTGTGTCTACATTAACGGAATTGTATATACATCTGACGCATTTTTCAGACTCAGAGCCAGGCTGGTGATATCGGATGCCATACTCTCCTCTATCTCAAAAAGCAGAACTAGGTCCACACTGTCCCCGGGCTTCAAGGTTCCGGCCCAGGCAGCCATATCGTCGAGCAGCAGTGTGATCTGCGCGGTACGCGGTGTCTGCTGATTAACGATGGAACGGAAATTGATCCCGTCGTTGAGGAAATCAATATAGGTATCGGACGCACCGTTATTCGAAACAATATACTTGAGAATCAGCAGCTTCTTCCCTTCGGTCGCCATCAGGGCGAAATAATCGTCCACCGACGCTTCCGGATAGGAATCCACGATCTCATATCCATTATATACAGTAGAAACGCCCTCATCGAGTCCGAGGAATTCCTCCATGGAATGCCACTTGGGCTCGGCTTGCGGAGTCTCCGCCGCATCGTTCGATCCTCCGGACGGCTTCTCCTGCTCTTCTTCCTTCTGCGGCTTCGGAGCAGGCTCCTCCGGCTCTTCGGGCTTTAGAATGTCTTCCACTGCCACTTCCGGATATTTTGCCAGATCCACCAGACGGCTGCGATGCTTGGCGTCATACTTCAGCATCATGACGGCGGCATATTCTCCCACCAGCTGCTCCTGATCCTGCGTTAACGGGACGATCTTGTCCCCGCATCCGGTCAGGACGGAACCGGCGAGCAGGATGCAGGCGATTCCCAGGCACAATTTTCCTTTATTCATGATGTTCTTCTCCCTGCACCAAAGTATCCGACACACTCTGCGTCATGACCGGTGCACTCTGTGCGGCATTTTGCACGCCTGCAGTCTCGTTCCCCACAGTCATCACAGGTGCACTCTGTACGGCATTTTGCACGCCTGCAGTCTCGTTCCCCGCAGTCATCACAGGCGAGCTCTGCATAGCATTTTGTGCGCCGAAAGGCACATTCCCGGCGGGCATCACAGGTGCACCGGGCGCGGCATTATGTACGCCGCTTTGCATGGCCTGCGTATTTTCCCTGGATTCCCTGCGCTCCAGGACAAAGTAGATTCCGGAGATCGCAAGTGCCAGAAGTCCTACCACAAAATACAGCACCGTCTTCTGCAGACTGTCAAAATAATTGAAGTCTCTGAAGATCATTTTAGCACAAACCAGCAAAGCAAGCACCAGTCCGTAAATTCGGATGGACTTCTGGTTGACCGCAAATCCGAGGATAACGCTGATCAGCGCGATCAGCATCCAGATCCCGCTCAGGATCGCGCCTCCCGGCAGATCCGGGAAGACCATGGCCATATAGGTCATATAAATAGAAACAATGATATACAGCCCATGGAACGGCATGCGATAGTGCGGGTGCAGCAAAACCAGACAGGTGCCCAGACCGATGATAAAACAACATACCCACTCAAGAATGGGCAGCGTAGAAAATTCATCATTCAGCGCGATCAGCAAAACCACCTGCGCCACCAGCATCAGCCAGTTGAAGACTTCCGGAACCTTCACCTTCATAAAAGGAACCGAATTCACCGCCAGAATCGCGACGAGAACCGCCGCCATCGCACAGGGCACCCGGAATCCGACCGGCGCCAGATTGTAGATCTGGCCGGCAAGGGACAGGGCCAGAAGGCTTTGTGCGGCCGTTGTAAAGCCTCCTCCGATCAGAAGAGCGATCACCGTGATCCCCAGCAGCACAATGGACGCGATCACAAGGTCATCGATGGGGTACAGCGCATAGATGGACAGGAATATGATCACCAGCAGGTCGGCAAGCGAAAGTGTGGTATTGCCGCGGTGGGTCCTGCTCATCACACGCACCAGCAAGGTCAGAACACTGAGCAAGAGGACGAAGATCATGGAATCGTCATACACCGTACCCAGCATCAGCACCATCATAAGCGCGGAAAAATACGGCGCATTCCATCTTCTGTCCTTCTGCACCAGTAGGATAACGAGGCAGATCAGAGCAGGAAGCACGAAAGCAGCGAGGCCGACGCTTCCGCCGATCACGGCATTCCATTTCTCATCCACGCCGCCCCACTCGATGCGGCCCAGCGGGAATCTTGCCCGGATCGCATAAACGGCCGAGCAGACCAGGTAAAAGATTCCGGGGATATTGACGGCATTGCCACCCTCCTGCGCCTGAAAAGCCGCGCGGGAGCGGATCATACCGACGACATAGACGATCTGGAAGATCACCCAGGACGCGATGATGAAGATCAAACGCACTTCGTTTACGGAAAGCCCGGCGGTCCCCTCTTCGAGTCTGCGCAGCGAGCAGATCATCATAAAGATCGTATTGGCCACCAGCTCGATGATCACCAGAGCCGTTGCATTCGAATTGGCCGGAAGCACGACCCAGAGCAGGCTGCTCAGAAGCGCGATGCTTACCAGGATCAGGAACATCTCAGGGGAGAGCTTCATGCCCAGTGCCACATAGCAGGAAAAAGAGGTCACAAAACCCACCGCGGAGAAAAGCGCGGATTTACGGATAAAAGCAAACACACAAATCCCCAGGGACAGGATCGTCAAAATGATGATCGTGGTCCAGATATTGAAGATCTTGAGCCCCATGTAATTGGCGATCGTGGAAAGCAAAAGTCCGCTGAGCGAGATCGCCGAAAGGACGGCGGAAAATTTCGGGATCCGTCTGCGGATCAGAAGCTCCGAGATCAGCAGGATGACAATACATCCCACATAAAGCATCATACCCTGGAAAAATTCGCCAAGGTAATTGATCGCGAGCGTCATGCCGGCCGCCAGCACGAGAAAGGCGCCGACGATGGCCAGGATCACGCCGCCTACGGCAAACTCGACCCCGTTCATCTTCTGCTTCGGCTGCGGCGCGGAGTACATCTGCTGCGGCGCGGGACCGGACTGAGGAGCTGGACCGGACTGCGGAGCGCTATACATCTGCTGAGGCGCAGGTCCGGGCTGCGGTGCGGGATCCGGCATCGAATTACCGTACATCGGCTGCGGTGCAGGACCCGAGACATCCGAAGCAGGGGCCTCCTCGATGGTCGGCATATCGTTCCCGTAGATCACAAAGGCATATCTGCGATCCACCTGCGTTCCCTGTCCGGCCATCACATCCACGTAAGTCAGATAATTGCGGATCACCTTGGGCCGAAGCTCTTCCGCGCTCTGCTTTCCCGCGGACAGCTCATAAACCGTATCCTCCAGATATCTGGAAAATCCCGGATCCGTCGTCTTGCTCTGCAACGTACGCAGCTCGTAATTTAACTGTTCCTGTAATGAATGAAAAACCATTTCCGTTCCTCCTGTGCCTGTCCGGGCACCTGAGTGCGCCGTTATTTCAGCGCAAGCTCATACCAGAATTCCACGCCGTCCTCATGGTTGATGACACCGTAGCCCTGGTCCAAAGATTCCTGTATCGCCTTGACGATCGACAGACCGACGCCGCTCCCGCCGTAGGTGCGCGTCCTCGCCTTGTCCACCTTGTAGAACTTCTCCCAGATGCGGTCCAAAGACTCCTCCGGGATCTTCTCTCCGGTATTAAAGACCGAAATCCGAAGCACATCGTCATGCGGCGTCAGATCCACCCGGATGTATTTCTCTCCGGAAGGAGTCTCGCTGCAATAATGCACCGCATTGGAAAAATAATTCGTGAAGACCTCTTCCGCCTTGTATTCATCGCCCCAGACGTTTTGCACTCCCTCAGCGTCAAACAGGACCTTCACGCCGTCCTGCTCGGCCAAAAGCCGTGCGGAGGACAGATAATTCCGGATCATCTCAAGGATGTCAAAGCGCTGCAGATTGATCACTTCATCTCCGCATTCCAGCTGGTTCAACGAAAGCAGGCTCTGCACCATATGATTCATCTTGGACGCCTCGTCCATGATGACATCACAGTAAAAATCCCGGCTCCCCGCATCGTCATTGATGCCTTCCTTGAGCCCCTCCGCATATCCCTGGATCAGGGCCAGCGGCGTCTTGAGCTCATGCGACACGCTGCCGATGAATTCCTGGCGCATCTCATCGAGCTTTTCCTTCTTCTCAATGTCGCGACGCAGTTCATTGTTGGCTGTCTTCAGATCCGAGATCGAATGCTCGAGGGAATCCGACAGCTTGTTCATATTTTCTCCGAGCAGGCCGATCTCATTGCGGCTTCTGCCCTGGTACTTGGCATCGAAATCCAGATTCACCATCCGCGTGGAGATGTCATTGAGCTGGAGGATCGGCTTCGTCACAAAGCGGGTGACATACCAGATGATCACACCGCCCAGAAGCGTCCCCAGGAGACCGATCAGCATGAAAAAACGCGTCGCATAGCGGGCGCTTTCCCGGATACTCTCCATCGGGGTCCACATGATGAAAGAGGCGTCATTGTTCAGAGTCCCGATCATCTCGAGGTCTCCGCCGTCCGGACCCTCCGACCGGCGCAGGACATACTTTTCCGTCTGTTCGAGCAGCTGCGATTTCTCCCCGCCGTTTTCCATGTCAAAAAGGTATCGGAACAGGCGGTTTTGCACCATGTCCATCCCGTGCATGCCCTGTACCGAAGAGTAGATCAGCTGAGAGTCCGAACCGATGATCAGCACCGATATATTGTAATTGAGCGCAAGGCGGTCCAGCTCCTGCTGCAGTGCCTCCGTGTCAAAGTCCGTCGCGTTCTCGGACTGCAAAAGCTCCGTGTAGGCCTTCTTGATCATGTTGGTCTTGGCCCGTGTGTAGAACTGCGGGAGAAAAAGCCCGTTCAGCAGGATACAGAGGATCACGACGCCGGCCATCAGACCGATAAAAATCATGGAAAACTGCGTGCGGATCGAAGAACGGATCCCCGTGCGCTTCCATCCCGAACCTTTTTCCCCCTGCTTTCTGCGTTGCCGTTCCTTCATTCAGCCGTCACGCCTCCATCTTGTAGCCCATGCCCCAGATCGTCTTGATCATATCACCGGCTTTCTCGCCCAGCTTGCTGCGCAGCTTTTTGACATGTGTGTCGATCGTGCGCGCTTCGCCGAAATAATCATAGTCCCAGACATTGTTCAGAATCTTCTCACGAGAGAGTGCGATCCCCTGATTCTCGACAAAATAGGTCAGAAGCTCGAATTCCTTGTAGCTTAGATCCACCGGCTGTCCTTCGACATAGACCTGATGCGCCGCCTTGTCGATCCGGATGATTCCGCACTCGATCGTCTCCTCCTCCCCGGAGGGTAAGGATCTGCGCAGCACCGCTTCGATCTTGGCCGCGAGGATCTTCAGGCTGAAGGGCTTGGCCACATAGTCGTCCACCCCCAGGGAAAAACCCTTGAGTTCATCCCGCTCCTCGGTACGCGCCGTAAGCATGATGATCGGCACCTTGGACTCCTCCCGGATCTCCCGGCAGACATCCCAGCCGTCCATCTTCGGCATCATGACATCCAGCAGGATCAGGGCGATCTCCGGATGGTTAAAATACGTGCTGACCGCCTGCTGGCCGTCCTCGGCCTCCAGGACTTCATATCCGTTATTCTTCAGATAATCGCGGACCAGGATCCGCATCCTCGCTTCATCGTCCACAACCAGAATCTTCGGTTTTTCCATATGCTGCCTCCACAGTCTGTTTGCTCCGCACCCGCCCCGGATTCGCGGGCCTTTTATTCGCCCGTCTCGTCAAACTCATACGCGATCCCGAGCTCCTCCGCCTTCTGGCGAAGCGCCCGCTCCTTCCCGCGCAGCTCGATCTCCTTCTCGGTCAGCTGCTGCTCCCAGGCGCTGTAGCGGTTCGTGATCGCCGTCTCGAAATTTAGAATATTCGGATTCTCCGAGGTGGTCGCGATCCAGAACATTGCAGCCACGCCCGCAGCCAGCGCCAGATTCAGCACCACGGAGATAAAAAGGGGTGAGACCGGCTGCTTCTTTGCAGGGGCCGGCTGCACGCGCTTTCGCACATCCGCATGATGCACCAGTTCCGGATCCGCATAGGACAGATACAGCGGGATCGGCGGCACCTCCTGGGGATCGTAATCCGCCTGATCGACGAGATATTCCCGAAGATCCCGCAGGAATTCAAGCCCGATCGGTGTCCGGAAGACCTTCTCCCCGATCATCTTCTGATACAGGGCCAGCACTGTCTCCGGCTTTTTCGAATCGATATGCGCCTTCAGGTATTCGATTTTCTTGCGTTCCGACTCGGCGAGCGCAGCGTCCGCAGGCTCCGCAAATGCGTACCCTTCGACCACGATCTGCCGGTTGTCCGTCTTTTTCGCCATTGCTTCCCTTCAGCTCCAGCAATCTTAAGACCGTTTTCTGCGGTCATTTTTCTCATGCATTTCCTTTTTGATCCCGTACATGACCTGATCCGCTTCCCGGATATAGTCCTGCAGCTCCGCATCCCTGCGCCCGACCGGATCCGTCACGACATAACCGATGCTGGCCGTCACCTGGTAAGGAAGCTTCTTCTCTTCGCTGGTCTGCTCCAGCGTCCGTGCGATGGATTCCCGGATCCTCTGCGCGCAGTCCGGCCCGCAGCCCGGAACGATCAGCAGAAATTCATCCCCGCCGAATCGCACGCTGACCGCATCCCGCGGGACGCTCTTCCGGATGGCATCCACGACCGTCAGGATCGCATTGTCCCCGTGCAGATGTCCGAATTTGTCGTTGATCAGCTTCATGTAATTGATATCCACGAACATGACGGTCATGGGCTCTGCTTTTTCCAGACTCTCCTGATAAAGCGGGATCACCTTGTCCTCGTAACAGAAACGGTTGAAAAGACCGGTCATCTGATCCTTGTCATACAGATCCTTCAGCCGCAGATTCGTACGCATGACGCGCAGCGCCTGCTGAAGCTTTTCCATGTAGGGATAGAGCATATCCTGCTGCATGATATACGGAAAATCCGTAAAGACGACATAGCCGTAATTGCTCTCCAGATAATGCATGGGCAGGAAAAAGAATACATGCTGCTCGCCGGGCACCTTCACATAGCCGGGGACGATATTGGAAAAATCAACCGAAAGCCCCTCCCGGATCTCCCCGTGCACGAGGGACACAAAAGCCTCCATCACGGTATCGTCCTGCATGGCCCAGAGCTCCTTCTCACTGGTCATGATGTTGCGGAAATATTCCCGGTTCAGGCAGATAAAAAATCCCTCACCCTCGAACTGATGGTTCTTATGATAATGATCCTCGAGGGTATCCTTCAAGGCTTCATAGTTGGGCATTTCGGAGAGATACTGCAGCATCACGCGCTGGTTCTGCTCGAGCAGAAGCGCATTCGAATTCTTCCGGTACAGATGCCTGCAATAATCGCGGCGTTCCTTTTCGAAGTCGCGCTCGCCCTTGCATCTGCAGCTCTCCGCACAGACAAAGCGGGAAGGAACCATAGTAAGCGCCGGCGCTTCTCTCTCCTGCAGCTGATCGAGGATCATGCGGCATGCAGTCTCCCCGATCTCCTCATAGTTCTGCTCCACCGAGGAAAGGGCCGGATAGAAAATCTTGCCGTCAGGAATATCATCGAACCCGGTCACGATCACATCCTTCGGCACATCGATGCCTCGGTTGGTCAGCTCGGTGCAGGCCGCCATGGCCATGATGTCATTCGCGCAGATAAAGGCGTCCGGAAGCGGACGACCGGAGTCCAGATAGCGGTCAATGAGATTCGCCGTGTAGGAATTGGTCCATTTGCCGTAGCCCAGATCCTCGTCCGTCAGGGACAGTCCGTGCTCGGCAAAGACCTGCCGCGTTACTTCCAGCCTTGCGATGCTGTCCAGATGGTCGGGCGTCCCGGCGATGAAAAAGGCGGTCCTGACGCCATGGGCTTCCACCAGATGCGTCACCAGATCCCGCATGCCTTCGATATTGCTCCCGCAGATGGAAGGGATCCCTTCCAGATCCATGCCGATGCTGACCAAAGGAACCTTGCAGGCGCGCACCTGATCACAGATCTCATGGACCGTCTCCACCGAATTGAGCGCGGAGGAAAAGACGATCACGCCGTCATAGTCCGCCGGATGCATGAGCTTGTAGATATTGAGCTCCCCTTCGGTCAAATCCTTCAGCGAGCTATAGGAAGCAAAGCACTGAAAGACATAGATATCAAAGTCTTCCTGCGCCGCATATTTTTTTATTCCGCGAAGCGCCGTGGTCAGATTATCCATATTCCATCCATTGGCACATACCGCAAGTTTTTTCTTCTTCATCGCAAGGACCCCCCAGCCCTGTAGACTCAGTTGATCATTCTGTTTATTATACCACAAAAATTTCGCCGAAAGAAAGCAAAAAGCAACCCGGAACGAGGCCAATCCGGACTGCTTTTTTACGGTTATTGTTTTGCGGCCTGCAGCTTTGCAAGCTCCTCCTCCTCGAGGACGCGGTAAGCCACTTTTCCCACCAGCGTCTTGGGCATGTCTTCGCGGAATTCAATGTCGTAGGGCATGGCGTATTTTGCGATATTCTTCCTGCAATAAGCCATCAGCTCCTCCTTCGTCTCCTCACCCGCGGGCACGCCCGGCACAAGCTTCACAAAGGCTTTCACCTTCTGCATCCGATAGGAATCTGGGACGCCGATGACACAGCTCATCTGCACCTTCTCATGCGCGTCGAGAATATTCTCCAGCTGGCCGGGATACACATTGTATCCGGAGGAGATGATCATACGCTTCGCACGGCCCTTGAAATAGATAAATCCCTCGCTGTCCATGCTGCCGAGATCCCCGGTGTAAACCCAGGTCAGACCATCGTCATGATGACGCAGCGTATCCGCCGTCTCGTCGGGACAGTTCATGTACTCCTTCATCACGGTGGGGCCGGCGAGCAGGATCTCGCCCTCCTCCCCGTAAGGAACCTCCTCCGCGGTACCGGGCTTTACGATCTTGATGTAGGTATCCGGGAACGGTACGCCGATGCTGCCCTCCTTGAACTGGTGGGGCGGCGTCAGGCAGCAGGCCGTCACCGTCTCGGTGGTGCCGTACCCCTCCCGCACTTGGATCGTCGCGTGATGATCGTACAGGAATTTGTCGAATTTCTTCTTGAGCTCCACGCTCAGGGAATCGCCGCCGGAAAAGACGCCCTTCAGGCAGCTCAGGTCCGCGCCGTCCATGCTCGGAAGCCGGAGCAGTGCCTCATACAGCGTCGGAACGCCGGCGATGAAATTGCAACGGTACTTGGTGATCAGCTTAGCGTAGCTCTGCGCCGTAAATCTCGGAACCAGCACACATCTGCCGCCCTGGGAGAGCATCGAATGGATGCAGACACCGAGGCCGAACCCGTGGAAAAGCGGCATGGCAGCCAGCATCCGGTCTCCGGGACGGAACATGGGATTTGCCGCGATGACCTGCTGACCGAGGGCGTTGAAATTGCCGTTCGTCAGAACGATCCCCTTGGTCTTGCCCGTCGTACCGCCGGAATACAAAATGACCGCAGGATCAGAGGAGCTTCGCTTTACGCGGTAATTGTAAAAACAGCACTTCGAAAGGCGCAGGAATTCCTTCCAGCGGATCACGGGAGCGAAATCCGGGATCTTCTTGATCTTCCGGCCTTCCGTCAGCATATAGCCGGCCTTTAAGGGGCGGCTTAGAGCATCCTTCACCGAGGCGATGATGATATTGACCACCTTCGTGTTGGCCCGGATGGCTTCAAATTTGTTGTAGAACTGATCCAGCGTGATCGCTGTCACGGACTCGCTCTCATTGAGATAGAACTCGATCTCCTTCTCCGCGGAGAGCGGGTGGATCATATTGCCGATGCCGCCGATCATATTCACGGCGTAGAACATATAGATCGCCTGCGGACAGTTCGGCATCGCGATCGTCACGCGATCGCCTTCCCGCACACCGATGGTCCGAAGTGCACGCGCGCAGCGGTCGATCTCCTCGATCATCTGCTTATAGGTCGTGGATCTCCCCATAAAATCAAACGCGATATGGTTCGGATAGCGGAGGGCCACATCCTCCAGCATGTCATACATGGAACCTTTGAAATACGTAAGGTGCAAAGGCACCTCCCCCACATGTTCCGCCCAGGGCATTTTTGCTGTTATTGCTTCACTCATGATGTCCATCCCTTCTTTGTGACATAATAATACTATCAGTACTGGATCTCCTTCTGAAGCTCCATCTCCAGAAGCTGGGGATTTTCCAGCAGGTGCTTCAGGAGCCGGATCGTCTTCGAATAGTAATACCCGTCCGCGATCCTTTCATCGATGGTCAGTCCGAGATCCACGCTGTCCTTCATCGTGACCGTGCCGTCCTCGTTGTAGAACGGGCGCACCTTGCGCTCTCCGATGACACAGAAGACCGAGGTCGTGCCCCAGTTCGTCAGATGATGATACCCCGCGTGCAGGCCGATGGACCCCAGGTTGGTCAGCACCGCCGACGCATAGTAGGGATCCGTGGCGATAATGCCCTTCGGCATCCAGCCGTGCCGGTCCAGGAATCTGGCCAGCGCTCCCACCCCTTTCAGGAGCAGGCGCGGAATCTTCTGGATGACATCCATCGCGCCGGTGGAAGGATCCTTTTCATCGCTTCTGCAGTAGCTGATCTGTCGGTAGAGCTCCTCATGGATCGTATCGATCGTATCCGTCCCCTTCGAATGCAGGAAAGCAAGCGCCTCGCCGCCATTGTCGGAGAAGATCTTCTTGATGGTGAAGGCAGCGCTTACCTCATTTCTCTGATACATGGATTTATTGGCCACGAAGCGGTTCATCTTCGGCCGGAGCGTGATGGTTTTAAGAAGCGCCGTGACCATGATCTGAAAGAGATTGTATTTGTATTCGGGGTTGCCCGCATTTTTCTGTTCCAGATAGGCATTGATGGCCGTCAGATCGATGCACTCCGAGATAAATGCCTCATTGTCGCACCGGTTCGGGTACATCAGTGGCATGATCGTATGCATCGAATCGATCTTCTTCAGATAGGTTCCGTCCCGGCGATCTCCAAGTTTATGTCCCATTTTATCTATCTCCTTTACCGGCTTCGCCCGGGGAAGGCGCAGCCTTATTTCTTCCGGTCCATCGGGGAAGCCAGTAATCCTTCCCGAAGGTGCAGATTTCCGCGATCAGTACCACGGGGATCGCGGCGAGCACGTCCAGAAACGAATGCTGCTTGACAAAACACACCGCCAGACAGACCAGAAATACAAAAAATGACAGTGCTGTCTTCGCACCCTTTCCTACCTCCCGGTCCTTCAGCCAGACCGAAAGGATCGCACCGGAAAAACCGACATGCAGCGAAGGACAGACACCCTTATTGTTGTCAAAGGTATAGATCAGCCCCAGCAGCCAGGAGCAGAAATTCTCCCTGGGGAACACCTCCGGCCGGAGATTCTGCAGCGACGGATACGCCACGAACCACACATTCCCGAGGAACTGCACGAGGATGATCATCAGCATCATCTTCTTTAACCCGTTCGCGTCATAGAGCAGCATATAGAGCATGGATCCGGCCACAAACAGGTACCACCCGGCATAGATCAGCACAAAATACTCGCTAAAAGGAATCAGATCGTCCACGAAGCAGTGCATCTCATGGAACCGCTCCTCGGGGATCAGATTCTCCGTGAAAAAATAGGAAACAAAATACACCAGCCATCCGCTGAGCCAAAGCAGATGCGAAAAACGCGGATCCGTAAGTTTTTTAAGAGAAAATCCGCTGTAATCAATCTTCTGTCGTTTCATAGGTTTGTATCACATTTCGGGGATAATTCTTTTTCGGCACATTCGGGTACGGGACCACGACATGCTCCGGAAGCGACACGGCCAGCTCCGTGATCCGGTCCGAGAGCACCTTACAGATCCGCGCCCGTTCCTCTTCGATCGGAGCCTCGGGGTCAAAGGTCACCGGCTCCCCGTAACAGACTTTCTTCAGCCGCGGGCAGACATACATCGGAACAAAGAGGAGCGGCTTTTTCTCCCGTTTATAGTAAAGACGCGCTGCATCGACAAAGCCTTCCCGGAATTCCCAAAGGATCCCGTTATGGGGCGTCAGCTGCTCGGGGAAAATGACCACCCGCTCGCCCGCCTTCAGGTGATCCAGCGTCTCCTTGAAGGTGCGCATGACACGGTTGTCACGAAAGACCGCAATAGTCGGCGCATTGTTGAAAATGCAGACAGCCAGCGGCACGATGAGGTGGCTCAGGATCCGGTAAAACCAGCGGACGCGCTTCGGCTTCATCGACCAGAAATCCGCATAGGCGTACTCCGCCACTTCCTTCCAGATCATCATCTCCGCGATGCACCAGGTGACATGTGCGCCCGGCGTGTAGAGGACCGATTCGATGGGCCCGTACATATGCGCGTGATTGCCCACGATGATGCAGGCCCCTTCCGGGATCCGCTCCGCTCCGGTGATCACGAACTTCGGAGAAAAGACTCTTACCAGCTCCCGTATCAAGATATAAAAGGGATAGGAAAGACGCTTTCCTGCGCCCTTTCTTCTCCTGTGAACCTTTTTATTTTCCGTCATTCTCATACTGCCTTTCTAAGATTGCACACAAATGCAATCATATCAGTTTGGAAGGTTTTTTTCAACCGAAACACGAAACAAACCGCCCGTCACAAGAAGACATCCTTCCTGCGCGTGGCGGTTTGTTCTAAGTGGAGCAGACGGGAGTCGAACCCGTGTCCAAAGACCCATCCCCTGTCCTTCTACTATCATAGTTCGATGGTTTTGCGCGTAGCGCATTTCCCTCCGCGGGGGAGATCGAACACTCCCTTCACTTCGGTAGCTTCATGATACGTCCATGCACGCAAAGCTTAATGCATGTCGTTTCTCACATTCATGACGCCAGTGCCCCGACGTGTGAGTGCGCCGGACTGACGAGCTCCGAAAGGAGCGTCCCTGTCAGCGGTTAGGCTGCCAGAGCGTACTGATTATCTTCAGCGTTTAATTTTAGGGTGCGATTAACGTGTCGCAACGGATAGCTTCTCCAGCTTCAAAATCCCTGTCGAAACCTTTACTGCCCCGTATGAAATTGTCCGGTATCCCGGGCCCTGTTTATGGCCGGCTGCCCGCCATAGTGCTCAATTTGCGATTCTGTGCCACTTGCGGCTTACACCTTCATGCGCACCTTGAATTCCTTCTCGGCCTCGCGCCTCTGGTCCTTCTTCGCGATATCCTCCCGCTTGTCATACATCTTTTTGCCGCGTGCCAGTCCGATCTTCACCTTGACCTTACCGCTTTTAAAATACACCTCGAGCGGCACCAGCGTAAAGCCCTTCTCCTTGATCTTACCGACCAGCTTATTAATCTCGGAGCGGTGCATCAGGAGCTTCTTGACCCGCAGCGGATCCTTGTTGAAAATATTGCCCTTCTCGTAGGGACTGATGTGCATCCCGTAGATCCACACCTCCCCGTTCTCGATCCGGACGTAGGACTCCTTGATGCTGCATTTGCCCATGCGCAGGGACTTTACTTCCGTGCCGTGCAGCGCCACGCCGCATTCATAAGTCTCATCGATGAAATAATCGTGAAACGCTTTTTTATTATTTGCGATGAGCTTTCCGGGCTCGTTTTTCCCTGCCATGACGCTTATGACTCCTCCAATACATTTAGATTATCGGCAAACTGCGCCGAAAAGTCAATGGATCTGCGCCTAAACCGCTGGTATAGGTTTGTGGCGCCTCTCATTCCTCCTCCGGCTGCCGGTCCGCTACGAGAAAATCGATGGTGCGATTGATCCGATTTGCGGAAGATACGATGACCCGGATCCGTTCTCCGAGGCGGTAGACCGATCCACCTCTGCGGCCGATGAGCTGCATATGGTCCTCGTCAAAATAGTACGTGCCGCCCGGCAGATCTCCCACTGCGATCATACCCTCCACTGTATTCGGAAGCTCTACATAAACGCCCCACTTCGTCACGCCGGAGATGATCCCGTCATATTCCTCCCCGAGGAACTGCTCCATATAGCAGACCTTCTCGAACTTGTCCACCTCCCGCTCGGCTTCCTGCGCCCTGCGCTCGCGTTTGGAGGATTGCTCCGCTACGCCGTCCAGGATCGAGCGATAATGATCCACCCGCGCGGCCGTCAGTTCTCCCCGCAGATAGTCCTTGATGATCCGGTGGATCTGCAGATCCGGATATCTGCGGATCGGCGACGTAAAGTGGCAATAATAATCGCAGGCCAGACCGAAATGCCCCGAACAGTACGGCGCGTATTTGGCCTGCCGCATGCTGCGCAGCGCAAGACGCGTGATCAGCGCCTCCTCAGGCTTTCCCTGGATCCCGGCGAGAAGCTTTTGGATCTCCTTGGGATGCACCTCCTCGGGATTTACTTTACTGTTCTTACGACCCAGCGCCTTCAGTCCATAGCCGAAGGCTGCGATGGTCTGCACCAGGGCAGCGATCTTCTCCGCATCCGGCACCTCATGCACGCGGTATACAAAAGGCAGATCCAGCCAGTAAAAATGTTCTGCGACCGTCTCATTCGCCGCCAGCATGAATTCCTCGATGAGGTCATTGGCCATGGTGTGTTCGTAGGGCCGGACATCCGTCACCTTCCCGTCCGCATCCAGCGTCACCTTGCATTCGGGCAGATCAAAATCGATGGATCCGCGGCGGCGCCTGCGATTGCGCAGGATCTGCGCAAGGCCCGCCATCTCCTGCAGCATGGGAAGCACCTCGCCGCAGCCCTCATACCCCGGCGTACCTGCCAGATCCGGATCGTCCAAAAGCGCCTGTACCTGCGTATAGGTCATCCGCCTGCGCGTCCGGATCAGGGATTCCGTGATCTCATGCTCCTTGATCTCTCCGGTTCCGCTGATCGTCATCAGACAGCTCAGAGCCAGCCGCTCCTGCGCTTCGTTCAGGGAACAGATCCCGTTGCATAGCGCGGTCGGAAGCATGGGAAGCACGCGGTCGGCCAGATACACGCTCGTGCCGCGCTCCAAAGCCTCAAGGTCCAGCGCCGAACCCTCGCGGACGTATTCCGACACATCCGCGATATGGACGCCGAGATGAAAGGCTTCCCCGTCGTAGGTCAGACTCACCGCATCGTCCAGATCCTTCGAATCCTCCCCGTCGATGGTGATCATCAGGATATCCCGCAGATCCCGCCGGCTGACAGCTCTGTCAAAAATCCGTACTGCCTTGCCCTGCGCCGCCGCATCGGAAGCCTCCGCCCCCGGAACCATCTGCGCGACTTCTTCCGCCTCCCGCAGCACTTCCTCGGGAAAATCCTCCGGCAGTTCAAAGGCGCGCACCATGGACGTAATCTCCACACCCGGATCCCCGATATGCCCCAGGATCTGCACGATCTCGCCCTCGGGGCTCCGCCCCTCGTCGCCGTAGTCCGTGATACGTGCGATGACCTTGTGCCCGTCGGAAGCCTGCAACGACGCTTCCGCGGGGATAAAGACATCCAGCGGGAGCTTTACGCGGTCCGGGATCACGAATCCGAAGGCGCATCCTTCCCGCTGCTCAAAGGTGCCGACGATCTCCCGGATGCCGCGCTCTACGATGCGGATCACGGCCGCTTCCGTACTGCTCCCGCCGGAGCGCCTGCGGGAGCGGTTCCCGGCACTTTCTGAAAGGACGATCTCGACGAGGTCTCCCTGGAAGGCATGATTCGTCATCGTCCGCGGGATGAAGTAGTCGTCCGCTTCCCCTTCCACCGTCACAAAGCCGAAGCCGCGCGCGTTCATGATAAAGCGACCGAAGCGATGCTCATAACGGTCATCGCCCGAGATGCGCAGCACCTTTGCTTCCGGCGACTCTCTATGCACTTTTCCTCTCGGATAATAATCTCTTTTTCTCATAAAGAAAGGGCATCCTTGCTTTCACAAGAATGCCCGTCCGTCCTT
>JAEEGH010016206.1_pt1 | contig 16056 bp, 15 predicted proteins | sample 9134181 | NCBI WGS metagenome assembly JAEEGH01 (sample SAMN16246544, study PRJNA631951) | gut metagenome | biome: gut microbiome; feature: rumen; material: DP-attached | host: Bos | place: Iran: Karaj | collected 2018-10
GAACTTGGATTTGTAACAAATCCTAATGAAGCGGCAATGCTTACGGATGAAAGCTACTTGAAAAAGTTTGCGGACGGAATATATAATGGTATAGTCTCCTTTATCGTTCATTTTGAGCATTCAAGGGGATTTACCGGATTATAAAGAGAAAATATGAGCAGAAAATCAATTTTTTTAGCCGTATCGCTTTTTTTAGTGGCAGGAATCTCACTTTTTTTCTACTTAAGAAAAAACAGCGAGTACGATTCCGTCCGACGCATATTTGTGTTTGAGTCATACGATACAGCGGAAAAATCTATGGAAGTCCGCTATCTTCATAAAAAGGACGGAGAAGAAGCCGTCCGTGAGTTTGTGGAAGAACTTCTTCTTGGGCCGGAGACAGACCGATACATAAGGCTGTTTCCATACGGGACGAAGCTTATTTCATGTTTTATAAGAGACGGAGTTTTGTATACGGACCTTTCGGAAGAAGCCGCGCTGAGCAGGAGCGGAACTTCTGAAACGTACAAAGCATGTACGCTCCTAAGAGAGAACGTAATGCAGAATTTCGGCGATCTTAAAGATTATAGGATTTTTATGATGGGCAATGAGGTATACGCAAGCGGAACAACTTTTGGTGCCGACAGCTGAAAACTGACGGCAGTCGCAAAAAAACATTGACAAAAGGTGTTTTCCTTACGTATAATTCAATGATAAGGCTACATCAAAAAGTATTAAAGGAGCTTTAAATGAAGAGGACATTTATTGTATTTGCAATCATCTTCCTTTTGTTAGGAACTTTTGCAATTTGTGAAGAGTCAGTTCTTATCGATTTCACTTTCCTTGAGCAGGATATGATCAGTCTCACAGACGAAAGCGGAGATTCAGGTAACCTGAACAAAGAGCAGAACAGACGTACTGTTATGGATTACGGTGCAGCTGCTGGCGCAACATTTACAGACAGCCAGAAGACACTTATGCGTACATCACTCGCTCTTAGTAACTGGGAAGTTGTGCTTAACTCTTCTGCCAGAAATTCTACTAGCCTTTCTCTTTCAAAGGTTGTTCCGGCTCAGGTTCGTGATACAAAGCCTATGAAGAATGCTTATGGCGAGATTGAAGATGTAGATGTTAAAGTACCATTCCATGGCGAAAAAGTACTTGGTGTTCGTGTTGTATTCCCAACTTCAAGCGTAAACGCTAATGCAATGATTGCTCCTCCGTTTGAAATCCCGGCATACGAAAGAATGGCTTATATCGACGACGAAGGTAACGTTGCTATGAACGACGAAGGCCAGCGCGTTGATGAGAGCGGTGAGGTTATTACTACTTCTACAACACGTTTCGAAGAAGGTTACGGTGTTGTAAAGAATGTTGGTACACTCAAATCAATCAGTGTTACAACAATGGGTATGAATTATCCTTATGCTCTTTATGTATGGCTCAAAGACACAGATAACGTAGAGCGCCGCTACTACATGGGTACACTCGGATTCGACGGCTGGAAAGAACTCCAGTGGGACAACCCGACATACATCACAGACGTACGCGCACGCGAAATCCGCATTTACCCGATTTATCCACGCGGACTTCCATTCGTTAAGTTCATGGGCTTCCAGGTTGTACGTGATGCAGCTCAGGCCGGTGGTGACTTTATCGGATACTTCAAAGACGTTAAGATTATTTACGACAAAGCTGTTCTTACAACAGAGCGCGACATTGCTGATGAAGATCTCTGGAACATCGTTGGCGAGCGCGAAGCTTCAAAGCAGAATTACGAAATGACACGTTTCGGAGAGAAGCAGGTCGATCGTTTCCTCGAGTATTCAAAATATGCTCAGGAAAGCACGTTCAAATCAAGTCTCGAAGCTGAAGAAGCAAACGAGCAGTAAACTTCTCTTTAAAGATAACTCTTTATAAATATAGAAACCGCTTCTTATGGGGCGGTTTCTTTTTTTTGTCTTGCCAGTACACTGATTCAATGGTACAATTTTTTTATGGACAACCGTACCAAAATCATCATTCCTGACAAAGAAAAACTTGCGGTAGCTTATGATAAAAACTATCCGGTTCTTTCTGCTGTTTTATTCGGTATTGAAAACCAGTTGAAAAGCCTGCTAAGGCTTCCTTCTAAACCAACTTATAAATCACGCGTAAAATCTTTTCAAAGCTATTACAAGAAAATTCTTCGCGTAAAACCAGAATCAATGGGTAAGCAGGAATTGCCTGTTATTACAGATTTAATTGGTATTCGTGTTATATGTGCGTTCCTGGAAGATTTGGAAGTAGTAGAAAAGCAGATTATACAGAATTTCGACATTGTTGAAATTGAAAGGAAAGGTGCTTCCAGAACTTTTTCAGAATTCGGCTATGAGTCTGTTCATGTTCTTATCAATATCCCTGAAAAACTGAAAGGCGGAAAAGACGTACACTTGCCGCCCGGACTTGTCTGCGAAATTCAGATACGCACGATTTTGCAGGATGCGTGGGCAGAAGTAGAGCATGAACTTGTTTATAAATCGGAGTTTTCTCCGTTTGACTTGCCGCTCCGCCGTAAGCTTGCATCTATGAACGCAAGCCTTAGCCTTGCAGACATTATCTTTCAGGAAATACGCGATTACCAGAATAAGCTTAATAAAGAGATGGATTTCCGCCGGTCGCTCTTTTACGAGCAGGCTGACACGCTTTCGCGCGAGCAGATATCTGACAGCATGACGAAAGATTCTGCCCCTGTCTTTGAGAACAGAAATTCTTCGCTTCCGTATGTACACGGAACAATTGACGATATGATTCTTGAGGCGATTCATGCGCATAATACAGGTGAGCTGGAGAAAGCCGTCGGTATTTATACGCAGATAATCACAATGCAGCCGCAGCCAAACAACATCGTGCTTTCTGTAATCCTAAAGCACAGGGGAATGGCGAGGTTTTCTCAAAATAAATACAAAGAATCGCTTGAAGATTTCCTTATGAGCGTGGAAAAAGATCCAAAAAATTTCCGTTCGCTTTATTATATCGGAATCGTATACAGCATACAGGGCGAGGATGATAAAGCCATCGATTATTTTACGAGATCGCTTGAAATAAATGGATATCAGTCTCACGTCTATTACAGACGGGCGTTGGCTAAATATCATAAATGTGCTTTTGACGAAGCGACCGAAGATTTGGACAAAGCACAGAACCTTGGACTTGATAACGAGGACTGCCAGAAACTAAGAAACATTCTTTCCACAAAGAGTGAACTTTCTATGTAGAGTTTCACCTGTTGACAAAAAAAGGCCGTTACTGTATAGTCACATCTGTTGTTTAAGTCTCCCTCGTCTAGTGGTTAGGACATCGGGTTTTCATCCCGACAACGGGGGTTCAATTCCCCCGGGAGATGCTAGGACTGGTTCTGCCAGTCCTTTTTTTTGCGCTCTGTTTCGCAGTGGTTCATGCGGAAGGAAATTCAATGAACGCGATAGAACGATTATCCGAAACAACAATTAAGACTCTTAAAAAAGCCATTGCTGAAGCCGGCGGAAACGAGATTTTTGCGTGCGGAAGCATTAATGCGGAAGGCATCGTTGTTTCCGTTGATATACAGGCGCGCGGCACCACAGATACAGTGTACATCACCAAAAATGCCAAAACAGCTGCCGTATTGATTCACAATCATCCATCAGGTGTTCTTTATCCATCAGAGCCGGATATGGTCATAGCTGGACAAGCTGCCGAAAACTGTGCCGGTTTTTACATAATCGATAACAATGTACAAAAACTGAATGCCGTCGTAGAGCCTGTGCTGCCGCGCGCCGTAGAGCAAATAAATCCGGAGGATGCGGCTTTTTATCTTTCGTCAGAAGGACCGTTCGCCAGCCGTGAAGAAGAGTACGAGGAGCGTCCAACTCAAATTGAGCTTTTAAAAAAGATATGCGAAGTCTTTAATCAGAACAAAATTGGTGTGTTCGAGGCCGGTACCGGAGTAGGAAAGTCGCTAGCGTATCTTATCCCGTCTATGATTTGGGCGGAGTCGAACAGAGAACGTATCGTAATTTCAACCGGCACTATAAATCTTCAGCACCAGCTCGTAGAAAAAGACATTCCTTCGGCAGAATCAATACTGCCTTTCAAACTAAAGACTGTTCTTCTAAAAGGCAGGCAGAACTATTTGTGCCTGCGCCGGTTTAAATCCGTCTTGGATGAAAAAGATCTTTTCACAGAAGAGGCAGAAGCTCTTGATACAATAAAAGAATGGTCTGATATAACAAGTACTGGAAGCCGAAGCGACCTTGCTATTATGCCTCCAGAATCGCTTTGGGTACGCATTAATTCAGAATCCGACTCCTGCATGGGAATGAAATGTCCGTACAGGGAGCGATGCTTCGTGATGAAAAACCGCAAAGAAGCTTCTGATGCGAATATTCTTATCGTAAACCATCATCTTCTTTTTTCGGGCATAGAGATGCGTCTTTCCGGCACAGGCTTCGATGATGCCGCCGTGCTTCCGCCGTACAAACGCGTTATCTTTGACGAGGCTCACGGCATTGAAAGCGCGGCAACAAGCTTTTTCTCGGAGTCTTTAGCACGCTTCAAACTTCTTAGGCAGCTTAACATGCTTTACAGGCAGCGGAAAAGCTCTGCGTCCGGTCTTTTGTTCACGATAGACGCTCTGAGCATTTCTGACTGCGACCTTGACGAAGTTCTTAACACGGCGGAGAAAGTAAAGCAGACGTTTGCAATACTTGAAAACGCTGCATTAGAAATTATCGGCGATGATTACAGCTGGCGCATCGTTGAACAAACGGCGGAGCAGGCGGAACCCCTGTTTAAATCGATTTCACAGTTACGCGAAGATATAGCGCTTTTCGTGTCTTATGTGCGGAACATGATTTCTTCTGTAGGTCCGGAAAACGAAGATGCGTCCGCCGTGTGGGAATGCAAGCAGATAATCCGCCGCATAGAGGGAATGGGGATTTTATGCAATAATTTTGTTTCTTGGCGCGAATACCCCGATTCTGTGTTCTGGCTTGAAAAACGGAAGCTTTCTAACGGAACTTTTACGGCTTCTTTTATACAGACCCCGCTCGATATTTCCAAAACGATGAACGCAGGTGTCTTTGAGCCGATGGAAAGCGTTGTGTGTACATCTGCGACGCTGCGGACAGGGAATTCTTTCTCTTATTGGAGCGGACGCACCGGCGTGCTGTTTGCTGAAAAAGAGCGTATTCTTTCGGGCGTGTTCGCTTCTCCGTTTCCATACAAGCAAAATCTTCTTTTGTCCATTCCTGTTGATATTCCGTTTCCGTCCGACAGGAATTTCCAGCCCTGGATGGAAGATGCCGTCATTTCTCTTATAAGGGCTTCTAACGGACGGGCTCTTGTTCTTTTTACTTCATACGACTCGCTTTCATATACATGCGAACACGCCCGGAAAGTGCTGCCGCGGGAAGGAATCCCCGTGCTCAAGCAAGGCGAGGAAGACCGGTTCCGTCTTTTGGAGCATTTCAAAAAAGACAAGGAAAGCGTACTTTTTGCGACGGACTCTTTTTGGGAAGGCGTTGACGTTCCCGGAGAATCTCTTTCTCACGTAATAATTGTCAAGCTTCCGTTTGGGGTTCCTTCCGATCCTGTTTTCGCCGCAAAATCGGAGGCTATAGAAAAGCGCGGCGGTAATCCGTTCATGGAGCTTAGCGTGCCCGATGCGGTTATGCATTTCCGTCAGGGGTACGGCAGGCTTATGCGCCGCTCGTCTGACAGAGGGGCTGTTACGGTGCTTGATAACCGTATTATAAAGAAGCAGTACGGCAAAATATTCATAGAGTCGCTTCCTGAGTCGCAGTATTGCTTAGAGCCATTCGAGAACGTGGTGCGGCGCGTGAGAAGCTTCGTCAGCAGGTGAGCGCGCCGCATACACACAAAAACGCAAAAAAAAACGCATCCTGTCACCGAAACGATAGGATGCGTCTTTTTTATAAAGAAAAGGCTTATTTAAAGTCTTTAGGACGGCGCTCAACGCGTTTGCATTTTGAGCATTCAGCTATATTCTTAAGCTTACCGTTCTCGAAAAGCGTTTTCATTACAACTTCACCGCCGCATGAACAGAAAAACTTATGTGTAGATACTGTTGTACGCGAGTTTTTACTGGCTCCAGCCATTCTTAGCCTCCGGAAAAAAATCTATTACGTTAACTATACATAAATTATCGGGTGAAGTCAATAACTCGATTTGCATTGTTTCCGTTGAATGAGTACATTCTCTACTTGACTAATAATTTCCTGTTTGATAACATAATATCCACAGTTTAAGTTTGGAGGGTCTCCTTTGGCAGTAAAAAAATCTTCTGCAGAAAAAAGACATAAGCAGAGTGAAGTTCGCCGCCTTCGCAACAAGGCTGCAAAAAGTTCAGCACGTACCAGCGTAAAGAGATTTATCGAAGCTGTTCATGCAAAGGACGCTGCACTTGCTTCAGAAAAACTCAGTGCTCTTACAAAAGAGCTTGATACAGCTGCAGGCAAGGGTATATTGTCTAAGAATGCTGTTTCGCGTAAAAAATCACGCATGGCAAAGCTTTATAACGCCACATTTGCAGCTGCGAAATAGTTTGCGAGGCAGTCTCTGAAATTGTTTTCAGGGGCTGCCCTTAGCAGAGGAATTGAATGCTGTATCTGCTGGTTTCTCTGTTTGGAAAAACACCTGATAATTCGTTTCGGGTTTTCATGTGTTGTCGATTAAAGGGGTTAATCACCTCAAGTTAACCGGAGTGTATGAAATGTCTTCAAAAAAAGTAACAAAATTTGATCTCGTGGAGTCTGTTTATAATAACGTAAATTGTGAGAAGAAAACCGTTCAGTCTGTTGTTGACGCTCTTCTTGTTCAGATAAAGGAAAGCCTTAAGGGTGGTTCAACAATCGAGCTTCGTGGTTTCGGCACATTCGAGCTTCGCCTTAGAAAAGGTCGCGAGAAGGCTAGAAATCCAAAGAACGGAGCACAGCTTTCTGTAAAGCCGCACTATGTAGCAGCATTCCGCTCCGGACAGGATCTTAAGGCTGCTCTTTGGAATTTGCCTGTTGAGAAATAATCTTCTCGGTATAATAAATGACGAAAGGTAAGAATGTACTGATAAATTTCGGACTTCTTTTGTCCGGTATAATCCTGTTCGCTCTACCTCATCCGAATTTCATTACAGTAGAAGGATTCCCGCTCCTTTCTTATTTTGCCTTTATTCCAGTTTTTATACTTATAAAGCGCGTTTCATGGAAGACCGTATGGGCATACGGTCTTCTGTACGGAACAGGAGCGTATTGTCTGTTCGTCTACTGGCTTGCAATATTCAATCCAGTGTCTATGCCGGTTATAGCCGGTATGTACGCAATTTATCTTATGCTCGCTTTCCTTTGTATGAAAGCGGCTTCTTCTTTATTTCCAAAACATGATATTTTCGCCCAATGGGTTGTGTGGTGCGCATACGAGTATGTTAAAACTTTAGGATTCCCTGGTTTTAACTACGGCGTAACGGCATATTCTCACTGGCGTTGGACACTTATAATACAAATAGCCTCCGTCATCGGGGTGTTCGGTCTTAGTGCCGTCATCACGTTTCCGTCGGCGTGGTTCGCCACCGTCATCACGGACAAAACGGAAGGATGGCTTCAGAAAGTTAAAAACCACAGAATATCCGGAATAATCTGGCTTGTGCTGTTCGCCTTCGTAATTGTTTACGGCATTGTGTCCCCAATCGATTATTCTGACTTTGAGACAAAAAAAATCGCTCTTATACAGACGAACAGCGACCCGTGGGACGGTGGCGATTCAGTTTATAAACGCGACCTGAAGACGCTTGAACGGCTTTCTGACGCGGCGATTGCTGCGGACAGCGGCGTAGAGCTCGTCGTCTGGCCAGAGACGGCTTTTATCCCAAGAATCACGTATCATTACAAGCATCGCCAGAATCCTATGCTCTATGAGCTTGTTTCTGAAGTTCTTGAATACATGGACAGCAAAACAGTACCGTTCGTCGTTGGAAACGATGACTGTGTTAAAGGCTACAACAAGGAAGGTGTTTACACCGATCTTGATTACAACGCCGCGTTGCTGTTCCGTCCGGGTGAGAATGTTATCCCTCCTGAGCCAGACAGATACTGGAAAAACCATCTTGTGCCGTTCACAGAGCATTTCCCGTTCAAAAAAGAACTTCCTGTCATTTATAAAATGCTCGAAGAGAACGACACGCACTTTTGGGAAAGCAGTGATGAAAAAACTGTGTTTGACCTTAACGGATTTAAGTTCTGCACGCCAATTTGCTTTGAGGACACTTTCGGTGATATAGCAAGAGATTTTGTCCGTAACGGTGCGCAGGCAATCGTGAATATGTCGAATGACGCATGGGCAAGAACGGCATCGTGCCAGTATCAGCATCTTGCTATGGGCGTTTTCAGAACGGTAGAAAACAGAATTCCGGCTGTTAGAGCCACATCTTCAGGACAGACAGTTCTTATAGATCCTAACGGAAAGATTCTTAAAATGGCAGAACCTTTCGAGGAAACGTATCTTATCTGCGATCTTCCTGTAGTAAATAACGAGTCACAGACGCTTTATACAATGTTCGGTGATTATGCCGGCAAGTTCTTTGTTCTTGCTTCGTTAATTCTTTATGCGGTCGGAGTTATTTTGAAAATATTGAAAATTATGGAGAAAAAAAATGGCAAAAAATGACAAATATAAGGGTGTTAATGTTACTGAATTAGGCAAAGAGACAGAGTTTGACGGAGTTTTGGAATACGCTGATAACCTGATTGTTACAGGAAAATTCTCCGGGACGATAAAATCTGACGGATATCTTGAAATATCACCGGGTGCAGAATGTAAGGTTGATTCTATGACAGCCTCAACAATCATTGTGTCAGGTACTGTTACAGGCAATATAAACGCGCATGACAGTTTGGAAATGAACTCCGGCAGCCGTGTCGTCGGCGATGTTTCTACAAAACGGCTTTGCATTGCGGACGACGTTGAGTTTCACGGTTCTGTGTCAATGCTTGATGATGTTCCAGAAATCGACATTTTTTCAATGGAGCCGGTTGAATACAAGCAGCAGATGAAGAACACCGATAAAACGGAGGAAGATACCGAATCGCTTTAGAATAACTTAGCTTGACAGAACTATTTTATTTGTTTTATACTAAATTATACATAACATTGGATTAAAGACGGGACGGTTTCAAAAGGCAAACGCTTTTTGGAGTATGTTCGAATTCAACCATCAATAATCAGTTTACATAAATCATTTACATTTGGAGTTTTTAATGGCACCGATTCAGAGACGGCGTTTTGTTGACACGTCCGGTTCCCAAACATCATTGGATGAAGAAACGCAGGGAACTCTACCTTTGGAAGAATCTTCACAGTCAGGTTCTGCGGAAAAAACACAAGAAGCGTCTGAAAACGCTTCACACGAAAAACTTGTTGTACGTCCCAAAGTACGACGCAGAATTCCAAGAACCGACGGCAGAAAAACAGTTTCTGTCATGAGAAGCGAAAACCCATCTGCAGAAAGCAGAGAAAGCTTTTCAAGACAACCGGAAAATCCAGTTCCGGCACCCACCCCCGAAGAAACAGAACTTCTTAACAGAGAAAAACCAAAATTAGTTATAAATACGCTTACCTCAAGGGGTATGCATGATTTGCGCAATCTTGCGGCGCAATACGGTTTTCAGAGTGACGAGCTCGCCCCAATGAAAAAACAAGAGCTCATTTTTGTAATTCTGAAAGCCCACACAGAGCACGGCGGCATAATCTTTGCTTCCGGCGCGCTCGAAATCCTTCCTGACGGTTACGGATTCCTCCGTTCACCGCAGAACAGTTACCTTCCAGGCCCGGACGATATTTACATTTCTCCAAGCCAAATCCGTCTTTTTAACCTTAAAACCGGTGATACGATATACGGCCAGATTCGCTCTCCAAAAGAGGGCGAGCGTTTCTTTGCTTTGCTCAGAATTGAGACGGTGAACGACGACGACACGCGCCTGGCGCAGACACGCATTCCGTTTGAAAACCTTACGCCGCTTTATCCTGACGAAAAACTTCGCCTGGAAACGACAACAGAAGAGCTTTCCACAAGGATAATGGACCTTTTCTGCCCGATTGGAAAAGGCCAGCGCTCTCTTATAGTTGCGCCGCCAAAAGCCGGTAAAACTATACTGATGCAGAAAATCGCGAACGCGATAACGGCAAACCACCCAGAAGTAAAGATAATCGTTCTTCTTATTGACGAGCGTCCTGAGGAAGTTACGGATATGGAGCGCTCTATTAAAGCGGAAGTTATCTCTTCTACATTCGACGAGCCGGCTTCCCGCCACGTTCAGGTTGCGGAGATGGTTCTTGAAAAGGCAAAACGCCTTGTAGAGCACAAACGCGACGTCGTTATCTTCCTTGACTCTATAACCCGCCTTGCCCGTGCATACAACCAGACAGTTCCTACGTCCGGCAAGGTTCTTTCCGGTGGTGTTGACTCCAACGCGCTCCACAAGCCTAAGCGGTTCTTTGGTGCGGCTCGTAACGTGGAGGAGGGCGGAAGCCTTACGATTATCTCCACCGCGCTTATCGAGACAGGAAGCCGCATGGACGAAGTTATCTTTGAAGAGTTCAAAGGTACCGGTAACATGGAAATCAACCTTGACAGAAAACTCGCCGACAGAAGGCTTTTCCCGGCTATCAACATCAAGAAGTCAGGAACAAGAAAAGAAGATCTTCTGCTTACTGAAGAAGAACTTCAGAAGATTTGGGTATTGCGCAAGGTAATAAATCCTATGGATGATGCAGAAATTATTGAATTGCTTATTGACAGAATGCGCAAAAGCAAGAATAATGAAGCGTTCCTACGTTCAATGAACAGTATGGAAGCATAAACGAATTTAAGTGACTTGTGGAAAATATCTCTGCTTTGAAGCAGCTGTTTTTCGGGCAAGTCGTTTGAAATAAACCAGGAGGACAAAGATGAAAGAAGGTATTCATCCTAATTACGAACTTACAAAGATTACATGCGTTTGTGGCAATGTAATTGAGACACGCTCAACGGTAAAAGATATCAACGTTGAAATTTGCTCTGCTTGCCATCCTTTCTTCACAGGAAAGCAGAAGCTTGTCGATACTGCAGGTCGTATCGAGCGTTTCAACAAACGCTACAATATCAAGCAGTAATTCTGTTTGTTTTGCAAAGTTTGACACAGCTCCTTTGGGAGCTGTTTTTTTTTATCTCAATCTTAAGTTTTTAGAGATTTTCTTTATTCATTACTTGTAAAAATAAATGTTTGGTTGTATTCTAATAAATGGAGGCTTTATGGCAGTAGGTGATTCCCAGTTCCAACTGGTAACATTCCAGCTTGGAGAAGAGTTGTACGGTGTTGACATTATGGATGTTAAAGAAATCGTTAAGATTCAGAATGTACGTCCCATTCCAAACGCCCCTTATTATGTAGAAGGTATTTTTAATTTACGTAGTGAAATTATTCCCGTAATAAGCCTTCACAAACGCTTTAGAATTGCTCAGGTTGAGCTTGACGATGAAGACGATGAATCCCAGGGCGGATTTATCATTCTTAATATCGACGGCATCAAAATCGGTATTATTATTGACCGCATCGCACGCGTCGTTCCAGTCCGTGCGGAAGAGGTTAAACCACCGCCACAGATGCTCAGCGGAATTGGAACGGAATATATTCATGGCGTAATTCGTCAGGAATCTGGCGGATATCTTATCGTCCTTGATATACGCCGTCTGTTTAATCCAAAGGATTTGCAGAAGCTTATTGGCAGTGACCGATAGACATGAGTATACAGACATATAGCTCAACAATCCGTAGAAAGGAGATGGATGCGGTTCTTACCTGTATGGTAGATGAGAAAACCGGTCCAGGAGAGCTTAATATGCGTCTGGTTCAGCAGGTCAAAGATTATTTCAAAGCAGCAGGTGCTGTCGCGTTGCGCAGTCCTGCTCTTGCTTTAAAATATGCCCTAGCATCATTAGGAACAGAGGCGGGAAGCGGAATTATGGTTTCGGCTCTTGCTCCTGATTGGCAGTATTCTGCCGTAATTGATGCTGGCTTTAAACCTGTTGTTCTTGACGTAGATGAAGAGTCTCTGCTTGTTACGGAAGAAACGATTCGTGAAGGTTTGAAAAAAGGTGGAAGAGTTCTTCTTTTCCACGAAACATCCGGATTTCTCCCTGATTTTTCTGCGATTCTTGGCATTGGCATTCCTGTAATCGAAGATATTTCTCAAAGCGCGGGCGCAACGGAAGACGACAAAAAAGCCGGTACTTTCGGTGTGTTCTCGATACTTGGCATTGAACAGGACGATATTCTTACCGGCGGCGGTGGGGCTGTCCTTATTGCGCCGGAACAGCGCGAGTGGACTGTTCTAAAAAGCCTTACGGACGAAATGCCGTCTACTGATAAGCTTCCTGATATCAATTCCGCGCTTGCGTTCATTCAGCTTAAAGAGCTGGATAGGAACGAGCTTATACGTAAAGAAATGCGTGACGCTTATTGCCGTTCGCTGATGCAGGGAAGATACAAGACAGTAATAGAAAAATATGACGGCGCAGTTAATGCCGTATATTCTTTCCCTGTCGTTCTTACAGGCGACATAAAGGATGTTAAGGATTACGCGCTTCGAAAAGATATTGAGACAGCCGAAACGTTCCGGGAAAGCATAGTTTTCCGCCGCCGTAAAACGGATGATGCCGATATAAACGCGTGCATAAAGGCAATGTCGCTCTCGCTACGATGCCTTAATTTCCCGCTTTATCCGCGACTGGGTAATACGCTGTCGGTTAAGGTTGCCAAAGTTCTTTCTACGTTACCTTAAGCCGCCGGAGACTTCGACAGGTAAAAAATGAAAAAGTGCGTAATAATAATAAACAAATATAAAGAAATTGCTTCTCATCTTGCGGACGAAATCGCTTCTTTTTTGGAACGTAACGATGTTAAAGTTTCGCGCGTGGTTTTCGGAACCGGCGGCGATAATGAATTTAACGGCTTTGATTTTGCAGTTACGCTCGGTGGAGACGGAACTGTTCTTTATGCGGCTCGGCGGTGCGCCCCGCTTAGAATCCCTGTTTTTCCTGTTAACTTAGGAGAATTCGGCTTTATCGCCGGAATAAGTCCTTCTGACTGGCAAGCTCCAATGAGCGAGTTCCTTGCCGGAAAAATGCGCCTTGACAGCCGTATGATGCTTCTGACCGAAGTGGAGCGGGGCGGAAAAATCGTCCATTCTTCATCGTCGCTTAATGACAGTGTTATAAAGACCGCCGGTTCCGCGAAACTTGCGGAGCTTGATGTCGTTTGTAACGGCTATTCTTTAGGGCGTTTCCGCTCAGACGGCATTATAACGGCAACCCCTACTGGCTCCACAGCGTATTCCGCCGCAGCCGGCGGGCCTATTGCAGACCCGTTGCTCGACGTAATCGTTTTCAGCCCAATCTGCCCGTTCTCTCTTTCAAACAGGCCGCTTGTACTTAGCGGCGACACTGTTCTTGAAGTAACTGTAAAAGACTCTCGCGGGGCAGATATACTTCTTACTTGCGACGGTCAGGAATCGTTCCCATTGCGGACGGAAGATGTTGTTACCGTGCGCAGGAATGAGACAGAAGTTCAACTCGCCGGCTGCGGCAAAAACGAGTTTTATACGGCTCTTAAGTCTAAACTAAACTGGTCAGGAGGCCCCCATGCTTGAGGATCTTGCTGTAAAAGATTTTGCACTTATAGACGAAGTTTCGCTAGATTTTTCAGACGGCTTCACTGTCCTTAGCGGAGAAACGGGAGCCGGTAAATCTATACTCATTGGAGCCGTAACGTTCCTGCTTGGAGGAAAGGGCGGGCTTGAAGTTATCCGTGCCGGCTCGCACGAAGCTGTAGTTTCAGGAACAGTACGAATCGGCAAGGCTTGTAAGCCAGCTTACGAATGGCTTGAAGAACACGGCATAGAGCCGGAGAACGACAGGGTGCTTCTTCGCCGCGTAATAAGAGATACAGGCAAAACATCAGCATGGATTCAGGGTGTTCAAGTAACAAAGAACGACCTTTCTGATTTTACTTCGACCCTTGTTGATATACACGGTCAGCACGAGCATCAGTCGCTCATGTATCCGGCTTCTCACCGCGTTTTCCTCGATTCCTACGCCGGGCTTACTGAACAGGTGGCATCATTTTCCGAACTTTATTCCGAGCTCGTGGAAAAGCGGAATCTCCTTAAAGAACTGAACACATCCGGCGCGGAATGGGAACAGAAAATGGACATGCTTCAGTTCGCGGTCGAAGAAATAACGCAGGCTGCACTTCATCCCGGCGAGGACGAGGAGCTTGATGCGGAAGAAAAACGGCTTGCGCAGTATGAAAAGCTTTTCTCTGACGTGGACGAAGTTGATTCAATCCTTTCTGGTGGCGAGAATATCGTTTCCGTGCTTAAAAGAGCGCGTTCTACAATTTCGCACGCCGCAGGAATAGACGCCTCTCTTGAAAAGCTTTCCGAACGCCTTGAAAACGCTTTCTATGAGCTTTCCGACATTTCAGAAGAACTTAAATCTTATAAAAACTCACTTGTTTTTGACCCGGTCCGTCTTGATGAGGTTCAGGAACGTTCCGCGCTCATATTCAAGCTTAAGAAAAAATACGCGGCGAGCCAGGCTTCTCCTGTCGCCGATGTTATAAAGTATTGCGAGGATGCACAGAACGAGCTTGAAAGAATGCAGGGAAGCCGTGTCGATTCCGGTGCGCTTGCGGAAGAAATAAGAGCTTTGGAGCGAACTGTGCTTGCAGAAGCGGCTAAGCTTTCAGTCGCACGCAACGAAAAGGCAATAAAGTTCGCGTCTGAGGTCGTTGCCATTCTTTCCAAGCTCGGCATGGCGAATACGGTTTTCAAAGTAAGCATCACCAAGAAGCCCGGCGACACAGACGTTCAGCGGTGCGGCCCGTATGGCTTTGACGACATAGAGTTCCTTATAAGCGCGAACCCTGGCTCGCCGCTCAAACCACTTGCCAAAATCGCATCCGGCGGCGAGCTTTCGCGCGTCATGCTCGCACTTAAAACAGTGCTTTCTGCCTCTGACACGACGGAAACTCTCGTTTTTGACGAGATAGACACCGGTATTGGCGGTGAAATTGCCGTCGCCGTCGGGCACCACTTAAAGAATTTGTCGCAGAATCATCAGATTTTGTGCATTACACATCTTGCCAGTATTGCTGTTTGCGCCGATAATCAAATTAAGATAGAGAAAGTTGTCAGCGACGGCAATACATCGACGCACGTTCACCGTATCGACGGCGACGAGCGCGTGACTGAAATTGCCCGTATGCTTTCTGGTGATGCTGTCAGTGAGGCATCGCTTGCGCATGCGGCATCGTTGTTGAAAGAGAATCTGTAATGGAGAAAGGTTAGCATGGCAAAAATAACAGCCGAGAGCAGGGAAGTCTTCAACGAGAAGATGCAGCCATACAAAGAACTTGTGCAGCAGGCGTTCGACAAAGAAAAAGAAATCCTCAACCTTATAACAAAGGACAGCACTGGTGTAGGGTATAAGAAGCTTCTGCTTGCAGAGCAAATGATTTATATTGCGACTTTGTATCTTATCATCAATAATCTTTCAGTAACAATTCTCGATACAAAAAATACAGATGCGCTTAACGACAGCCGCAAGACGCTTTACAAAGCAATTATCTATCTTGAAGAAATCGTCTCCGATATGATTGACGCGCCCTTTGCGGATTACGAGGAAAAACTGGCGGAAATAAGCAATACCCCGCTTGAGAAACGTTACTACATCGTAAGAAAACTTGGGCTTGCGATCCGGCTTGTTATTGACGCGTACGGCGATAACACAAAATGGAAGTGGTCGTTCGTAGAGCTTGAAGGCCGTTTTGCTACAGTTACGAAAAACCTTTTTGATATGAAAGATGGGTTGAAAGTATATTTTGACCCGCGCGCAACAGATTTTGACAACACCGTCTATTACGTCCGTCTTATAAAGAAACTTCTTGATAAGTCAGCTACGGGCTACCGTGACAAGTATGAGCTTTCAACAAAACGTCAGGACGATAT
>JAEEGH010016210.1_pt1 | contig 16052 bp, 14 predicted proteins | sample 9134181 | NCBI WGS metagenome assembly JAEEGH01 (sample SAMN16246544, study PRJNA631951) | gut metagenome | biome: gut microbiome; feature: rumen; material: DP-attached | host: Bos | place: Iran: Karaj | collected 2018-10
ACTATGCAGAGCGTATCGGGTATGACTGGTGCGAGCAATATATCATTGACTTTGTCAATTGGGATGGCGAACTATTGCAATCGTCGCTGGTGGACAGAGAAACGCTGCCCAGCTACAATGGCGCGATGCCGGAAAAAGAAACCGACGAACTATACAAATATACTTTCATCGGTTGGACACCGAAAGTAGAATTGGCTATAGACGATGCTACTTATACGGCTACTTATCTTCAGAGAGACAAGTTTGAGGCGATAGAAGATGTTGAGAGCGGAGAGTCAAGAGTCAAGAGTCAGAAGATTCTTCGCGAAGGTGTGCTGTATATCCGTCGAGGAGAGAAAATATATACCGTTCTTGGGATGGAAACAGAATAGAGCATTATGACTGTTAACGGCAAGTATTTATATAGAGTATTATGCGTGTTGGTGCTAGGCGTGTATGCGCTTGGCGGTACGGTCAATGCTGCTACTTATACCGGAAACTGCGGAGAGAATGGAGATAATGTTACCTATACTCTAAATACCAGTACCGGTGTGCTGACGATTAGTGGAACAGGCGCGATGGAAGATTATAGTTATTTCACTAGTTCACTCTCTCCTTCTCCCTGGGATATCCATAGGTCGTATATCAAAACGCTTGTAGTCAATAGTGGTGTGACGGAATTAGGCAATTTTGCGTTCTATAACCTCTACAACCTGACTTCGGTGTCTTTGCCCAATACCCTTACGCTCATTTCGTTCTATGGTTTTGCGAAATGTTCGTCTCTATCCAGCATCACCATCCCCAGTAGCGTTACTAATATCGGGAATTATGCTTTTCGAGAGTGCACAAGTTTGACATCCATTTCTATACCCAGTAATGCAGTCAATTTGGGGTCTTATATATTTCAGGATTGTTCTAACTTGAAAAATGCCACGTTTGGAACCGGTATTACCATTATTCCTGTGGGATGTTTCGTTAGGTGTCCGATGACGGATTTTACTATTCCAACCCATATAACCAGACTTAATCAAGAAGCGTTCTCCGGATGTGCGTTTACGACGATGACAATTCCCAATACTGTTACCAGTTGGGGAAGAGAGGTGTTTGAGGATTGTGTCAATTTGACGGACTTGTATGTGCAATGGACTACTTCTATTCCTAGATGGGACGATTATAATACTTTAGTAGCCGGTACTACCAATGCGAAGATTCATGTGCCTTGCGGAACCTCGGAAGCGTATCGCGCCAAGGGTTGGAGTGTGCAATTGATAGTGGCGGGTGACGGAGAACATAGTGGTAATTGTGGAGCTAGTGGAGATAACGTCAAATGGATTTTGGATTGCGATGGAGTCCTAAGTGTTTACGGTAGTGGCGCAATGGCGGATTGGAGTAGTCTCGATGATGTGCCATGGAAGGACTATCGGTCTTTGATAAAAAGAGTGACCATAGGTCCAAACGTCACAACGCTAGGCAAAATCGCTTTCGCTAAGTGCGAGAATTTGACATCCGTTTCTATCGGAAATGGTGTTGAGACGATTAAGAAGCAAGCCTTCTACGATTGTGCTAAGTTGGATTCGGTAGTCATTCCCAACGGGGTTACCGAGATCGTGGAATTAGCCTTCTACAAATGTCCCAGTTTACAATATCTGATTTTGGGCTCAGGACTGCAGACCATTGGTCAAATGGCATTTATGAATTGCGGTAGTTTGCGGTCCGTTTCCATCCCTTCGAGTGTAAGTAGTTTGGGACCAGGAGTGTGGAACTTGTGTGACAATCTACATCACCTAACTGTAGCATGGACTTCCGCGTCTCAGATTCCCAATTGGAATAATTTGGTATCTGCCTCTCCTTGTTATCTGCATGTGCCATGTGGCACGTCCGGTATTTACCAATCGGCAAACGGTTGGAAGAGTTGTAATATCCTTGAAGGGCTCTACGGAGAAGCTGGCACAGAGGGAAACGAAGCGAAGGTTAGTTGGACACTCAGTTGCGATAGCGTGCTGACCGTAAGCGGAACGGGCCCCATGGCAGACAAGCAGGCCTGGCTCGCTGTGCGCGGTGCGATCAAAACAGCAATCATTGGCGACAAAATAACCAATATAGGAAATAATGCTTTTAGCCAATGTAGTAAACTGACTTCTGTCACGATAGGCAAGAATGTTACCACTATCGGTACGAGCGCCTTTTATGTGTGTCGCAAACTGGAATCTGTGTATATCAGCGACTTGGCAACATGGTGCAGAATAAGTTATATAGATTCTTATGTCTGCCCATTCAATCGAAATGGAACGACTGCATATAGGGGAGAAGGCAAACTTTATCTCAAAGGGGCATTGCTCACAGAACTATCCGTTCCGCAAGAAATAACAGAAATAAAACCATACGCGTTTTATGGCTGTACGAGTATAACCTCGATCTCTTCCTTTGGAGGAGCAACATCTATCGGAAACAATGCTTTTGCTTATTGCAGCAATTTGTCTTCTGTGACGATTCCTGAAGGGATTACATCCATAGGTGCCTTCTCTTTCGGAGGGTGCACGTCTTTACAGTCTGCTTCGTTGCCGGCTTCGCTAACCACTATAGGTTCTCGTCTGTTTGAATCATGCGAGGCATTAACAGATCTGTACGTACATTGGATCAGCAGTATTCCTGCTTGCCCGAACAATCTCACGAACAAGTCTGAGATCACCCTTCATGTGCCGTGCGGAACCAAATCGCTCTACTTGGCAGCAGAGGGATGGAAGGACTTTACAATAGTAGAGGATGTGCCTAATGTCCTTTCTGGTACGTGTGGGAACAATTTGAATTGGGAATTGCGTGCATGTGACAGTATATTGACCATCAGTGGAGAAGGAGAATTGGCGGAATATGCGTCGGGCGAAGAACCTTGGCATGAATATGCAGACCTGATTGACACCATCATTGTACCCTGCGGCAAGAAGGCGTATTATCAGTCGGCTCTGCCGGACTATGCAGAGCGTATCGGGTATGACTGGTGCGAGCAATATATCATTGACTTTGTCAATTGGGATGGCGAACTATTGCAATCGTCGCTGGTGGACAGAGAAACGCTGCCTAGCTACAATGGTGCGATGCCGGAAAAAGAAACCGACGAACTATACAAATATACTTTCATCGGTTGGACACCGAAAGTAGAATTGGCTACAGACGATGCTACTTATACGGCTACTTATCTTCAGAGAGACAAGTTTGAGGCGATAGAAGATGTTGAGAGCGGAGAGTCAAGAGTCAAGAGTCAGAAGATTATTCGCGACGGGCATTTGTATATTCGCCGAGGAGAGAAAATATATACCGTTCTTGGGGCGGAAACGAAATAGAAAATACATAACAAACAATGTTTATATACTTTTTTTTGATACGACTTGCTGCGTTGTTTGGGCATAAGAAAGCCCGCGCGTTGGTCAAGGGACAGAAGGCGCAGAAATTGGCCAGTCTGGAGGCTTATCGCGGTGCGGTATGGTTTCATGCGGCATCGGTGGGTGAGTTCGAACAGGCTCGTCCTATCATCGAGCGCTTGCGCCGCGAGCAACCGAACCGTAAGATTGTAGTTACATTCTTCTCGCCTTCGGGTTATGAGATGCGCAAGGGTTACGAGACAGCAGACCGCGTGCTCTATCTGCCGTTTGCCACTCGTCGCAAGGCGCGCCGTTTTCTGGATGCAATGCAGCCGTCGATGGCTATCTTTGTCAAGTATGAGTTCTGGCCGGCTTATCTGCACGAGTTGAAGAAACGTGCCATCCCGACCTACAGTATCTCTGCTATTTTCCGTCCGGGGCAACTGTTCTTCCTACCTTGGGGGAAACAGCACTTGAAGCTGCTAAAATGCTTCACGCATATTTTTGTGCAAGACGAGGCATCGCGTGTGCTGCTTGTTAAGTACGGCGTAACCGATTGTTCTGTAGCGGGCGATACGCGTTTTGACCGCATGGAGGAAGTTCGTGCCAATCAGCAGAAACTGACCCCTCAGAGTCGCCGGGTGATAGAAGAGTTTGTACGTGGTGCGGAACGTGTTCTGGTGGCAGGTAGTACATGGCCTGAGGATGAGGAATTACTGGTGAAGTATATCAGCAGTCCGTTTACGCAAAATACGAAGATGATACTCGTTCCGCATGAGATAGACGAGAAACATCTGCACTATATCTTCCAGTTGCTGCAAGGCCGCATGCTTCGTTATTCGGTTGTTAACGCTTGCAGCCAACCGCTAGCTAACCCCGCGGTGGATGTTTTGGTTATCGATGCACTGGGCTTGCTCTCATCGATTTATCCGTTTGGCCACGTAGCTTATGTGGGCGGAGGTTTCGGCGCGGGTATTCACAACACGGTGGAAGCTGCAGTCTATGGTAAGCCTGTGATATTCGGTCCGAACTATCGCCATTTCCGCGAAGCTATCGGACTGATTGCTAATGGTGCTGCGCACAGCGTAAGCAACTACGAGCAACTGGAATCGGCGCTCAACCATGCGTTCGAACGCTGCGAAGAGATAGGCGCCAAGGCGGCTCTCTATGTCAAGGACGAGACCGGCGCGAGTGAGAAAATATACGGACAGATTTTTAGTTAATCAACAGAATATGGCACAAAAACCAAGCATACCGAAAGGCACGCGTGACTTCGGACAACTGGAGATGGCGCGTCGCAATTTTATCTTTGATACCATCCGCGGAGTGTTTTCTCTGTACGGCTTTCAGCAGATAGAGACGCCTGCTATGGAGAATCTGAGTACGCTGATGGGCAAATACGGCGAGGAGGGAGACAAACTGCTTTTCCGCATTCAGAATAGCGGAGAGAAAGCTTCGTTGGCTCCTGAAAAAGGCCTACGTTACGATCTTACCGTTCCTTTTGCACGCTACGTGGTGCAGCACCGCGAGGAAATTAGTTTCCCGTTTAAGCGCTTCCAGATACAACCGGTTTGGCGCGCCGACCGTCCGCAGAAAGGGCGTTATCGCGAGTTCTACCAGTGCGATGTCGATGTTATCGGCAGTGATAGTCTGGTGGGCGAATTGGAGCTGGTACAGATAGTGGAGGAAGTCTATCGCCGATTAGGCATTCGTGTTTGCTTGCATATCAACAACCGCAAGGTGTTGGCAGGCATAGCCGAAGTTATTGGCGCGCCGGATAAGATGATTGACATCACGGTAGCCATTGACAAACTCGATAAGATAGGTGTGGAGGCCGTCAATAGCGAATTGTTGGAGCGCGGACTGACGCCCAAAGCCGTTGAGGCACTGCAGCCGATACTCAACTTGAGCGGCACAACAACCGACAAACTGCAATCGCTGCGTGCGATTTTGGCGCAAAGCGAAGTGGGCATGCGCGGCGTGGCCGAACTAGAAGAACTGTTCGGACTGATAGAGAGTGCAGGCGTTCAACTGAATATAGAATTGGACCTGTGCCTGGTGCGCGGACTGAACTACTACACCGGTGCTATCTTTGAGGTTAAGGCACTGGATGCGCAGATAGGTAGTATAACCGGTGGTGGACGTTACGACAACCTAACGGGCATCTTCGGTATGCCGGATGTGTCGGGCGTGGGTATCTCGTTTGGCGCTGACCGTATCTACGATGTGCTGACCGAACTCAACTTGTTCCCCGCAGAACTACAATCTACTACTCGTATCCTTTTCGCCACGTTTGGCTCGGACGAATTGCATTATGCACTGAGTTGGGCGAAAGCACTGCGCGAGAAAGGTGTGGCTGTTGAGGTGTATCCTGAACCCACCAAAATGAAGAAGCAGATGGGATATGCAGATGCCAAGCAGATTCCTTTCGTGGCTATAGTGGGTGGCGATGAGATGGCGCAACAAAAAGTGATGCTCAAGAATATGGCTTCGGGCGAACAAAAACTGGTAACATTAGAAGAATTATGCACGATACTGTAAAACAATTTGACCAGGTGACGGCTAAGTGCCGCCAGATATTTGTCGACAAGATGCAAGACTACGGTCCTTCGTGGCGCATTTTCCGTCTGTACGGCATCACCGACCAACTCTATATCAAGGCCTGCAATATCCGTCAGGTGCAAACAACTGGTGTCAGCCTGGTGGGCGATGATATTCCCGGTAATCTGCGTGCTATCATCAACTACGGCATTACGGCTATCATCCAGTCGCGTAACGGCTATGCCGATTCCATCGATATGAGCCGCGAGGAGGCTACCTCGCTTTACGACGAAGTTTTGGCTGAGGCTAAAGAGCTGATGGTCCGCAAGAATCATGACTACGGCGAGGCATGGCGCGAGATGAGTAAAGAGGGCATCGTTGATATGATTTTGGCTAAGATCATTCGCATCAAGACTATCATTGACAACGATGGCAAGACTATCGCCTCTGAAGGAGTAGAGGGTAACTATTTTGACATTATCAATTACGCAATATTCGATTTGATTCATTATGCCAACCAAAACTAAACGCGCCCATTCGGGCAAGGCAGTCTCCACTGCTCTCCATGCTACCGGCTCGGTAGCTCGTACGCTCTTGGCCCTTACCTTCCTCTTCTCGGGCTTCGTCAAGGCGGTTGATCCGCTTGGCACGGTCTATAAAATTGAGGATTATCTGAAGGCATTCGGCGGTATTTTTACCGATTGGCTTCCTTTGGCAGGCGTAGCTGCCGTGTGCCTGATTAGCGTGGAGTTTGTGTTAGGATTTTGTATGCTCCTCAATGTCCGAACCAATTGGACCGCTTGGCTTTCGTTGGTGTTCTATCTGGTCATGACGCCACTCACGCTATGGATCGCGCGAACCAATCCGGTGACCGACTGCGGCTGTTTTGGAGATGCCATCGTGCTGACCAATTGGCAGACTTTCTACAAGAATCTGATTCTGTTGGCCCTGGTGCTGATCTTGTTGTGTACCAAGCGCTTTATCCGTCCACTCTTCAGTTGGTGGGCGGAACTGGTCATCGCCCTTCTGGGACTGGGTCTGGCAGGTGGAATCATGGCGTACAGTTATACTCATTTGCCGCCTATCGATTTCCGCCCGTACAAGATTGGTAATAATATCCTCGAACTGATGGAGGTACCTGAGGGTGCAGAACCGGACCAATATGCCGTCACCTTTATCTACGCTAAGGATGGAGTAGAGCAAGAGTTTACGCTAGAGAATTATCCGAAGGGCGACTCTACATGGACGTTTGTCGATCAGCGTTCGGTGCTCGTTAAGAAAGGCTACGAAGCGCCTGTCCACGATTTCGAAATACTGACGATGGAGTATGAGGACATCACCTACGATATATTGGAATCAGAGACTCCCGTGACGCTCGTTACGATGTATGATCTAAGCAAGACCGACCGCCGTCAAGCAGCTAAACTGCTGCAGATGATAGACCGTCCGGATATCTACGTGCTGACCGGTTCGGGCGAAGATGAAATATACGCTTTTGCAGAGGAACTGGGTATCGACCAGGAACGCGCTGAAACGCTCTTCTGCACTATCGACCCTGTCACGCTCAAGACGATTGTTAGAGCTAATCCTGGCCTCTTTGTGGTGCAGGAAGGCTACGTCCTAGACAAGAAGAATTTCAGACAACTACAATAAAAAACAAAATACGATTATGAGAACAAAAATGGTTGCAGGCAACTGGAAAATGAACAAAAGCCTGCAGGAAGGTGTAGCCTTGGCTACCGAATTGAAAGAAGCTGTAAAGAACCCTAAATGTGCTGTCGTTATCGGCACGCCGTTTATCCATCTGGCTACTGTAGTCGAACTGCTCCAGGGTTCGTCTATCAAGGTGGCTGCTGAGAACTGCGCCGACCACGAGAAGGGTGCTTATACCGGTGAGGTAAGTGCAGAAATGGTAAAGTCCACAGGTGCTGAATATGTTATCTTGGGTCACTCCGAGCGTCGTCAGTATTATGCTGAGAGCTACGAGATGTTGGCAGAGAAAGTGCGTCTGGCTTTGGCTAACGGCCTGAAAGTCATCTTCTGTATAGGTGAGGTAAAAGAGGAGCGCGAGGCAGGCAAACAGAACGAGGTAGTAAAAGCACAACTCGAGGGTTCGGTATTCAATTTGACCGCTGACGAGTGGAAAAATATCACTCTGGCTTACGAACCCGTTTGGGCTATCGGAACAGGTCTGACCGCCACACCTGCTCAGGCACAAGAGATGCACGCTTATCTGCGTTCGTTGGTAGCAAAGAACTACAATGCGCAGATTGCTGACGACACCACTATCCTTTACGGAGGTAGCTGCAACGAGAAGAATGCAGCCGAGTTGTTTGCTAATCCTGACGTGGACGGCGGCTTGATAGGTGGCGCTGCACTGGTTGCTGAGAAATTCCTGGCAATCATCACTGCTCGTTAAATGCTACATTGTAAATGACCAAATCGTAAATGATTTATGGCTTTGGTAAAAACAATCAATCGTAATGGTGAGATACTCACTCCGCACATTGCAGACGATGTGTTCATGGCTGAGAATGCCACTGTCGTAGGCGATGTGACGGTGGGTGAGGGGTCTAGCCTCTGGTTCAATTCTGTGCTGCGTGGCGATGTCAATACCATCGTCATCGGACGTCATTGCAATATCCAAGATGGCGCCGTGCTACATACTCTGTATCAGAAATCCACTATCCGTCTGGGCGATTATGTGTCCGTAGGACACAATGTCACCATTCACGGAGCCGATGTGGACGATTATGCGCTGATAGGTATGGGCGCTACATTGCTCGATGGAGCTCACGTGGGCGAGGGAGCCATTGTGGCGGCCAATGCTTTGGTACTCAAAGGTACGCAAATCGGACCGTACGAGATATGGGGCGGCGTGCCGGCTAAATTCATCAAAAAGGCAGATCCCGCACAGACCGAAGAAATCAACAAGAAGATTGCCAATAACTACGCTATGTATGCCAGTTGGTATAAGCAATAACACTCAAATCTGAAAACTATGTATAAACGTATATTACTAAAACTGTCCGGTGAAAGCCTGCAAGGCAAACAGGGATACGGTATCGATGAGAATCGCTTGGCGGAGTATGCCGAGCAAATCAAGTCTATCGCGCAGCGTGGCGTGCAAATAGGTATCGTTATCGGCGGAGGAAATATCTTCCGCGGACTGAGTGGCGCGCAGCGTGGTTTCGACCGCGTCAAAGGCGACCAGATGGGAATGTTGGCAACGGTTATCAATGCTTTAGCATTGCAGTCGGCCCTTCAGGCTATCGACCAACCGACACGCGTGCTGACCAGTATCCGCATGGAGCCTGTGGCTGATTTCTATAGCGCAGAAAAAGCCAAACGACTACTGGACAAAGGTACGGTGGTTATTTTGGCAGGCGGAACAGGTTGCCCATATTTTACCACCGATACCGGTTCTTCGCTCCGCGCATTGGAGATTAAGGCTGATGTCATGTTCAAAGGCACACGTGTGGACGGTATCTATACCGCCGATCCAGAGAAAGACCACAAGGCCACTAAATTCGACGAAATTACCTATGACGAGATTATCCGCCGCGGACTAAAAGTGATGGACCTTACGGCCACTGTCATGTGCAAAGAGAACGGACTGCCTATCTACGTCTTCAATATGGACAAGAAAGGCAACCTCGAGAAAGTAATTAACGGAGAAAAAATAGGAACACTTGTAAAACCCTAATATTATGAACGACGAATTAGAATTGTACCAATCTGCAGCTGAAGAGCAGATGCAAAATGCCGTTACCCATTTGGATGACGTGCTACAACACATCCGTGCCGGAAAGGCCAATCCACGATTGTTGGACCCAATCAAGATTGATTATTATGGCACCCTTTCGCCTTTGGCAAACTGTGCTACAGTCACTACGCCTGACCCGCGTACTATCACTATCACCCCATGGGAGAAGAAGTTGATCGGCGACATCGAGCGTGCCATCATCAATTCCAATATCGGACTCACGCCGTCTAACAATGGCGAGACCATCCGTCTGGTTCTTCCTCCGTTGACCGAGGAGCGTCGTCGCGACCTGTGCAAGCAGTGCAAGGGCGAGGCAGAGAATGCTAAGATGTCGATTCGCAACGCACGCCGTGATGCTATCGAGGAGTTCAAAAAACTCGTCAAGAACGGCCTGAGCGAAGATATCGAAAAGGATGCGGAAGAAGATATCCAGAAGGTGCACGACAAATATATCGCTAAAGTCGATGCACTCTATGCTGCTAAAGAGAAAGAGATCATGACCGTCTAACAATGCGCGGATTGGTCATCAAATCAACAGGTAGTAGCTATATCGTCCGCTTGGACGATGGCTCGGATGTGGAATGTCATATCAAGGGCAATTTCCGCATCCGGGGCATCCGTAGTACCAATCCCGTCGCCGTAGGCGATTATGTCCGGGTGAGCGAAGATGCGAAAAACCAAACGGGTCCTGAGCCTCTTAGGTGGATAACCGACGTCGAAGATAGGCGCAATTATATCATTCGTCGTTCTACCAATCTGAGCAAGGAGAGTCATATTCTGGCGGCGAACATCGACCAGGTGGCGCTTATCGTTACTGTCAATCATCCGGTGACCAGTACCACTTTCATCGACCGCTTTCTGGCCACGTGCGAAGCCTACCGAGTGCCTGCCGTGCTGATTTTCAACAAGATAGACTTGCTCACGTCCGACGAAATGCAACAACTCGACGAACTCCGAGCGCTATACGAGAATATCGGTTACCGGACACTGGCCATAAGCGCCAAGAATCTAAACGTCGAAGGCAATAACAGCGAAGCTCTAAACGCCCTGCTTGCAGGGCAAACAACGCTCTTCTCGGGTAACTCCGGAGTAGGCAAATCCACGTTGCTCAACGCCCTTTTTGGGCGCGAGGTGACGCGCACAGGCAAGATCTCCGATGCCCACGACAAGGGCATGCACACCACCACTTTCTCCGAGATGTATTTCCTTGCGCCTTCCGCCGCCCGCCTCTCGGCTGTGATAGACACGCCGGGGATAAAAGGCTTTGGTAGTATTGACATGCAGCGCGAGGAAGTCAGCCATTATTTCCGCGAGATTTTCCGCATCGGCCAGAACTGTCGCTTCGGTAATTGCACCCATACGGGCGAACCCGGTTGCGCGGTGCAGGAAGCCGTTATCCGCGGTGAGATTGCCATCAGCCGATTTGAATCCTATATGTCGCTTCTGGGCGATTGTGACGAAGCTAAATACCGATAATGACCAAACAACAGACATACGAAACTATCCTCCCGCAGATTCGGTCGTTGGTGAGCGGAGAAACCGACCTAACGGCCAATATGGCGAATGCGTCGGCCGTGTTGCACGATGCTTTTGATTTCTGGTGGGTGGGCTTCTATCTTGTCCGCGACGAGCAGTTGGTCTTAGGCCCGTTTCAGGGCCCCGTGGCCTGCACACGTATTCCTTTTAATCGGGGTGTATGTGGCACGGCTTGGGCCAAAGCCGAGACCATCGTGGTGCCCGATGTCCATCTGTTTCCCGGACATATAGCGTGCTCGTCCCTCTCACAGAGCGAGATTGTCGTGCCCTTGATGCGTGATAATCAGGTCTTTGCGGTGCTCGACATCGATAGTCGCGACTTGAATGCTTTTGACGACACCGACAGACACTATCTCGAGCAGATAGCAAAATTTTTGTAAAAATTTGCATATATCGAAAATTTGTATTAAATTTGCAGCGGATTTATTGATATGTATATCGCTATCGCGGGAAATATTGGAGCAGGCAAAACAACGCTGACGAAGATGTTGGCGAAGTATTATGGCTGGGAGCCACGCTTCGAGAGTGTCAGCTTCAATCCGTATCTGGAGGATTACTACACCGATATCAATCGGTGGGCATTCTGCCTCGAGACTTATTTCCTCAAGGAGCGTTTCAAGGACATGTTGGCCGTACAAGCCTCCAACCACACGATTGTCCAAGACCGCAGCATTTTCGAGGGAGTCTATGTCTTCGTCCGCAATAACTACGAGCGCGGAGACCTCAGCGACCGCGATTTTACGACATACATGGAACTGTTCGACCTCATGAAGCTCAAGATGCAGATGCCCGACCTGATGATTTATCTCCGCAAGTCGGTGCCATGCCTCATCTCGCAAATCCAAAAACGCGGACGCGAATACGAGCAAGCCATGCAGATTGACTATCTCAAGGGACTCAATGAGAAATACGAAGATTTCATCTTCAATAAGTACGAAGGACGGGTCCTGGTCATTGAGTCCGATGGCATGGATTTCGAGAACAACCCTGCTGATTTCCGAAAGGTCGTCGACCGTGTCGATGCCGAGCTCTTCGGACTCTTCAGCGAGCACAACTGGAACAAAGAATAATATATAATTAACCTTATCCCTCTCACGGCGAAGAGTAATCGCCGAACGCGATGCATATTGCAGTTGCCGGAAATATCGGGTGCGGAAAAACCACCCTGACGAACATGCTGGCCAAACATTATGGCTGGGAGCCACGTTTCGAGAGCGTGGAGTACAACCCCTATCTGTCGGATTTCTATGCCGACATGGCGCGGTGGTCATTCAATCTGCAGGTCTATTTCCTCAACAAACGATTCAAGGACGTAGTAGAGATTGATAGGCAGGACAAGTGGATTATCCAGGACCGCACTATCTACGAGGACGCACGTATTTTCGCGCCGAACCTTCATGAGCAAGGCAAGATGTCCGACCGCGATTTCGATAACTACCGCGACCTCTTCGATCTCATGATGTCGCTTGTTAAGATGCCCGACCTCCTCATCTATGTGCGCGCTTCTATTCCTACGCTCGTTGCGCAAATCCAGAAACGCGGCCGCGGATACGAACAAACCATGCAGATTGATTATCTCCAAGGCCTGAACGATAAGTACGAAGCGTGGATCAAGGATTATAAGGGCAAACTGCTCATCGTTGATGGCGATACCTGTAAGTTTGGCAATAATCCCGAGGATTTTCGTTGGATTACCGACCATATTGATGCTGAGCTCTTCGGACTCTTCCCATTTGAGACAAAGGAGCAGAAGGGAAAAGAAATAAAGTAATCCCTAACACTTTTAAAAAGCATCGCATACGCGGTGCTTTTTTGTTGTTAAAAACTAACTTTTTATATATACATAGTATATATACTTAATTTACTGACGAGACAATCACGAGACAATCACGAGGCAATCAGCTGATTAATACCTGACAATCACGTATCCTACCCGTACTTATAATATACTTTGTATATTATCCCGTGATTTTGAAAATTATCTTTCGCCCAAATTTGTATAATTCAGAAAAAAGTTGTACCTTTGCAGTCGCAAAGGTCTCCTCGGAAAACTAACAACAATGATTCAACATTTTCTGGATTACATAGCCATCGAGCGCAAGTATTCGCCGCGGACGGTAGAAGCCTATCGCGACGATTTGCGCGATTTCTGCCGATTCCTCGGTGTAGATCCCGCTAACTATGATCCGGAGAAAGTGGACGAAGAGGATGTCAAAACGTGGATGCTCTATCTCTTGGAACAGGAGCACCAAGCGCCCCGTTCGGTCAAACGCCGACTCTCCGCTCTCCATTCGTTCTATCGCTTCCTGCTTCGACAGAAACGTGTCAAACGCGATGTCACGGCCCGTGTCCTCGCGCCCAAGGCCGACAAACCGCTTCCAGTTTTCTTCCGACCAACGGAGATGGAACGTGTCACAGAGCAAGACAAATGGGCGGATACGTTCGAGGCCATACGCGACAGCCTGATTATCGAAATGCTCTACCAAACGGGCATGCGTCAGGCGGAAATGCTCATCCTCACCGACCGAGATATTGACCTTCGTCAGGGACAGATACGCGTCTTCGGTAAACGCCAGAAAGAGCGCATTGTTCCCATCGGTGAAGCGCTCATCGCGCAGATTAACCAATATATGGAGGCGCGCAACCAATTGACAGACACTTCCGCTACTTTCCTTGTTCGGCAAACACGCAGCGGTGAAATCTTGCCGATGGACAAGAATACCTTATATAAAATTGTGCGCACGCGTATGGGCGAGGTCTCCACGCTTAAGAAACACTCGCCGCACGTACTCCGCCACACTTTTGCCACGACCATGTTGGACAATGGAGCCGACATACGTACTATTCAGACTTTGCTCGGCCATGCCTCGCTCAGCACTACTCAGGTCTATACGCACACCACCTTTGAGCAAATCCGCCGCGTCTATATGCAGACCCATCCGCGAGCCAATGGCAATACCGACGAACCGCAAAGCCCCCCAGACGTGAAAAAAGACAACTAGGAAAACTGGAAAAAGTAGTAAAAATACGTTTTTTTGAATTTTTTTTGCAAGAAATTTGGTCAATTCAAAAAAAAGCAGTACTTTTGCACGCTTTTTCGTCGGAAGAGTCACGAATTGCCTCTATAGCTCAGTTGGTAGAGCACTAGATTTGTAATCCAGCGGTCGTTGGTTCGAGTCCGACTAGAGGCTCAAAACGAACTTTGAATAATTGATTTTTAAGTTCCTTGGGTGTGTTCCAGAGTGGCCAAATGGGGCAGACTGTAAATCTGCTGGTTTTCACCTTCGGTGGTTCGAATCCATCCGCACCCACAACATTACAACGCGGATATTTCTTTGCGGAAGTTTTGTGCGAGACGAGTGAATGCTTGCATTCGCAACTCGGCGAAGCCAAAACTTGCGCGAGATTTTTCCGGGATGAAAAATCTCGCGGAAATAGCTCAGTCGATAGAGCACTAGCCTTCCAAGCTGGGGGTCGCGGGTTTGAGTCCCGTTTTCCGCTCTTGTTGCTAATGTAGCTCAGTGGTAGAGCGCATCCTTGGTAAGGATGAGGTCGCGGGTTCAACTCCCGCCATCAGCTCTCGCACATTCGGCACTCTAAGATCAAAATCCATGATTGCCTTTTGATTTTAGGGTGGTGCAATGTGGAAATAAGTAAATAGCAAACAATTTATAATTGTTTATTAACGTTAATAAAAATTTTAAGTAAAGAATTACTATGGCAAAAGAAAAATTTGACCGTTCGAAACCGCACGTTAACATCGGTACCATCGGTCACGTTGACCACGGAAAAACCACTCTGACAGCTGCTATTACCCAAGTATTGGCAAAGAAAGGTCTGTCTGAAATCCGTTCGTTCGACTCTATCGACAATGCTCCTGAAGAGAAGGAGCGTGGTATTACCATTAACACCGCTCACGTTGAGTACCAAACTGCTAACCGTCACTACGCTCACGTAGACTGCCCGGGACACGCTGACTATGTAAAGAACATGGTTACTGGTGCCGCTCAGATGGATGGTGCTATCATCGTAGTTGCTGCAACTGATGGTCCTATGCCTCAGACTCGCGAGCACATCCTCTTGGCTCGCCAAGTGAACGTTCCGCGTCTTGTTGTATTTATGAACAAGTGCGATATGGTTGACGATCCTGAGATGCTCGACCTCGTTGAGATGGAAATGCGTGAGTTGTTGAGCTTCTATGAGTTCGACGGCGACAACACTCCTGTTATCCGCGGTTCTGCTCTTGGTGCACTCAATGGTGTTCCTGAGTGGGAAGAGAAGGTTATGGAGCTTATGGACGCTTGCGACACATGGATCCCACTGCCAACTCGTGACAAAGATAAACCGTTCTTGATGCCTGTTGAGGACGTATTCTCTATCACTGGTCGTGGTACAGTGGCTACCGGTCGTATCGAGACTGGTGTCATCAAAGTGGGTGACGAGGTTCAGCTCATCGGTCTTGGTGCTGAGGGCAAGAAGAGCGTCGTAACTGGCGTTGAGATGTTCCGCAAATTGTTGGACGAAGGTGAAGCAGGTGATAACGTAGGTCTCCTCCTCCGTGGTATCGACAAAGATGAGGTTAAGCGTGGTATGGTTCTTACCCACCCGGGTTGCGTTAAACCATATAGCGAGTTCAAGGCTTCCGTTTATATCTTGAAGAAAGAGGAAGGTGGCCGTCACACTCCATTCCACAACCACTATCGTCCTCAGTTCTACATCCGTACTATGGACGTTACCGGTGAGATCACTCTGCCGGAAGGAACTGAGATGGTAATGCCGGGCGATAACCTGGAGATCACCGTTAAGCTGATCTACCCGGTAGCTTGCTCTGAGGGTCTGCGCTTCGCTATCCGTGAGGGTGGCCGTACCGTAGG
>JAEEGH010016215.1_pt1 | contig 16049 bp, 12 predicted proteins | sample 9134181 | NCBI WGS metagenome assembly JAEEGH01 (sample SAMN16246544, study PRJNA631951) | gut metagenome | biome: gut microbiome; feature: rumen; material: DP-attached | host: Bos | place: Iran: Karaj | collected 2018-10
ATGCTAAAGGCGAACTGGAAAACCTGATCGTCAAACCCGAGGGACATAGCAAGGGCATCGGCCAGGCGGCATGGAAGGCCGTAGAAGCGATGCACCCTGAAATCCGCGTATGGGAAACCATCACTCCCTATTTCGAGAAGCGCAACATTCATTTCTATGTGAACCGCCTGGGCTTCCACATCGTAGAATTCTGGAATAAATACCAGCATGGTCCTGCTGTCCCCGAGGATATTGAGGAGAACTGGAGCGAAGATGACGAAATGTTCCTCTTTCGGAAAATCATCCAATAGCAATACGATGGAACACATTGACGAAATCATCAGTGAGGTCATGGCAAAGGACCTAGCTGCAAGTTTATAGTTTATAGTTTAAGGTTTAAGGTCTAAAGTTTAAAGTTTAAGGTTCAAATGCGCTACGCGCGTTCAAGGTGAAAAGCCCCCTCCAACTCCCCCGAAGGGGGAGAGAGCCGAGCTGCTTGCGAAAATATATTTTATAGATTTCTACGCGAAGCGTATAAGATTTGCGAAATCTGCATGACTTAAACTTTGAACCGGCAGCTTTGCTGCGTCTTGAACTTTGAACCGGCAGCTTTGCTGCTCTCCCCCACGGGGGAGCCGGAGAGGAGTCCCTTTCCCCGACAGCTACGCTTCCTTATCCGCTGGCGACTACTTACGGGGCTGACTTGAGTGCCTCGTTGACGCTTCCCGCCTCCAGCAGCCGTTGTCTCGCCTCGTCGGCATCCAGGCCGAGCAGTTCCTGAAGCATCCGCACACCACGATCGACCAGCTTCGTGCTGGTCAGCTGCATATTCACCATGCGGTTGTCCTGAACGCGCCCCAAACGAATCATCAGCGAGGTGGAAATCATGTTTAACACCATCTTCTGCGCCGTCCCACTCTTCATGCGACTGGACCCCGTCACGAACTCAGGACCAACGATGGTCTCTATCGGATAGTCGGAAGCGGCAGCCAAAGGACTGTCGGGGTTGCTGGTGATGCAGCCGGTCAGCAAACCGTTGCTGCGGGCCTGGCTTACGGCACCGACAACATAGGGCGTCGTGCCAGAGGCGGCAATGCCCAGCACCGTATCGTCTGCGGTAGGATGATAGGCCATGACGTCACGCCAGCCCTGATCGGCATCGTCTTCCGCCTTCTCGACGGCATGGCGCAAGGCACGGTCGCCACCAGCTATGATACCCACCACCCATGAGTCGGGCACACCGAACGTGGGAGGTAGCTCACTGGCATCGAGAACGCCCATACGCCCGCTGGTGCCTGCCCCGACATAGAAGAGGCGGCCACCCCGTTTCATGCGCGGCTCGATGGCTTCCACCAACGCCTCAATCTGCGGTAGGGCAACCTTGACAGCCCTGGCCACGCCAGCGTCTTCCTCGTTGATATGCGCCAGCAGCTCTCCTACCGACATCTGCTCCAGATGCCTATAACGGGATTCTTGTTCGGTAATCTTCTGGTTCATCCTAAACAATTTTTATTCTTTTCTTGATTCTTCCTTACCATTTGCAGTTCTGTTACTGGCTGTAGTCGATGGCAGTCTGATACTGTTTTGTCTGCGAGAGCGGTGCAAACCCCTGCCGTCGAATTGGCTCAGACGACTGAAGGGAACCCACCATCGCAACGCTGTTGCAAAAATAGGGAAAATCTTGCAGACCAAAGAACATTTTATTTGGAAATCGTGTCCGCTCTCTGGTGATAGGACTTTGACCATACTCTTCCACCTGTCCTCCATTCTGCAGCAACGGTAGTACACGGCAATAGTTTCAGGGAGAAAATGCTGAAATATTGGGCCAGAAATGCCATTTCGGTTGCAAGATTGCCAGTTTTTGATTACTTTTGCAAAAACGCTTCCTATGCCCTATTCATTGCTTCCAACACTACTGCTGCAGATCCTGATTGTCGGCTATACGCCCGGCCCCGCCAATATCTACTCGTTGGCGATGTCGCTGCGCTATGGCAGAAGACAGTCGCTGGTGATGTGGCTCGGACTACTGACAGGTTTCTCGCTGGCAGTAACGTTGATGGCTGTTCTCACACATGTAGTGGGAGTGGCTTTCGGTGAGTATGTCAGACTCTTGAAATATGTCGGTGCCGCATACATCCTCTATCTGGCCTGGAGCATTTGGCACCGCCGGGGACAGACGGAGAAAGAAAGCCGCGACTGCAGTTTCTGGACGGGCATGATGGTGCAGCTGACAAACGCCAAGATACTGTTGTTCGATTTGACGGTGTTCAGCACCTTTGTACTCCCCTACTCCAACCGCCTGTCGGACTTGCTCGAAGTGGGGGCATGGCTTATTCTTGCAGGTCCTGGAGGAAACCTGGTCTGGCTGCTGGCAGGCAGTTATTTGCGGGGATTCTTCTCACAATATGGCCGTCAGGTGGACATCATCTCTGCCATCGCACTGGTGTTGTGCGCTATCTATATTATTTTGTAGAACAGCACATCAATAGGACTTATCTGTCAACAGCCCACAATATACTTACTGCCAGGAAGCAGCGACAACAGCTTGGTGGTCACGGCACAACAGATGTATGTGAGCACGGCGATGACGGGAATCACGAGCCATACGGGCAGCAGCGGACTGGCCACATCGCCGCCGATGAGCCACTGGGAGATGTGATAGAGGAAGAAGATGTGCATCAGGTACATGCCGAAGGTGAGCTTGGCAAGACCGTTGATCCATGCGGGCGCCTTGTCGATGCAGGTGAACAACAAGAAGGCGCCAAAGGTGGCGAGCACCACATTGGGCGTGCAAAACTCCCACGACCATTCCAGCAGCGGCGTCTTCATCATCACGCCCGGGTCGCCCTTCATCCAGAAGCTCCATGCTGTAAAGGCGGCTCCGATGAGGAAACAGACGGTGCCGACCCGCAGCCGCTTGCTGCGCGACCAGTCGATATGCACTCGGATGTAATGCGCCAGCACCAGATAGCCTAAATAGCCGGAGCAGTACCACAGGGCTGAGAACTGATTCCAGAAACACTCTCCCCACAATTCCGGCGATACGAATCGGCGGAGCCAGGGTATGAGCGTGGAAACGAGGAAGATGCCGAGGAAGATACGCTCGTCCTTCGCACTGGAGCGCTCCAGCCACGGGGACACCACGGGGATGATGAGATAAAGGCTGATGAGCGGATACATAAACCACAGGTGACCACCCCAGGCAGGGAAGTTGAACGGCACCATCTTCAGATCGTGCAGGGCCTGCGTCCATGTGCTGCCGTCCCATGCCACGGGCAACAGGGCATAGAGCACGAGGAAGAGGATGAACGGGGGCAGGATGCGCAGGAAGCGGCGGCGATAGAACTGGCTCATCGTCATGCCCTGTCTCATCGGAACGAGCAGAAACGCCGACACAATGATGAACAGCGGCACGGAGATACGCCCCAGTGCTCCGTCGTAGAACGATACCCACAGGCGGTTGCTCTCGTTGACAACCAGCGACACGTCGTCGTGATGGACATAAAAATTCTCACTGGCGTGAACCACCATCACCAACAGGCAGGCCACCACGCGGATGTAATCCACAAATGCTATTCTTTCCTTCATATTCGTTGAATTTTTCACCTGCAGCTGCGCTGCTCTTTACTCTCCCCCTCGGGGGAGGCAGAGAGGGGTCTCACTCTTCACTCTTCACTGTTATCTTTTTCACCACCTTGCAGGGATTGCCGGCGGCGATGCAGTTCGAGGGAATATCCTTCACCACGACGGAGCCGGCACCAATGGTCACATTGTCGCCAATGGTGACACCCGGCAGGATGGTGACGCTGCCACCTATCCACACGTTATTGCCGATGGTTACGGGCCTGGCCCATTCCTGTCTGGAGTTACGCTCCACGGGGTCGGTACTGTGGCAGGCGGTATAGATGCTGACACTCGGACCGATGAAGCAGTCGTCGCCGATGGTTACGGGTGCCTCGTCGAGAACGGTAAAGTTGAAGTTGGCAAAGAAGCGTTTTCCCACGCTGATCTGTTTGCCGTAATCGCACAGGAAAGGCTGATTGATGATAATCTTGTCGTCGCCGATATGGCCCAACAAGCCTTTCAGCAATTCCAGTTTCTTCTCCTTCTCCGACGGTCGCAGCTGGTTGTAGTCGTGAATAACCTCACGTGCTGCCGCCAGCTCGTCCAACAGTTGTTTGTCCACGGCAGAGTATATCTCACCTGCCAGCATCTTTTCTTTTTCTGTCATATCTGAAATGTGATTCTATCTGTTCTCATACCTTCGCACACCCGCACTTGCGCTATTTCAGCTTGGGTTTCAGCTCGTCGGGACTCTCGTTGGTGAACATATTCACGGGCGGGGCATCGCGGGTGAAGAGATGCTCGATGACCTCCGGCTGTAGGCGCAACGCCGGGTTGAAAGCATCACTCTGCATGTACTGAAGGATGCTCCGGCGCAGCTGGAGGGCTACTCTACGACGGTCGAGATGCTTGTTAATGTCGATGGTGGTCATCAGCAGACGGCCGTTCAGCATACGGGCCTCAATCATCATACCCAGCTTACGGCTCACATGCCATGTGTCGATGGGCTGGATGATAGGCTGATAGTCGGCAGGAAACTCCGAGAGGTTCATCACCTGCGTGCCGTTCACCAGCTCCCACCACTGCAGGTCCTGCCAGTCGTCGGTGGGGAAGTCGCCGAAGACGGGATGCGCCGACTGGATATAGGCACCGGTGGTGTGCGGCGGACGCATCTTAAACCAACTCGTATTCCAGAATACCGGCAGGAAACGGTGCACCACATCGCGCCCGTAGCGTATCTTTCCGGCAGCTGTCAGCAGCACATCACCGCCCCTTTCGAGCACCGATAGTGCCTGTTGGTCGAGGGTATCGGTGATGAACGGACCGCTTTGTTGCAAGTTTTTGGTGTCTGACAACGCAATGGGTGACGCCAACGACTGCGCGTTTTCAGCCGGGTAAACCCAAAAGTTCCAATGATTTTGTGCCTTCTCATTGCCACTCTCTACCACCACGGTGAGCGTCATCTTGGCAGGATGGGCGATTTTGGCGAGATTGAACGACACCGTTCCCAACTCCGTATTCTTGCCTTCGGGCAGCGGAAGGATGCAGAGATTGCCGTTGATGCTCACGCCACCGCCCGCAATCTCATACTTACAGACCGCATTCCGCAGCTCGTTGCCGGAGGCATTATACAGTTCGACGGGTATCTCCAGCTGCTCGTTGTTCTGGAACACGAACTTAGGGAACTTCGCCAGCGGCACTATGGGCGCACAAAACTCGCGCCATTCGGCTGCCGTACAGTAACCTTTCTCGCGCCAGTGCACGTTCAGCGGTCCCACCAGCGCCGTACCCTGACCGCTGTAGTCGTTCAGGCTGAGCAGCTGGAAACCACTGTAGTCGCGTGTGCGCAGGTTGCGTTCCATCTCATATTTATATGCCAGCACCTGCAACCGGCCGCTCGCCATAAGGAAGCGCTGGGCCTGCGACGCCATGCCGTTGTCGCGCAGCAGATCGGCAAAGATCTCGAAGTTGCGCGCCTTGTAGGCTCCTGTGTACTGCACGGTCTCGTTCAGGTCGGGGAAGGCGCACCATTGTCCCTGCTCGTGGGCGATAATCGGGGTCGTGTTCGGGGGCAATGGCTGTGCGTTGTCGGCTCCCGCGGGCTTGTAGTTGCGCGGATACAATATCTGACTGTAGTAGTCATCGTCGCTCGAAGGCGCATGCCGGTCCCATTCCAGTCCGCGCGCACCACCCTTCACATGATACTCGCTGCCACTGTCCCATGCCCAGCCGCCACCCACCGACGCACCGCAATAGACGCGTGTGGAGTCGTACTGATGCATCTCGCGCACGAAGTCATTACACCAGCTCACCCAGTCGCCGGCGGGTTCGTTGCCGGCAGCCATCATCACAAACGACGGATGGTGACCGTAGGTGTCGACGATGCGCTTGCACTCCTCAAGCAGGTATTCGTCGATAGTTTGTCCGCGGCGCAGGCGAACGCCATGATTGGGCCACGAGGGACCCTCGGGCTGCAGGTAGAAACCGATGCGGTCGGCAGCGGTAAAGGCGGCATCGGGCGGACAGTAGCTGTGGAACCGCATGTGGTTCAGTCCGTATTCCTTGCATTTCTGGAAGATACGCTCCCACGACGCCACATCCGTTGGCGGATAGCCCGTCTCGGGGAAGCAGCAGTTCTCCACCGTTCCGCGCATCCATACGGGCTTGCCGTTGAGGTAGAACTGTCGTCCGCGGATGCTCATCTGGCGCAGTCCGAAGGTTACCGGAATGCTCCAGCCGTGGTAGTCGACCGTCCGTGTGTAGAGCGTCGGGTGGTGCTCGTCCCACAGTTGGGCATCATCGCCCAGGTCGAGCGTATAGTGCTCCTCGTTTACGGTTATCTCGACCGTCTTCTTCTGAATGTCGGGAACGGCGCGCAGCCGGTAGATGGGTTTGCGGTTCTGCAACTCCATGCGCCCCACAATACCGTTCCAGTTGCCTTGCGTCTGGTCGGTCACGCTGTGCGAGTCCTGTCCCACACACACATTCTCGATGCCGTTATACACGCGGATGGTGATGGTGTTCGGCTTTCCGTAGCGCACCAGCGACGTGATATCGTACTCATGCGGCACCGACAGCGACATCTGGTGGCCTGCTTCCTGACCGTTCACCCATACGGTGGTCTCGATATGGGGCCGCTCCAGGTAGAGCACCACTCCCTGTTTGCGCCAGTTACGCGGCACGGTGATGGTGCGCTCGTACCAGGCGTTACCCACATAGTGGCGCTCGGGCGTCAGGAAGAACGGGAACTTCATGTTCCCCTCGTGGCGGTATCGCTCCATGTACGGATTGAAATAATAGGAGGAATCGTAGAGTGAGCCCGTCCACGGCGTATGGATAGTCACCGCATTGCCTTTCCCGTTGGTGAGCATCGAGCCTGGCAGCTCGATAGTCTCGCTCCACTGGCCTTCGGTGGTGGTGAACTGCCACGTGCCCGACAGGTCGATGGTGCGCCGCTCGTCAGCCCTGCCGGGCATCACGGCGACGATGGTCATCAGTATAACCGTAATAATTCTTCTCATTTCTTTTTCGCTATGCTAATGGTGACATCTTTCCTCACCACATTCTTACAATTGAAGAAGTCAGCATCCTGGTCGGCCACGATATTCACGTCGGTGAGCGTGATATTGCTGATGGGCTTCTCGGGCAGTCCGTTGAAGAACATCGCGCGGCGCGCTCCATGACAGGTGATGCGGCTGATATTGATGTCGCGGAACTCGGGCGTGGTCTCGTCGACGGGCTTCGGCTCGATATTATTCACGCGCGTGCCGTCCTCGAGGGTCTCGATGACCGACTTTCCTCCATAGTAGAGGTCGAAGGTGATGGCGTCGCCCAGGATATCAAACATCGCTATGTCCTGAATGAAAATCTTCTCGACCACACCGCCACGGCCGCGGCAGCTCTTGAAGCGCAGGCCTACGTCCGTACCGATGAACTGACAGTCGCGCACGAGGACGTTCTTCACACCGCCGCTCATCTCGCTGCCCACCACAAAACCGCCATGACCGCTGAAAACGGTACAGCCGGCGACCACCACATTGCTCGACGGAATGCCCCGGCGGCGGCCCTCGGCGTCCTTACCACTCTTGATGCAGATGCAGTCGTCGCCGGCATCGAAGGTGGAATTCACGATCAGCACGTTCTTACACGACTCCACGTCGATAGCATCGCCATTCTGCGCATACGACGGATTCTTGGCAAAGATACCGTCAACGATCAGGTTCTCGCACATCAGCGGATGGATGTTCCATGCCGGCGAGTTCTGGAAGATGACTCCCTGCAGCAGCACATTCTTGCAACTCTCCAGATGCACCATCACCGGCCGGTGGTTCGCATGCTCCTCCGACGGCTGCCACATCGTCGCCCGCACAAACATGCCGCCCTGCGACGTGATCTTCTTCCACTGGCCCTCAGTGACCTTCTCTTTCTTCAACGGGCGCCAGCAGACACCATTGCCGTCGATGACACCGCTGCCGGTGATGCTCACATTCTGCAGGTTCATGCCCGTAATCGGCGATTGACAGCGGGTGCGCCTGCCACCCTCGTAGATGGTCTCCACAAACGGATAGAGCTTGATGTCGCCCGAGAAGAGAATGATGGCTCCGTGGTTCAGATGCAGGTCGATATTACTCTCGAGGGTGATAGGACCGGTCAGCCACACGCCCTGTGGCACGATCAGATGACCGCCACCCTGACTTTTCAGTGTGCTGATGGCTTTCTGGAAGGCCTCGGTGCAGAGTGTCTGACCGTCACCCTTGGCTCCAAAATCGGTCAGTTTCACTTCCCGTGCGGGTATCTGCGGTGCTTTCACCTCGTTCATAGCGAACGGAAGCGACTTGAAATACTTCGAATAATCTGTCTGCTGCGCATTCACAACCAGACTGCAGGCGGCCAGACATACGACCGTCAATGCTCTCATTAGTTTCATAGTGGTCTGTTTTAGTTGTACTTGTTTTTGCAAAGATAATGAAATAAAGCCGCAACGCAAAACTTTTTTCCAAGAATCGAGAGAACGGACGAAAAAGAAAGAAGGATGCTCACGGTCTGACATGAGCATCCTTCTTTATCCTTTATCTTTGAGTCTCAACAAACGGGAGCTTACGAATGATACACGCGGGCGGCTCTTCTCATGCAGTAAACACCGATGATGACAAAAGGTATGGAGAGCAACTGACCCATATTGAAAATCATGTTGGCCTCCCAAGGCTCCTGCACATCCTTGGTGTACTCGATGAAGAAACGGAAGGTGAAGATAAGTGTCAGCACCAGTCCGAAATAGAAGCCCGTGCCTACCGATGTGGAATGTAGCTTCTGCGCCTGTGGCTTGCCCGACGGCTGGTTCTTCGTCTTGAAGTTCGTGGTCACCTGCTCGCTGACGCCCTTCTTCTTGCTTCGCTGATAGAACCACAGCATCACAAAGATGAACACGAAATATGCCAGCGCCTCGTACAACTGTCCCGGATGGCGCGGCTGACTGTCCACCTGCTCGAAGATGAATGCCCAGGGCAGGTCGGTCGGCTTACCGATAATCTCCGAGTTCATCAGGTTTCCCAGTCGGATGCAGCAGGCCGTGATCGGGGTGGCGATGGCGATGTTGTCGAGCACCGTCCACATGCTCAGTTTGGTACGACGGCAATACAGCCAGAGGGCGATGATCAGACCCAGTGTGCCACCGTGCGACGCCAGTCCGGCATAACCCGTGAACTTCCAACTGCCGTCAGCCATCTGATGCATCGGAACGAACATCTCCAGGAAATGGGTGCCCGACGACAGGAAATAGTCGGGCTCATAAAACAGACAATGGCCCAGGCGCGCTCCTAACAGGATGCCGAGGAAACTGTATATAAACAACGGGTCAAACAACTCGTCCTTGATTTTCTGGTCCTTATACAGCCAACGCACCATAAAATACGCACCGGCAATTCCTACCAGCCAGCACATACCATACCACCGCAGCGTAATCGGTCCCAGATGGCCTATTACCTCCGACGGGTTCCAAGTGATGTAGTTGAACAGCTCTGTCATATGATTCACGAATTAGGGAATGATTATTTGAAACTGAGAAAAGCTTACCATTCTGCCCCGGCAGGGAGTTTATAATTAGACATTGAACCGGAAGTGCATGATGTCGCCGTCCTGCACCACATAGTCCTTGCCCTCGATGCCCATCTTGCCGGCCTCACGAACGGCGGCCTCAGAACCATACTTGATATAGTCCTCGTATTTGATGACCTCCGCACGGATGAAACCTTTCTCGAAATCGGTATGAATGACGCCGGCACACTGCGGGGCCTTCCAGCCTTTCCGGTAGGTCCACGCCTTCACCTCCATCTCACCGGCGGTGATAAACGTCTGGAGGTTCAGCAGCGAGTAGGCTTTCTTGATCAGTCGGTCCACACCGCTCTCCTTCAGTCCCAGTTCCTCGAGGAACATCATTTTGTCCTCGTAGCTCTCCAACTCGGCAATGTCCTCCTCGGTCTTGGCAGCGATAATCATCATCTCGGCACCTTCCTCCTCGGCAACGGCCTCAATCCGCTTCGAATAGTCATTGCCCGTCAGCGCACTTGCCTCGTCAACATTACAAACATACAGCACGGGCTTGGTGGTCAGCAGGAACAGATTACGGGCAGCATCCTGCTCCTCCTTCGAGTCAAACTCCACCACACGGGCGTTCTTACCCTCGCTCAGCACTTCCATATAGGCCTCTAAAACGCGCAACAGCGTCTTCGCGTCCTTGTTGCCTGCGGCTGCGGTCTTCTGCACCTTAGCCATCTGGTTCTCAATCGTCTCCAGGTCTTTCAGCTGCAACTCCGTGTCAATAATCTCCTTGTCGCGGATCGGATCAATCGTACCGTCCACATGCGTGATATTATCATCGTCGAAACAACGCAACACATGAATAATCGCGTCGGTCTCACGGATATTTCCCAGGAACTTATTTCCCAGTCCCTCACCCTTGCTGGCACCTTTCACCAGTCCTGCAATATCGACAATCTCACAGGTAGCGGGAACGATACGTCCCGGATGAACAATCTCTGCCAGCTTCGTAAGCCGCTCGTCAGGAACCGTAATCACGCCTACATTCGGCTCAATCGTACAGAAAGGGAAGTTGGCTGCCTGAGCCTTCGCGCTCGACAGACAATTAAACAACGTAGACTTGCCCACGTTTGGCAGGCCTACTATACCACATTTTAATGCCATATCTCTTTATAAACGTTTATTCCGCTGCAAAGTTACGAAATTTCTGATTAAGTGAGAAAGAAAGAAGCTTGTTTGTTTCTTCGAGCGTGAAGAAATTATTTAATAAACGAGAGAAATGCACGATTTAGTCCTTAAGCGGACAAAATCTTCAAGAAAACTTGTTTTTCTTTCATTTCCGAGATGTATTCAAAGACTGTTCTTCCTGTCCAGTATGCTGCTGTGTTACAGCAGCCCCATCCTCCCTCCTCATCCCTCCCCTCTTCTCAATCGAAGTCACAAACAAAAAACCTGCAAGCCTTGCAAGAAATTGCTTATTTGATTTATTATTCGTATTTTTGCAGCAAAAAGCAAGATATATGTCTCAACCTATTGTCGATTTTGGTCCTGTTGAAGATATGATGCAAGGCATCATCAAAGTAATCGGTGTTGGAGGCGGCGGTTGTAATGCTGTCAGAAACATGAACGACGAGCAGATTCCCGGCGTTACGTTTGCTGTATGTAATACCGATAGCAAGTCGCTTGCCCCATCGCCTGTCCCCACAAAAATACTGCTGGGAGAAGGACTTGGCGCCGGAGGAAAACCCGAGATTGGCCGTTCGGAAGCTGAAAAGAATATCTCCGACATTGAGAATCTGCTGAGCGATGGAACGAAAATGGTGTTCGTCACAGCCAGTATGGGTGGAGGCACCGGTACAGGATCGGCACCGGTCATTGCCGGTGTGGCCAAACGCATGGGCATTCTTACCATCGGCATCGTAACCATTCCCTTCCGTTTTGAGAAGACCCAGAAGATTATCCGCGCATTGAAGGGTGTTGACGAGATGAGGAAGAATGTTGATGCCATCCTCATCATCAACAATGAAAGACTCTGCGACGTATATGCCGACACACCCATCTCCGTCAAGGAATCGTTTGCCAGGGCGGACAATATTCTGAAGGATGCTGTGACTGGCATCTCGGAACTGATAACCGTCAACAGCAACGGGGGTATCGACCTCGACTTCCGCGACGTGGAAACCACCATGCGCGAGGGAGGCGGTGCCATCATGGCCATGGGAAGGGCGAGCGGTGAAAAACGTGTGGAGCGCGCCATCCAGAATGCGCTTCACTCGCCATTGCTCTATGGCAGCGACATCAGCAAGGCCAAACGCATCTTGTTTAATATCTATTCGAGCGACGAGGCTCCCATCATGGTACCAGAGATGCAGGAGATCGATGACTTCTTCAACAGCCTCAACCCCTATATCGAGGTCATCTGGGGTATCTCGACCGACAATAGCATTGGTGAGGATGCGAAGGTCACGATTCTCGCCACGGGCATGGAAGAGGGTCAGACGATTGATGATGAACTGAAGGATGATGCCTATTATGAGAGTCTGATTCCACAGCTATACAGGCCCATCACCACTCCTGTCGAGGAGCCTGCGACGGAACCCGAGTTTGTGGTCGAGAAAGCTCCTGAGCCAGAACCGCCCGTGAAACCAGTCACGGTTGAGCAGCCGCCGTCGGTTCCCGAAAAAATCAGAAGATGGTTTATGGGTTTTTTGGAGGATACTGAAGAATAAGAGTCGGATGATGGAAAGAACGCCAGAAGAAATAGCAGCCGAATTGTCTCAGCTGGTGAGAGAACTCGTCACTGCCGGGCGCAACGATCTGTTGTTGCGCTCTATTGGCGTACCTGTCTTGGAAAGTCTGCGCATAGAAGCAGCAAAGAGCCGTTTAAGCCGATTGCTTATCACCAAAGACTACAGGATAATCCTGGTAGACTATGACAATAAGGAGGTGGAGATGACGCCTGTTCACAAGGCTGTCTATCTGTTGTTCCTAAATCATCCCGAGGGCATTGAGTTCAAGAAGCTCAGCGATTATCGCGATGAACTTCTCCAGTATTATATGGCCACCGCCAAGCTAATGGACAAGCAGACCATTTCGGATAGTGTTGACATGCTGGTCAATCCATTGAACAACTCCATCAACGAGAAGTGTTCACGCATTAAAAGCATGTTTCTTAACATGATGGATCAGTATACAGCTAACTATTACATTATCAGTGGATATACACAAAAGCATGTCGTCGGATCTTCGAAGATATGGTATGAACGTCTGAAGGTTATTAAGCTGCCAAGAGAGTTGGTTATACGTGGATAAACTATCAAGAAATGACAGTAAGGCATAATATAGTAGTATTTACTGGTGCTGGTATCAGCGCTGAGAGCGGAATATCCACATTCCGTGATAAAGAGGGCTTGTGGAGTAAGTATGATTCTATGAGACTGGCAAGTATTGATGGATTCAGAGAAGATCCAGAAGCTGTGCTCGAATTTTACAATGCAAGACGCATGCAACTTTATAATGTCAGCCCGAATCATGCACATTATGCACTGGCAGAATTAGAGAAACTACATAATGTAACAGTCATTACGAAAAATGTTGATGACTTGCATGAACGTGCAGGAAGTTCTAAAGTTATTCATTTGCACGGAGAATTAGCTAAAGTAACATCGTCACGAGAGAGGGAAGATGACAGATGTATTAAATATTATCCCCTTAATCTGCCAATACGAATAGGAGCGAAGGCAGACGATGGTTCACAACTTCGCCCATATATTGTCTGGTTTGGTGAATACCTCAGATATATGGATGAAGCCTGTGCTTTGGTAGAAAGTGCTGATATCTTTGTCGTAATAGGCACTCTTTACTTTATTCAAAGTGAACCGACGAAAGAACATTATATGGCAATGGCTCAGACCTACTTCCTGATTGGCAATGTGATAATGACAGGTGTGAGAGCCTACAATGGTTTTTTCACCACGACTGTAGCCGTTGATTATCTCTATGGTCTCGGCGGTGTCTTCATTGGCACGATGCTGGGTGCTTATGTTTTCAAGCATATCCCCAACCACATCTTCCGCTACATCGTCTATGCCTATATCTGCATCAGCGGTGTAATCATATTAATAACAAATTAAGAACTATGGCATACTTGAATAAGTTCAGATAGATGCAGCAACAATATAAATAAGGAGGAAAGAATATGAGTCAGAAGCAATTGGCAGATGAGATTGGAGTAAGCCCTTCGCGAATTAGCGACTATATTTCAGGCCGTGCAGAGCCTACGCTTAAGATAGCACGTTTATTATGTGCTACACTTGGCATAACACCTGCAGCAATGTTGGGCTGCTAACAAAACCAAGTGGCAAGTATGGCATACAGGAATATTGTTTTTGATTTGGGGAATGTGATTGTGAAACTTGATGAGCAGGCTACCATCAAGGGGTTTGAGCAGTTGGGCTTGAAAGAGGTTGGACATCTCAGAGACAACCCTGAGTTGCTGAAGCTGTTTCGCGATTTGGGCATAGGCCTTATCACCAACCAGGCGTTCTTTGATGGTGTGCGCAGGATAGCCAACATAGCTGCTACCGATGAGCAGCTTACCAATGCGGCCAACGCCATGCTGAGATACATACCCGACGAAAAGAAGCAGAAGCTACTTGACTTGCGACGAGCTAGTCATCGCGTTTACCTGCTTAGCAATACCAACGATATACATTGGCGATACTGTGCCGATGTACTGTTCCCCATGCAAGGCTATGGCGTAAACGATTATTTCGATGGCATATTCCTATCGCAGGAGCTGCATGTTGAAAAGCCCAGCGACGAGATATTCCAAACCGTCATTCAGGAAACAGGTATCGATCCCAACGAAACACTGTTTGTTGACGACCTTGAAGAGAACTGCCTGGCCGCTGAAAGGAATGGTTATCACACCTTCCATAACAAGCAATTCAACGATTGGTTGGAGATATTGTAGTACATTACTAACACATCAGACAGAAAACTCGATTTTCGCTTGCGAGTTTCATTCCTTTTTTGTACCTTTGCGCCATAAAAATCAACTCAACGATGACAAAACTCTGTATCAGACTGATATTCATCACTTTAGCGTTGTCAACTCTTGGTAGTTGCGAGCAAAAGCAACAAAATAATAATTTCGAGTCAGCTGAAGGTTATGGGATAGCCGACTCGATTATCTCGGCTATTAGCGACGAACGCGACTGGCCCAAATTCCTGGCTACCTGCGACAGTTTCCAGCAGGCAGGCGACATATCGAGAGTAAAAGCTATTTTTTATAAAACTGTAGCCTATAACCTGATGGGCGAATACCGTACCTCGTTGAGTCTTTACAACCAGTTGGCCGATGTAAGCGTGAACGAACTGGCAACCGAGGCCGATCTCGAATCGTTCATCTACTCAAGTAAGGACTATGTACGTATGCTGTGCGATATGCGCCGCTACGATCGTGCCCTGCGACAGGCTCGTAATGCCGACCGCAAACTCAGGGCTGCAGGCTACAATGAGTTTACCAACCATCAGGATATCGCCCAGATGATTGGCGAGTGTCAGCTCTGTCTGGGACAGAATGCCGATGCGATGCGTAACTTCGACAAGTCGTTGGAAGCCATCAAGAAGCGTCTGAAGACCAACAACGGCGACCTAGACCTGCGCGAATGCCAGAAAACCATGAACGCCATCGCCACCGTTTACATGCGTCGTGGTCACTTTAGCGAGGTTACCCCATGGATTCTGCGCCAGGACACGCTGTACGCCCAAGCCTTAAAGCTTCCCCACCCCGACTCGGTTTATCTGGATGAGATGAAAGCCGAAATAAGCTACACGCGCGCCATGCAGGCACATGCAATGGGGCGTATCGAAGATGCCGAGAAGGCGTTTGCCGACTACTCATCTACAGCCACATCCAAACAGCCAAGCAGTCTGATTAACAGCTGCCGATACCTGATGGCCACCCACCGATACGAAGAGGCTGCCAAAAACATGACCCAGCTTGATAAGTTTATGACCGAGGGTGCCTACGAAGAGGCCGACCTTGAGAATATCGGCCGCTTTATGATACCAAAATTCCACGTCAACCTGATGGCGGGTCATCGCGATTCAGCACTCCAGGTGGCTACCAGGATTGCCAATCTGTACGATTCGGCCCTGGTCCGCCAGAAGATTATCGATGCCGATCTGCTTTCAACCGTTTACGATACCGAGGGCAAAGAGCGCGAGATAGCCGAGCAACGTGCCCAGTTGAGTCAGCAACGCATGCTTTGGGTAATTGGCGTAAGTCTGGTATTCATCATTCTGCTGCACCTGCATCTGGTACAGCGTCGCAAAGCCTACAAGAAGCTGAGCGACACCAACAAACAGCTCATCGAGGCCAACGAGCGTGCCGAGGAATCGGAGCGCATGAAGAGTAAGTTTATCCATCAGATATCACACGAGGTTCGCACACCGCTTAATGT
>JAEEGH010016216.1_pt1 | contig 16049 bp, 18 predicted proteins | sample 9134181 | NCBI WGS metagenome assembly JAEEGH01 (sample SAMN16246544, study PRJNA631951) | gut metagenome | biome: gut microbiome; feature: rumen; material: DP-attached | host: Bos | place: Iran: Karaj | collected 2018-10
CTCTCGGACCGTTGCCCTTCGCTTACGCTCAGGGTTCGCCATGTTTTTCTCAAGCCGACTACGCTAAACGCTTGTCGTCGCGGTAGCTCCTCGAAAAATTCTTGCGTCCCTTCGGTAGCAAGCCAGCAGAGCTGGAGCGCTTGGACGAGCCAAGCGACAAAGTCGATTACCGCACTTCGTGCTTCATGTTTCCTCGTCGCGGTAGCTCCTCGAAAACATTCCGCACGAGGAGGTCTTTAGAGGATGTACTATTATCGGAATCTTCTTCGATTCTTGGATTGCGTCAGCAAGACAAGCAAATCGACATGAGATGCTGTTTGAGCGTAGCGAGTTCATCGAATGATTACGATAATCGGACATCCGGCCTCCGAGCTCAGGACGTTTTCGCGCTCTTTCTTTTGGTTCGGTTTTCTTTCTGGCGACAGAAAGAAAATGAACAAGGAGGGAATTAATGATAAAATTGAAAATAAAAAAAAAGAAAAGTTTGAAATGAAAGCAATGTCAAAATCAGAGTTAGCTGATAAAGCTGGGGTAAGTGTTGGAACACTTATGCGTTGGTGCAAACCATTTGAGGATGATCTTAATGCGATGGGCTTACAGCCCAACGCCAAGGTCCTCCCCCCTCATATCGTCAAATACCTCACCGAAAAGCTGTGCATTGATACTTAACTGACGAAAGCTCGCAGAAGCCTTCATCGAGGCTTCAAAATATCGTACCTTTGCAATGTCAAAGAGATACTTTGACTGACGAAGGCCGGCGCGCAGCCCGAATCACAATTGTCAAACTAAAAAAAAGGATTATGCCAGTATTCGTAAAAGTTTATCAGAACCAGATCAAGGGTTCCCCTGCCAGGGGAAAATGGTACGGTCGCGTGGTAGCTACCAAGACCATGAGCTACGCAGCCCTCTGCCAACACATCTCGGAGCACAACTCCGTGTATGGCGAGGACGTCTGCCTCGGCGTTGCCAACAAGCTCCAGTCCTGTATCCTCGAACAGCTGTTAGAAGGCAAGAAGGTGCAGTTCGGTGCCCTCGGCACGTTCTTCCTCAAAGCCAAGAGCAGCGGCACTGAGGCGGAGACCGAGTTCAACCTCGGTAAGAACATCGACGGCCTGTACCTCTGCTTCGCTCCCAGTCGTATGGAGCTCAACAACCTGACCTCTAAGATGCTCAAGATGAAGGCTTCGCTGAAGAACGTCAAGGATCTCACTGAGAGCAAGTCTAAGAAGAAGGAAGGCGACGCTGAGGAGGATGACGACATCCAGGGCGGCGAGACCGGTGGCGAGACCGGTGACAACACCGGCGGTAACACTGGTGGTAACACCCCCGTCGAGCCGTCAGACGAGCCTGACTACGATCAGCCCAGCGGCGACTAAACTCCAGGGCTTGGCATGAGGCAGGTGTCCGGGGTGATGCGATGGCCAACCCGTCAGCCATGAGCGTTGAGACAACATCCAACATACGGCCATGAACGCAGCCTGCACCGCCTCTCGCCAAGCCCTTCTTTCAACAACTTTAAAAACACATCATTTATGAAACGGTTCTCTACAGAAAAAATCGGTCATTTTATCATTACGGTCATCACCGCCTTCATCAGCACGTTCTTTATGTCGAGCTGTATGGGGCTTAACAAACTCGTCAATAACCCATTGAAGCCATGCGTTACATCGATCTCATCGTCATCCACTGCAGTGCCACCCGCTGCAACCAGTCGTTCACTGTCAAAAAGCTTGCAGACTGCCATAACGAGCGGTTCCACAACCAGGGCATCGGCTACCACTACTACATCACCCGTGACGGACAGATCCATCCCACACGGTCAGAAGAAGTGCCTGGCATCCATGCCAGCGGATATAACGCCCACTCCATCGGCATCTGCTACGAAGGCGGCTATGATGCCAAGGGGAAGGTTGCAGACACACGAACGACGGAGCAGCGAGCTGCCCTCATCGCCCTCCTGCGCAGTCTGAAGGAGGACTACCCCGAGGCAGACATCCGTGGCCACCGAGAACTGAAGGGCGTCCACAAGGACTGCCCCTGCTTCGACTGCCAGGAGTATCGTGACTACTTCGCGACTCTTTAGAAATAAGTGCAATCATCTGCCGAATCGAAAAATCCCCACACTGGTTCTGACTACAGAACCGATGTGGGGATTATGTTCACTCTAACAGAGCTTACATCACCTACATTTTCTGATCGAGATTTTTACCTTTCTCCTCGTGTTCGAAATTAGGTATGAACTCCTTGATAGCTTCAACGACCTGAGCCTTGGTGAAGTCTTCTTTGGCAAAGATGCCTTCCAGTTTATCAAAAAAGCCATTTACCTCATCCATTTCGTGACGAGTAGTCTGCTCCACAACACCAAGAGCTTTGAAGCGCTGCATATCAATCTTCTCACCGGGAACATAGAACTCCTCGTAGGCCTTCTCGCCTGTAGTATCAGAACCGAAATAAACAGTGGGATATTTATTGTCATCCCAACCCAGTGCAGCAGCCTTGCGTTTGGCTTCACCGTCGCTGCTGCATGGATCTTTTTCAAGACCATTGGCAGTAACAAACTTATCGCAAATGCTACAGAACGTCAGCATTTGATCTTCACCCAACTTCGGGAAGAACACTTCTCCTCCTTTTCCAAGGATACAAGCCAGCATGCAAATCTGACCGCTCTCCTCGGGGGAGACGAAGTAACGTTTCACATCACTTGGGGCTGCCAGAGGCTGTTTCTTCTGGAGCCTGTGAATCCAGCCGTCAGGCAGAGAGCCATTTGAGAATGCCACATTGGCAAAACGGGCTGTTGTTACCTTAAAGTATTTGTTGTATGCCATCACGAGATCTTCCATGATACGCTTGCTGGCACCCATGATGTTCACAGGATTAGCTGCTTTATCTGTGCTTACGCAGAAGAAGTGTTTCGGTGGATAAATAGTCAGTAAATCCATCAACTTCTTGGCCTTGATATCGTTGTTTTCTATCAGAGCCTGCACACTATAACGGTCTTTCTCTGAGCGCACATGCTTGTGTGCAGAAAAGTTGGCTACGATATCGAAGCCCTTCTCCTCACGGAAGATACGTTCGAAGATCGGGTCTGCAAAGTTCAGTGTATAGCAGCGGAACTCATCGGGCACGTACAAGCCGTTTGTTGAACGTACATCACGAACTAACTCTGCCAGTCCATTCTCATTAAGATCAACGACTACCACGCTCTTTGGCTCAAAGCGCAGCACAGCCTTGATAAAGCTGGAGCCAATAGAGCCAGCACCACCAATGACACAGACCTTCTTATCTTTTATCTCTCGTGAGAGTATATCTTTGTTTGCCTCAATATCAGCGGCAAACATACTGACAGGTCGAAAAGTCACACTGTCAGCTATGAATTTATCTAGGTTGAACATAAATTTATTTAATAATACAGATTATTAGTCCTCAACCAAATGTTTTGGTCCATTACTAACAATAACAAGTTTGTTTCTCTCCTCTTGTATCAGTCGATTGGCTAGGTATTTTATCTTCTCAACAAGCCAATTATAGGTCGTTGTACCTTCCGTGTAATCGGCTTCTGCAAAAAAATCTACGCGACCTTCACTTCGTAATTGCTCCACTTGATTCAGGGCTTTTATATCCCCTTTGGGATAGACTGCAAATGTCAGCCCTTCATTCTTTTTTACCAAAGAAAAAGCAGGGACATCACTTGGGCCATCTGCAATATATATCATATTTTTAAAAGAAACTCTTCGCTGACCTTCACTCATTTTGGCATTGACACCCACACCATTCTTCTTATTGACACCTTTATTAATTTCAAATAGTGCTCTTGTCTTAGTAGTATTATCTATTGTATAAGCCACTTCATTTATTATGGGATCAGCAGAATCTTCACTATCAATTAATTCACATCCCCATATGCCCTCTACTAATGGTGCTAGAGCAGACCCTTTTATTACTTCTGCAAAACCCGTGCTCACAATATAGTGTTCTACTCGTATGTTAAATTCTTTACATTCCTCATTTACTTCCAACAAACTGAGTGTCCGTTCAAAAAACTCAGGTATGCCTGGATAGAAATTCTGTTTTGCTCCGTATGTCCTAAGCTTCTCATTGTTCAAACCTTTGAACAAACCTGCTTTTGCATCTCGAATAAACTTTAAGAGATATGCGATATCAGGGTTAACCCTTATACCCTTTTCCAAATATTTCTTAGGCATAGCATTAACTTCTTTCCAAAAAGTAGCTGGGTCGACACCATATTCCGCAAAAATAGGATCTTGCATATAACCATTAACCAGTGTTTTATCAAAATCCCATATTAAGGCTATTACGTTTTGCATCATTTACATGTTTAAAGAGTCATTACATGGAAAGTCGTAAGCAGTAAGGATATCTTTTTCAATGAATTTCCTTTTTTCTTCACTTGAAGCAAGCCCATGAATACCTATACAATTTGCATAATGCGCAATTATATCCTGTTCTTTATGATGATTCTTAAATCTAGAAGAAAGATCGGCTGTTTCACCAAGATATACTAAATCATGTGTAAAACCATCGCTAGTCACCCTCCTACGAGTAAACACATAGACAGCAGCTCTAGAAAGAAAAGCATTTTTCAGTTCAGAGAAATTTTCGAATGTGTACAGGCCAAACAAATATTGATCACCCGAGATTCCATTCAAAGTTAAAGTATTTCCTGTATATTTCATAATAAATCACCCCAATTCACACACCCTAAATAACGAGATTACAGCATCTTATCCCTTCATCCTATCAGGATCTCCAATTTCTTATTACCATCTATACGACAACATCTTTCTAGCTTCATTATTTCGGCAAGTACTTTATCCACACTGTCGTCTGCAGAAATATCATCATCATTAGTCATTTTTACAAGGACTCGCGTTCTCTTATCTGTTGAGATTTCTAACGAAAGTAGATACTCTTTTTGTCCGCCGCCCATACCATCAGTTTTTAGTGACAGATTCCTAAAGAATACAAAGTTTCGGCTAGACGTGTCTTGTCCATCACGAAAGAGGCTCCGATATGCCTTACATTGCCAAATGTATTTTTTTAGCAACAGTTTTAGTTTATCTGTTTGGTTGCAGCTGCAACTATCAGCAATTCGCGTGAAGATTGCATTAGTCTTTGTATCTTCAAGGAAACCAGACATATTTAACGTAACTTCCTTGAATTCATAATCTTGAGCATTGTTTACATATAATTGTGAGATATTCTTCCTGCCCCACTCTTGGGCATCATCACACAATATTAGAAGAAAAGAAAAACGTAAAGCATCATTCTGGTAAATATCCTTACAGGTATGGGATGCAATGGAGCGTAAAATTTCTCGTCGAATGTAAAACTGTCGAGAATCCTCATAGTCAAACATATAATCTTCATTTAGACTATAGTCTGATTCTAAAAAATAGAGAAGTATCTTATAAAGTATCAAAGAACTTAACACGCCATGCTCACTATGTTCCAAGGCCTTTTGAAACTTAAAATAATACTTTGGCTGCAGTCGAGCGACATAACGTTTCTTTTCTATATAATTTTTCAAATCATCACCTTGAAGTTGGGCCTGCTTTTTTTTATCTTCTTCAACATGCTCTTTTGTGTTTTCTAGCGTTTTACGATTTTCTGGGTCTATTTCCCACATCTTTGAACTAATAAAACGAAGTACAAAGTCATTCATGGAATTTTGGACACCACTAAATGAGAAATCCATTAAGATAGCAGGATTTGAGACGAACGCTTTCATCATGTCTTTGGTTTTTTCAATTATCTGTGCAGATTTCTCCAGAGGGTAACCTAAGTCATGTGTCAAGGCAACAATCGTCCATATAGACAGTTTCTCGTAACAGTTTACCTGCGCATAATCAGATATCTTTACCAATTTCAAATACTGACAATTATCCCTTAAAAGAACAACCATTCCAAGTAACCATACACGAAAAACGTGCATCATATGATCACGGTAATAGTTGGCTCCACCATATAAAACATCTTCGAAGTCAGTATACTGATTAAAAAAATCTGTTAGATCTTTCATTCCATAGGCGTAAGGTTCCTTGCCTTCTATTTTCATGAAAGGTTCTCGACCATCGAAATATCTTAAACAAACAATAGATTTTCGAATCAACATAGACCATAGACTTTTCACTTTTTTGAGGTATGAGAAAATTTTGAACTCATCATCTGAATCCTGCAAAATAATCCCATCAATTTCTTTACGGATTTCGTCATCTAATGGAAAACCATATTTATATTCTTTCTGTTTCAACAAACTATCTATGACCGTATAGTAACTCTTCAATTCATCAATATGCGCTTTATCTGTATTCATTTTTTACTATAATATTGATTCATACAAGTTTCACATGTATCTAGACACTGAAATTCATTCAGTAATCGTCGGACATTAACTAAATATTCTGAGGTATAATAGATATCTTTAAGAGACCTGTCACATATACTATCTGCCTGAGCTGTGATTAAACTCCCTATGTTATCATTTTTAAATGCTTCGCATGGATAGACTCTACCATCATAGCGAATATCAAGTTTTGATATGCCTGTCATACAATTGACACGCTGTGAGCAATCCCCAAAAGGAATACCTAGACGAATAATACTTTTGCTACTCTTTGCTTCTGTTGCTATCAAATGCTTTGCAATGGTTGTTTCTTCATCGGACAGAAGCAACTGCTTCTTATTATGCAATGCTCTTCCTTGCACAACCAAACGAAGGAAACTAATGCGACTAATACCAAGTTCACCACACATTCCTATTATCTTCGGTAATTGCTGAGTATTTAATTTCGTAGGAACTACATGAGCCTCTACTGTAATCCCTAAAGATATTGCCATACGAACAGATGACTGCATCAACTGAAAACCTCCAAAAGACGTACCCATTATCTGATTATATGTAATCTCATCTGCAGCTTCAACATTCACTATCAGCTTTTCTACTTTACCTTTAATACCCTCTAACAATTTATTTGGGATACTTACAGGTTTATCTTTTTCTAAGACTATTCCACTGGAGTAAATCAAGCAAGAAACCTGCTGCTGATGTATAAATTTCACAATACGCAGAATATCTGGATGCATGAATGGTTCGCCACCAGACAGATTTATGGTACGAGCACCTAAAGATACTGCATCTGCAATAGCTTCTTCAATCCTCTCCACCGACAATACAGTCCTCTTAGTGGGAGATGACAAAGAAGAACAATAAACACAGCAATTAGGGCATTGCTGAGTCAATTCTATTGTTATTTCCTTCAGTTTCATAATGCAAACAAAGTATGTTGAAAAGGTTCTCGCTGTATATGCTCTTCAACTCCCCATTTGTCGGGAAAGTAGTAATCTATACCCTCTGATGAAGGTTTATAGTGTTGCTTAATTCGAGTATTTCCAACCTTTAATTCGGGCATCTTTGCACGCAAATATTTATCTGTTTCACAAAAGCAGTTTTGGAGATCAATCAGTTTGGGTTTACGTCCAGGCAATGGACGGAACTCTGTATAACCATATTTCTTTTGTAATTCTTCAAAATGATCGTGAATGTAATAAATCGCATCCTCAAATTCGTTTCCGTATGAAGAAAAACATTTTTTTATACCTCTTACAGCTCCTACACCAGCCTTTACAAATGAGTCTTCATCAAAGTTTAGATAAGGAGAATAGTTGAAATCGATGGTATATTGGTAGGCCAAGAAATCACCTATCAAGGGGTAATTCCTAAGCTGATTGTAGACTTCTTCCATCGATTCTGCATTGAGTACCTTTTCTAAACCCTTGCCTTGAATAAACTCGTCCTCTATCATCTGAAGCCATACTTGATGCTTTGTATTTATATCAGCATAACCAGAATAACTGCCCGTCATCATATAGGCATTAGAGAATATAGGATGATTCTGCTGCCTTCTGCTCAGTGCTTTGCTTAGTTCCTCTACATTAAATATGTTGACCGTTATGTCCATTTGTTGATTAAGGTAATCCCATGTCTCTATGCGATTAAACACCTTAAAAACAAGGATCCGAAGTAACACATCTTCAGGCGTGTATTTGTTCAAGTCCTTGTATATGACATTTCTAATAAGGTATTGGCTCACACGGTCGCATGCACGATACACATTGGTAAACTTATACTCCCGAAGGATAGGATCATCCGTCAAGCGGTCACAGTCTTCACATCTTCTCCAGAAGATATTCATACGCTCCTGAATGAAGTAGAAGTAGTATTTCAGTGTAGCATCGTTAGGAACAATGCTACTTGTCTTCTTCATCCTCATAGATGTCTAACTTCGGGAGGTTGAACTCTTTCCAGTTGCAAGGATCACCATGAATGCCTTGGCCATAAGTAGATTCAAGCCAATCTATGAAGGCTTGAATCATTTTATCCTGCCCATACAAATCCCAATATTTAATTCCACGGTGAGTGACCTTAATATATGAGAACTCATTAGGTATTTCTGGACATTTTTCTCCAAAGTAATAAAATCTCCTTGCCAATAAGACATTTTTGCCTCTAGCATCTCTATCCCTATGTTTCTCATTAGTAGAATTATCGTCCTTGCTATGAGCACATTTTTCTTGTATCACTTCTTTTGATTTTGCATCTGTATGATAAACATTATCACCATAAATTTGAACTAATGAACCATTCAATACAGGTTTCTTACATTCAAACCTAGAATCCTCCCAATACTGGTCAAACGTAAGAATTTCATCAACTTGCATTGCATAAATAAGACGGTCCAAATTACCCATAGAAACACTACCTAGGCCAACTACCCAATCGCCTACTTTCAAATTACTATTCTTGCGAATGTCACCTTTACATGTAGCTAACGTTAACACACCATGAAACGGATTTGGAGCAAATCCGTAATCATGATCGAGCTTATATCGAAAACAATTCATAAATAACTATTTACAAACAATATGAATAATATTATAGATTGGTCCTGATGGAGAACAGTCCGGTGCTTCCGGTGGTACAACATTTCCCTTGATAATCCCCCCTAATTTCTCAATAGATCCCCATCCTAGAGGTGAACCACCGTACCTCTTGTATGCCTCAGGTATCTCCACTTTTTCCTTACAATCCCAGGCGTAAATACCGACAATCTGCTTACCCATATCATGAGCTTTCTTAATTTCGTAATTCACCCAAGGACGTTCGTGTGTATGTTCTCCGATGATAACAATGAAAGTACCTGCCCAGTTAATTCTTGCTTTAAGGTATCTGGCAATAGTTGAATCTGCAACTTGTTTGCCATTTCTAACAAGACCACCAACATTATCCTCTTCTGCAGAACTATTTCTGACCTTACACCCTTTTCTTCTTAAGAGACTCTTAAGGTCACGAAGCCTTTGAACATCTCCACTATAGTGACTAATAAAAACGTTATGCAAGTCTGCCATATGTTCTCTAATTTCCTAATTTTATGTTTAATCCTTTTAGTATGAGAGAGACAATCTCCATTACATTTGTCGTCGTGAATAAACGAATATTATCTGTAAAAGACAGGCCATTATTTAAGACGTCTATTGTAAGTTCATCAATCCATGAATAATCAATAGGTTGTTTCATTTTTTCATAATATTTGCACAAACTTACATAGTAATCACACTTACATGCTTCTTCAAAAAACACTTGTGAAGTTATCTTTTTACTTATTGCATCACATAACATCCCAGCTATACCGCCAAAGCCTCCAACCAAATAAATAGGATGACTCAACTTCTTAGATATCTTAAACTCTTCCAAAAGCCCTGCCATCATACCCTTAAACCCACTACTTCTGCCGCCAACTATAATCCTTGCTGACACTGCATTTTCCATCGTTTGACGCATTTTCGTTAAAGACTGCCCCCATAGATAAAGATTCCGATCACCAATAGGTGGTAGAAATTCATCTAACTTCACATTGCCCTCACATTCATTCGCAGGGGATACAGGAATCAGGTTTACCCTATCATGTTTATAATCGGCAACTATATCATCTGTCAGTTTGGTTGTTATAGGCCATGACAAGTAATTCTCGAAATATACATGTGTACTATCAGTTTTTTCAAATTTTCCATATTGGTATGAAATATCTTTGAACAGTTCTGTATAACCATCTTTGCGCAAATCCCCTCCATATACCATACACCCCTTAGCAATTAGGATATGGCGAGATAGCTCTACCGTCAAATCTCTCAACATGGTTTGACTCAGTCCAAGGGATTCCAAATTCTCAGATTCAGAAACTGATATCGCAACTTTCTTTCCTTTCAAGTCAATACCCTCTGCAAAGTATTGCATTGGGGTGTAAAATTTAATCTTGGGTCTTATGGACTGTAGGATTTCTATCTCCTCCAAGCCAAGCGGTGGTTCAGGATACAATACCTTCTCTTTTGTTTCATTAACTATCGAAAAACTAAACGCCTCTGGAGGAAAAGAGAGTACCGTTGTACTTGCATCTTTTATTCCATCGAGCAACTTCTGTTCATGGTACATATCAAGCGCTGTGCGAAACAACAAGTTCAATACAGATCGCCAATCGCCATTATATACTGTAGAAGGTATATTTCCAATATAGGGAAACACTCTATCAATATCTCCATTTACCATAAAAACAGCTATAGCAGGAATCTTATGTTTCTTGGCTGTAAGCAGTTCACGACGACACCATTCTCTGGATGAATAGGTATTAGTAAAGAGAACTATTAATAGAGAATCCTTGATAGCCTCCTCAATCTGGTGGTCAAAACGGAATCCATCCACGATGTCATTCACATCATAGAATGAATCACCCTTAGTTTCTTTTCGCAAATAATCCCTCAGATTCTCTGCGTTTACACGACCAAGGTTATCCTTATCACGTTTAGAATGACTGATGAAAATCTTCAGTTTTTTTTTCGGGTCAGGTGATAATGAACGAATGAGATAGTCAAATAGTCTAGTTTTAAACTCCTGCCAGTTTTCCAACACTGAATAGGTCTTTAGTGATATGAACTGCTGGTACTCTGTCCGGTCAGAGAAATCAAAAGCGTATTGACATTGTGATATTGGGCATAACCATACATTTGACGTATTTGGGATGTCCTTCACCACGTTCTTCCAAGCTTTACTGATATACATCTTTTGGTCAATCAAAAGAAGTATAATAGTCTTTTCTGCCCTGACATAGTCAATCGCATTTATTGGCTGTGTATCTGAGCCTTTGCTAAAATATACAGGAATATCCAACCCGTCATAGAATGGTTCTCCTGCATCGCGACATAATAATTTATAAAGGCGGTCATATATTTCATGACCTTCTTTATTTTCACTATGATAGAGAACGTAGATAGAAAGTGGTGCGGTCATAAAAACAATATTAGAGTTGCCAATCAAGTATGTCATCGAGCGGATGATTAATCTGTGAAGCAGAGAATAGTTTCTGCTCACGAATCAAAGAATTCTCATCACTACCAATTGTATTTGCAATATAAGTATTTAACGACTTGGTTCCACGTAAAATGGGTACGACTTGAAGGTATTCGGGCAACTCAGATTTAGACATTTCCTTTATCGTAAGACCAACCACTTGGACTGTGTCATATCCATAGCCTATTTCCCAAGGCATCAAGTGTGATTTGAGAGCAATATGTGATAGAATACAAAGCATATGACTGCTATGTTGAATACCTGTCTTTATCGTTTCTATAGAAACCTTAAGATTATCTCCTATACTTGGTTTATATTCATCAAAATAAATATCAACCCCACATTTGAGAAAATAATCGGCAACTATCTTTGCAGCTTTCTTGTCATTCTCATGATAACTGATAAAAACACGAAAGCCTGTCATATGAGAAGGTGATTCTTGTAAAAAATACTTATTTACCATTTTATTCTCTCTTCTATATGTTAGCTACGTATGGTTCTACGCTATCCTTAAGTTTGTTGTATTGAGAGTTATATTGCCTAATTGCTCCCTCATTAATAAGATTATCTGTCGTTGTATCCTGTATTTTAGCTAAAAACTGATTTAAATCATAAATATCAAGAAGTACTTTTACTATCTGCATATACTCTGGTAGTCTGTCCTTCTTTATGTCATTCATTTTTAAAATTCTTATTTCTGTTTTGGTAGCATCACCATAACCTATTTCCCAAGGAACCCATGTTGAGAGGAGTGTATTATTGGTAAATACAACTAACATATGAGTAGAGAGTTGCATTCCTTTCTTTATGGCAGAAACTACCGATAGAGGATCATTACGGTTAATTGTAGTATCGTATTCGTCAAAGTAGACATCCACGCCTGCTTCCATAATGTAATCGGCAACTTTCTTTGCCAAATCTTTATCTTCTTTTTTATGACTGATGAATACACGCTTGTTTGTACCAGAACTAAACATCCGTCGATCAGTTTCATTTAAACTAAAGTAATTACGTCCTCTTTTTATCATAAATTTAATTTATATTAGAAAATTAAAAGCGATTTGGTCGAGTAAGGAGAGGGACTTTCACCCTCCCTTCTCACGGAACCGTTCTTGACAGTCTACCATCACACGGCTCTTCGTGCTTACCTCATTTGTTATACATTAACAATGTCAATTGAAATTATTCATTAAAATACGTCAGAATTGACAGCTTGTAAGAGTATATGTAAATTACAAATATTGTTTATAGCGTTTACGGACGGCATCAGAATTCTTGAGGCAGTCCGTAAGAGCAGAGAAAATATCATCTGTCAACTTGCCTTTAAGACTTATCTGTATTTGACCGTTTATTTGTTGCTGCAGGAATGCTGTTGTATTATACGTCTTAATGTTTTGTCCATAAACAAACGTATTCTTTTCAAAAAAGAAACCATCCTCTGTTACAACCTCATTAGCCATAAAGACGTAGGCATTGACCATTCGTTCTGCAATCTCTAAATTGCTAATGCCTCTTTGTAGTATTCAGCGGCACAAGGCATCATGGCCTTGGTAAAATCTATCACATAGTCGGAGTATTGCACTCATGCTTGCGAAAAGCATCAAGCAATCCTTTCTCCTTTGCTATCTGATACCACAATGTGTTTTCCTTATGTACTATCTCCACGAGATCGGTAGCACTCTTATCTCCACGCTAATGATATTATCCAGCATTAAAAATCTTCCTAACACATAGGCATAATTCACTAATAGCCAATACGTTAGTAACTTGTTTATTTTTTCTTTTCAACTAAAAAGGGGGTATTTGTCAGAACCGGTTCCCTTCTTTTGTTGCAAAAGTAAGATTTATTTTTGAATTTAGCAAAGATTTCAGCAAGTTTTTGCAGAAATCATTCAAAAATGTTCTTTATTTCAAAAAAGTTTTCCTAACCATCCCACCTTCCTTGTCGTAAGGAAGGCTTCAGACCACTCTCCAAACCTCCTTTATTTCTTACTTTCTTCGGCGCGAAGAAAGAAGCAAAGAAGCATCCACCCCCACCAAGGCCTCCCCCTATATGGGGAGGATGCAACCTGAAAGTCGCAGAAACCGACAACTTCCAGCAGATTTTGGTAAGCCGGGACACGGCTTGTATTTTTTATCAGCTCGTTGAGCTGTATGATCTAATACCATGCTAAAACACCTGGGGGGATGCCGCGCGGCGGGGGGCGAGAAGCCACCTAAGAGCGAGGGTGGTGGGAGCGAACTTCAGCGAGCGGGGGTTATGCTTGGAAAAGGTGGTCGAAATTTTCGACCACCTATTTTTTGTCTGGATCTTCTTTGCGCACACGTTTGACGGTGTGCTTGATTTTTCCTATCAGGAAATTTATTTCTAGACTGGACTCTGTCTCGCTGGTCTGCAGGTCGGGCATCACGATGTCGGTAAGCACATCACAAAAGTGCTGCATCTTTAAGGTCGAATTATTTGATCTTAGAGCTTTTGCCCTCCACCTCGTGCATCAATGCCGGTAGCAGGCTATCGTTCTTCTTCGTTATATTGGCCATATCGTTTTTATGTATTTCATTTCTGTTTGCAAAAATAGTATCAATAATTGAGATTTGCAAAGATTTCAGCAAGTTTTTGCAGAAATCATTCAAAATAATTATCTAATACCATGCTAAAACACCGAGGGGGATGCCGCGCGGCAGGGGGCGAGCAGTAGCGAGCGGGGAGCTAGTAGGTGAAGGGGGTGGTGAAGTCTTTGAGGAGGGGGTGGCGGGTGTCTTTGTCGCTGAGGATGGCCTGAGCGGTGGGGATGCGCCAGTCGATGCCAAGGGTGTCGTCGAGGATGCTGATGCCGCCGTCGGCCTCAGGGTGGTAGAACTCGTCACACTTGTATTGGAAGACGGCGGTCTCGCTGAGTACGGCGAAGCCGTGGGCGAAGCCCTTCGAGATGAAGAACTGGCGGTGGTTGTCTTCGGTGAGTTCTACGGCGACGTGCTGGCCGTAGGTCGGGGAGCCTTTACGGATGTCAATTGCTACGTCCAGGACGGCGCCTTTGACGCAACGAACGAGTTTGCTTTGTGTAAAAGGCGGGCGTTGGAAATGCAAACCACGCATTACGCCGTAAGTGGATTTGCTTTCATTATCCTGGACGAAAACGACATTTCCGATTTTTGAATCGAAATCACGTTGAGAGAAGGATTCGAAGAAATAGCCGCGCGCATCTTCAAAGATACGGGGCTCTATGATATAAAGACCTTCTATTTTTGTTTCTATTACATTCATGAGAGGCCGAGGAGGGGTTTGAGTTGGTGCTCTTTGTAGAGGGCGTAGATGGTGGTGCCGAGGAAGGCCAGGAAGAGACATACCAGGGTAATTAATCTTGTATTAGGTCCTGAGGGGCCTAAGGGGACGGTGGCAGACTGGATGGTGGTGAAGGAGGGAGTCTCCTTCTGCACCAGCGCCTTGGCTGCCAGCACCTGAGCACTGGTAGCGGTGAAGTTGTTGTACTGCAACTGCATCTCGTTCTCCAGGTCGTTTTGTTTCTGTCGAGCGGTTTGCAACATCATATCCTGGTTGGCATCGACATATTCCGCATAGAGGGCACGGGCACGCTCGTAGTCTTTCTTCGCCTGACGGTTCAGCTTCTGGGCATACTCCAGGTCGTAACGTGCCTTCTGGGTGCGATAGCCGGTCAGGAAGTCCTGCAGGCGGTTTCTCACCGAGTCAGCCAGCTGGGCGGCTACGTAGGGATCCTGCATCGTGACATCGATGGTGATCAGACCTGTCTTCTTATCAATCTCACACTTCACATACTTGATGGCCAAGCCCGCAATGCGTGCCTGCTCACCGGTGAGTTCGAAGGTGTTGACGATGGTATCGGGCTTGAGCGCCGGGGCTCTCAGACCGAACCAGTCCTCCCACCAGGGCACACGCCACTCGTATTTCAGATAGTCATAATAGGTCATGGCCTTCTTGTCGTCCTTCCGCTTCACTTTGATGGGGAAGAGAGAGGTCTTGAAATCGACACTCTTCATCAGGTCGGGATAGATGGTCGGCTTGATGGCATCACCGCCCTGCGAACCACCACCAAGATTCACGCCAAAGGTAGAGGCCAGAGAGGCCAAGCCACCCATGCTGCTGCCGCCACCGGTCTCCGGTGCCAACAGGATCTTGCAGTTGTAGGTCTTCGGAATGGAAAAGCCAATGATAATCGCCAGCACAAAGGCGATGCCCAGCGTCTTCAAATAGAGCTTCTTATATTTCCTGATTGCCTGCCAGATGGCACCGAAGTCGATCGCTGCTTCTTCCTGGGGCAGTTGCTGTATTTCTTTCTGATTCTCTTCCATATTAGAACGATTTGATAAGGTTAGTGACGGTTGCAATCATGGTTACCATCGTAGCGAGTGAGGTGCCGAGGGATGCAATCATGGCTATGTTCTGATTAGCCGAGCGCGTCTTGTTGGGCACGATGATCTCACAGCCGGGTTCCACCTTGCCCTTGCTGGCCTTTGAGACGAGGCCGTTCTGGTAGAGGATATATGCCTTGGAGCGCTTAGCGCCATTGCCATAGCCACCAGCCTTGTTGATATACCACTTATAGGGTTTGCCGTCCATATAAGCCACGGTGTTGGGGTGCATCACGTTGCC